>OLVT01000165.1_pt1 | contig 77414 bp, 80 predicted proteins | sample 1673241 | NCBI WGS metagenome assembly OLVT01 (sample SAMEA3178936, study PRJEB25190) | human gut metagenome | biome: human gut; feature: human-associated habitat; material: faeces | place: Austria | collected 2013
TAAGGATCTTGTGATCAATGCGATCGTGTGGGTTCAAGTCCCATCTTCCGCATAATGAGAGAAGCATTTACAGGAAACTGTAAGTGCTTTTGTTTTATGGGATTAGGATATCTAAGGTTACTGGTAGGAGAATTACAAAGGTATTGACGGCTGGAAACTACCTTTTGCCATAGAAGGAGAGAAGAGTATCTTTGATGGGTTGGAAATTTCAAAAGATACAAAGCTTTGTGAAGCGTATATGGGGAAATATCCGGTTATTTCAATTTCCCTTAAAGGAATCAATGCTGCTGCTTATGAGGATGCATTTGATTTTGCAGTTCAGATTATGCAAAGAACAGCGGAAGAATTCCAGTTTCTATCAGATAGTGAATACCTGAGTGAACATGATAAATCTGTATATAGAGAACTTTTGGACAGTAATATGAGCGAAACTGTATTTTGCGGTGGACTGAAAATATTGTCAAAATTATTAGAGAAGCATTATAGATTAAAAGTAATTCTTTTAATTGATGAATATGATGTTCCATTAGCAAAGGCGTTTGAAAATGGATATTATGAGCAAATGATATTTCTAATCCGTAATCTGTTGGAACAGGCACTAAAAACAAACAATAGTCTGAAATTTGCAGTAATGACCGGATGTATGCGCATACAGATGAACGTTATGATGAATATTTTGGTTTTACGGATACGGAAGTAAGAGAAATGCTAAAGTATTATGAAACAGAGGATCATTATGAAGAAATCAAAAGCTGGTACGACGGGTATCAGTTTGGTGGCGTAGAAGCGTATTGTCCATGGGATGTATTGAATCACTGTGATAAAATCAAAGACTATGTAAATGTGTTTCCGGAAAACTATTGGATCAACACCAGCAGTAATGATGCCGTCAAGAAATTTATTCAAATGTCCGACAATCTTAAAACCAAGCGTGAGATTGAAACTCTGCTTGCCGGCGGGGAAATCATAAAAGAGATTCATCAGGAGCTGATCTATCCGGAAATGTATCAGTCTTTAGAGAAGGTCTGGAGTCTTTTATTTATGACGGGATATTTAACGCAGCGTGGAAGGGTTGATGCAAAGCCGTAGCGTTACCTGGAGTATAGAAAAACTCCTATGTTATAGTTTGTTGAAACTATTAAAAACAAAGAACATGAAAATTATAAACAAAAAAGGTATGATTCCGAACATGGAATCATACCTTTTTATAATATGCGGAAGATGGGACTTGAACCCACACAAGCGCAATGCTTACAAGATCCTTAGTCTTGCTCGTCTGCCAGTTCCGACACTTCCGCTCATTATGATGAAAAACTTACGTGAAGCACATCACTTTTAGTATAATACTATAGAGTTTTTGAAATGTCAACTATAAATTTGAAAAAAGTGTGTGATATAAAATTGACAATTCTGTGAAACGTGATATACTAATAGAAAGTTTACAAGTAAACAAATGGAGGTGGAAAAATGAGCGCAGAGATGACAGTGGAAGGTATGATTTCTGTGTTTATGAAGATCAGGAAAGTGTATGCAGATGAGTTTGGGAGAATGTTGGGAAATGAGACATATTCTCCGAATGAAATATCAATTTTGCTGTTTTTGGCAAATAATCCTTCAATCGATACGAACAGTCAGTTATGTACATGTCTCGGCGTTTCCAAGGCACTTGTATGCAGAAGTGTAGATGCGCTGCTGGGGAAGGAGATGATCATCAGTGTGGCAGATGACCATGATAAGAGAGTGCAGCATCTAAAGCTGACAGAACATGCACTTCCTGTGATCGAACAGCTTGGAGGAATCAAGCGGAAGATCGATCAGGAGATCCTTGAAGGGATTCCCGAAGAGGATATTGCAAATATGGCCAATACAATGGAGAAGATTTTTGCGCGATTTGAAGAACGGGCAAAAGGGAAGGAGTCATCATTATGAAACTGAAAATGTCAAAAGAGGTGGATCTGGGGAAGGAGCCGATCGGACACTTGTTGTTCGTACTGGCAGTGCCCTCTATTATCTCACAGGTGGTCAATGCACTTTATAATATGGTGGACAGGATGTATATCGGACATATTCCGGGAGAGGGTGCGGCAGCACTTACCGGACTTGGTGTATGTTTTCCGATTATTATGATCGTCTCTGCATTTGCGGCACTGATGGGAATGGGAGGCGCACCAAGAGCCAGTATTCTGATGGGAAAAAAGGATAATGAGGGTGCAGAGAAGATACTGGGAAACTGTTTTTCTGCACTGGTGATTACCGCTGTTGTTTTGACAGCTCTGGTGCTTGTATTTAAGCGTCCTTTACTGATGATGTTTGGCGCCAGTGAAAATACGCTGGGATACGCAGAAAGCTATCTGAACATTTATGCGGTTGGAACGATTTTTGTACAGCTGACACTTGGACTCAATGCATTTATCGCCGCACAGGGCTTTTCTAAGATCAGTATGATGACAGTTGTGATCGGTGCAGTGACAAATATTGTGCTGGATCCGATCTTCATTTTTGGATTCCATATGGGCGTGCGGGGAGCCGCTCTGGCAACGGTGCTCTCTCAGGCAATCAGCGCAGTCTGGGCAATCCGTTTCCTTTCTGGAAAAGATACGGTGCTGAGATTGAAAAAAGAGAATTTCAGAATTCGAAAAGATGTGATGGTTCCATGTATCGGGCTTGGGTTTGCGCCGTTTATCATGCAGTCTACAGAGAGTATTCTGGTATTGTGCTTTAACTCTTCTTTATTAAAATATGGTGGAGACCTGGCAGTAGGCGCCATGACCATCCTTTCCAGTGTGATGCAGTTTGCCATGCTGCCTCTGCAGGGGTTGACCCAGGGAGGACAGCCGATCATCAGTTATAACTTTGGAGCCAACAATCCAGAACGTGTGAGAAAAGGATTCCGTCTGCTGTTGTTGTCGTCAGTGATTTATGCGGCCTGTATCTGGGCAGTAGCAGAACTGCTTCCGGGTGTATTTGTTACGATCTTTACCAATGACTTGCAGCTGGCAGAATTTGCAAGATGGGCGATGCGTATTTATATGACGGCAGTGGTACTGATGGGAGCACAGATTGCCTGTCAGCAGACGTTTATTGCGTTTGGAAATTCTAAAATTTCAGCGTTTTTGGCAATGTTTCGAAAGATCATCGTGTTGATCCCGCTGATCTATATCCTGCCGGTATTTCTGGAAGACAATGTACAGGCAGTGTTTCTGGCAGAACCGATCGCAGACGTGATCGCGGTTGCGACAACGTTGATCTTGTTTCGAAAAAACTTCAAAAAAGTACTGGCGGAAATGAAACAAAAATCAGAAACGCAAGATATCTGATTTTTTAAGCAAAATCGCCATGGAGGGTGATCGCCAGTCGTTACGAAAAGAAAACCACATGGATTTTATGAAATACAGTGTATTTCACAGAAGTCCGTGCGGTTTTTTCTGGTTTCAGGATAAAAAAGAAACAGATGGGAAAACTAAGACAGAAAGGATCGGGAGGGCAAATCATGTTAGAAAAAGTAGATTTGACAATGAAGATGGAAAAAAGTGAATACAAGGCAAAAATGACTGCTTTGAAGCTGCAGATGGGAAAACTTCAGAGACAGTGTAAGGAAATGGGGCTTCCGATCATGATTGTATTTGAAGGATTTGATGCCGCAGGAAAAGGAATGCAGATCGGAAAACTGATTCAGAGTCTGGATCCGAGGGGATTTGAAGTATTTACGGTGAAAGAGGAGACAAAAGAGGAAGCGATGCACCCTTTTTTGTGGCGGTTTTGGACGAAGACACCGCAAAGAGGCCGGATGGCAGTATATGATGGAAGCTGGTATATTAAGGTGCTCAGTGACCGGTTTGAAAAGAAGATGCGAGAATCGGAAATAGAAAACTGCTATCGCTCCATCTGTTCCTTTGAAAAACAGATCACGGAGGACGGGACACTTCTGATTAAATTGTTTTTGGATATCGATCAAAAGGAACAGAAAAAACGGTTTGATAAACTCATGGAGTCTAAAGATACGGCGTGGCGTGTGACAAAGGCAGATCTGAAGAAAAATGAAAAGTATGATCAGTATCAGGAAATGATAGAAGAAATGCTGCAGAGGACAGATACGGAATATGCCCCCTGGACGATTGTGGAGGCTACAGACAGACGCTATGCAACAGTCAAAATCTACACCGTGATCACGCAGATGCTGACAGCAGGGATTGACAACAGGCGCAGGGAGATTGCAAGGGAGACGGCGGCAGAGGTGATCCGGGAAGCGGAAAAAGAGGCGTCTGAGAATAGAAGTCTGATAGATGGAGCAACAAAAGGGTTTCAGGAATCTGTGCTGGCAAAAGTGGACTTAAGTTTGTGTTGTGACAGGAAAACGTATCGGAAAAAGCTCAAAGAATATCAGAAAAAGATCGAGAAGCTCCATGGAGAGCTGTATCAGAAGCGTATTCCGGTGGTGATCGGGTTTGAAGGCTGGGATGCTGCCGGAAAAGGAGGAGCGATCAAGCGGCTGACAGAAAAGATGGATGCCAGGGGATATGTGGTGAATCCTACAGCGGCGCCGAATGATCTGGAGAAAGCGCATCATTATCTCTGGAGATTCTGGAAAAACATGCCAAAGGACGGGCATATCGCAATTTTTGACAGAACCTGGTACGGCAGGGTGATGGTAGAGCGGATCGAAGGGTTTTGTACGCAGGAAGAGTGGAAACGGGCGTATAAGGAGATCAATGATATGGAAAAGGATCTCGCGGACGCAGGGGCTGTAGTTTTGAAATTCTGGATGCAGATTGACAAAAAAGAGCAGGAAAAGCGATTCAGACAGCGGCAGGAAAATCCGGAAAAGCAGTGGAAGATCACAGAAGAAGACTGGAGAAACCGTGAAAAATGGGAGCAGTATGAGGAGGCGGTCAATGAGATGCTGATCCGGACTTCCACAGAATATGCTCCATGGATCGTGGTAGAGGGAAATGATAAATATTACGCCAGATTAAAAGTGCTTGAGACGGTGATCGATGCACTGGAAAAAAGAATTTCAAAAAAATAAAGGAAAAGAGATGTGATCGCAGAATATAATAAGTGTAGGGGATTTTAAATGCTCAAAAATGAAAGAGAAGTAAGAGGCAGACATGTATTATTCGGAAGAAGTAATCGAAGAAGTAAGAACAAAAAATGATATTGTGGATGTGATCTCAGGATATGTGAGACTGCAGAAAAAAGGTAGTTCCTATTTCGGACTCTGTCCGTTTCACAATGAAAAGTCCCCCTCTTTTTCCGTAAGCAGAGAAAAGCAGATGTATTACTGCTTTGGCTGTGGAGCGGGAGGAAATGTATTTACATTTCTGATGGATTATGAGAATTTTTCATTTGTGGAAGCACTGAAGTTTCTGGCGGACAGGGCAGGTGTTGTACTCCCTGAGATGGAGTATTCAAAAGAAGCAAAAGCCAGGGCAGACAGAAAGACACAGCTTCTTGAGATCAACAAGCTGGCAGCGCAGTATTTTTATGTGCAGCTGAAGTCTGAACAGGGAAAGACGGCGCACGCATATCTGACCGGCAGGCAGTTGTCGGAGGAGACGATCAAGGCATTTGGTCTCGGATATTCCAGCAAGTACAGCGATGATCTCTTTCGTTACCTCAGAAAAAGGGGGTATACGGAAGATCTGATCCGTCAGGCGGGACTGATCAATACCGATGAGAAAAATGGTGTTTATGACAAATTCTGGAATCGGGTGATGTTCCCGATCATGGATGTGAACAACCGGGTCATCGGATTTGGCGGGCGTGTGATGGGAGACGCAAAGCCAAAGTATCTGAATTCACCGGAGACAGAGATCTTTGACAAGAGCCGTAATCTGTACGGACTGAACCGGGCGCGCACATCAAGAAAGCCGTATTTTCTGGTGTGTGAGGGCTATATGGATGTGATCGCGCTGCATCAGGCGGGATTTACCAATGCAGTGGCATCACTGGGAACTGCATTGACGACCGGGCATGCGGCATTGATCAAGCGGTATGTTCAGGAAGTATATCTGACCTATGACAGCGATGAGGCAGGGACGAGAGCGGCGCTTCGGGCAGTTCCGATCTTGAAGGAGGCCGGGATCACTGCAAAGGTGATCCGGATGGATCCATATAAGGATCCGGATGAATTTATCAAGAATCTGGGCGCTGAGGAATTTGAACGCAGGATCGGAAATGCGAGAAACGGATTTATGTTCGGACTGGAGATGCTGGAGAAAGAGTATGATATGAATTCTCCGGAAGGAAAGACTGCATTTTTCCAGGAGGCTGCAAGGCGTCTGATCGGCTTTGAGGATGAACTGGAGCGGAACAATTATATTGAAGCGGTTGCGGGTACATATCGGGCCACAGTTGAGAGCCTGCAAAAACTGGTGGCAAAGACGGCGGTGAGAGAAGGAATGGCAAAGCCGGTGGAGCGTCCGAAGCAGGCCACAGGCAGCGAGAAGCCGAAAGAAGACGGGGTGAAGATTTCCCAGAAAATTCTGCTTACCTGGATGATCGAGGACAGAAGACTGTTTGGAATCATTCAGAAGTATATCAGTCCGGAGGATTTTCCGGAACCTCTGTACCATACAGTGGCAGAATTTTTATATCACCAGTATGAGGAAGGAGAATTAAATCCCGCCAAGATTCTGAATCATTTTACAAAGGAAGAGGAACACCGGGAAGCAGCTTCGTTGTTTCATACGAAGATCCAGAAGCTGACGACTAAAGAGGAACGGGAAAAAGCACTGCAGGAGACAATCGTAAAAGTCAAGACACACAGTATCGATTACAGGACCATGCATCTGGAGCCGACAGATATCATCGGACTTCAGAAGCTGATGGAGGAAAAGCGAAAACTGGATGACTTGAAGAAACTGCATATTTCTATTGAATAAGGATAAAATAAAACAAGACAGTCTGCGTTTGCTGCAGACAGAGGAAGGATGGACACATGGAAGAAAACATTCAGAAGTTTACGGAAAGACTCAGAGAACTGGTAGCACAGGGAAAGAAAAAGAAAAGTATACTGGAGATCCAGGAGATCAATGACTTTTTTGCGGATATGGAACTGGAAGCAGAACAGATGGAAAAGGTATTTGAGTATCTGGAAGCCAACAATATTGACGTATTGCGTATCAGCAGTGACGATGATCTGGACGTAGACATGGACGTGATCATGGCAGAAGAAGCGGATGATGTAGATATGGAGAATATTGACCTGTCAGTTCCGGACGGTGTCAGCATTGAAGATCCGGTCAGAATGTATTTAAAAGAGATCGGAAAAGTTCCGCTTTTAAGTGCAGACAGAGAGATTGAGCTGGCGCAGAGAATGGAGGAAGGAGATGAAGATGCAAAGAAAGAGCTTGCAGAAGCGAACCTTCGTCTTGTGGTCAGCATTGCAAAACGTTATGTAGGACGCGGAATGCTGTTTCTGGATCTGATCCAGGAGGGAAATTTAGGACTGATCAAAGCAGTGGAAAAATTTGATTATCACAAAGGATACAAATTCAGTACGTATGCTACCTGGTGGATCCGTCAGGCAATCACAAGAGCAATCGCAGATCAGGCGAGAACGATTCGTATTCCGGTGCATATGGTGGAGACGATCAACAAACTGATCCGTGTGTCCAGACAGCTTCTGCAGGAGCTCGGAAGAGAGCCGCTGCCGGAAGAGATCGCAAAAGAACTGGATATGCCGGTAGAACGTGTGCGTGAGATTTTGAAGATTTCCCAGGAGCCGGTATCTTTGGAGACACCAATTGGTGAGGAAGAAGACAGTCATCTGGGAGATTTTATCCAGGACGATAACGTACCGGTGCCGGCAGAGGCAGCAGCGCAGACACTGCTCAAAGAGCAGCTTGATGAAGTGCTGGATACACTCACAGAAAGAGAGCAGAAAGTGCTTCGTCTTCGTTTCGGAATGAACGACGGACGTGCCAGAACGCTGGAGGAAGTTGGAAAAGAATTTGATGTTACCCGTGAACGTATCCGCCAGATTGAGGCAAAAGCACTCCGGAAGCTGCGTCATCCAAGCCGCAGCCGTAAACTGAGAGACTATCTGGACTAAGATATGAGGAATGAATTATCAAAAAGACTGCAGGCAGTGGCTGACCTTGTGACAGTCAGGGAGTGTGTGGCAGATATCGGAACGGATCACGCCTATATTCCGATTTATCTGACAGAGCATAAAAAAGTAAAAAAAGCGTTTGCAATGGATGTGAACGAAGGTCCGCTGATCCGGGCAGAAGAGCATGTAAGAGAAGCCGGATTAAAAGAGCAGATCAAGATGCGCAGATCCAATGGCCTGGAAAAACTGTCTCCGGGAGAAGTGGAAGCCGTCATTATCGCGGGTATGGGCGGCGGACTTGTGATGAGAATTCTGACAGAGGGACAGGCTGTGGCAGAGACATTACAAGAGTGCATTTTGCAGCCCCAGTCGGAGATCGCAAAGGTGCGGGAATTTCTTCTGCAGAACGGCTATCAGATCGTGCAGGAAGAGATGGTACTGGATGAAGGAAAGTACTATCCGATGATGCGTGTGGTTCCTTCAAAGGAAAGCGAAAGAGAGAAATGGGATGAAACCCAGCTTCGATACGGAAAATTACTTTTGGAGATGCGCCACCCCATACTGGAGCAGTATTTAAAGAGAGAAGAACAGTTAAAAGCAGAGATTCTGGAAAAACTGGATCATCAGAGAGGGGAACATATCACAAAGAGACAGGCAGAACTCAAAGAGGAGCTTGTCTGCATCAGGAAAGGACTGAAGTATTATGCAGTGTAAAGACATTATGGCAATGATTGAGGGTACATATCCCAAGAGTGCTGCTCTGGGATTTGACAATGTAGGGCTGCAGGCGGGAAGAAGTGAAAAAGAAGTCCGCCGGATTTATCTGGCGCTGGATGCAACAGATGCGGTCATTGAGGAGGCGATTGCGCAGGAAGCGGACATGCTCATTACCCATCATCCGCTGATTTTTTCGCCGCTTAAGCATATTACGGATGAAGATTTTATCGGCCGCAGGCTGTTAAAGCTGATCCGCAGTGATATTTCCTATTATGCAATGCATACCAATTATGATGTGCTTGGCATGGCAGAGCTTTCCGGACAGATTTTGGGACTGACAGATACCGAAGTGCTGGATGTGACCATGAATACACAGACAAAAGAAGAGGGGATCGGAAGAGTGGGATCCCTTCCAAAAGAGATGACACTGGAAGAATGCTGTGTTTATGTGAAGCATAAATTAAAACTGGGATCGGTCAAGGTGTTTGGAGATATGAAGCAGCCGGTAAAAAGACTTGCGGTTTCTCCGGGATCCGGGAAAAGTGCCATTGCTCCGGCTGTCTCAAAAGGAGCGGATGTTCTTGTAACCGGAGATATCGGACACCATGAAGGTCTGGATGCGGCGGCACAGGGCGTTTCGGTGATTGATGCGGGACATTATGGGACAGAGTATATTTTTATGGAAGATATGAAACGGTTTCTGGAAGAGAGACTTCCTGCAGCTAAAATCATCACCGCACCGGTCGTGCATCCGTTTCAGGTATTGTAAGATTCCAGACGGGAGGGCAGGCTTATGGAGAAAGAATTTTGTACCGTTCAGACAGGGGACAAGGTAAAGTGTTACGAGAGAGGAATTGCCTACAAGAAGATCGCAGAAGAATTTCAGGAAGAATACCCGGCCAAAATCGTACTGGCATTGGTGGACGGGACACGTCTTCAGGAATTGAACAAACGATTAAAGCAGGATTGTAAAATCGAATTTGTGACAGTGAAAGACCCGATCGGTTATGAGACTTATCGTCGAAGTCTCTGTTTTATGCTTGTCAAAGCAGTTCATGATGTCGGAGGACATGACAAGATCCGCAATGTGAAGATCCATTTTTCCGTCAGCAATGGGTATTACTGTACAATTGACGGAGATGTCGTTCTGGATCAGAAGTTTCTGGATCAGATTGATGCAAGGATGCATGAACTTGCAGAAGCCCAAATTCCGATCGAGAAGCGTTCTGTGCATACATCGGATGCAGTAGAGCTTTTTGGCAGACACGGGATGTATGACAAGGAAAGGCTGTTTGGATACCGGAGGGTTTCCAAGGTAAATATCTACCGGATGAATGAGTTTGAGGATTATTACTATGGATATATGGTGCCGGATTCCGGGTATTTAAAGAATTTTGCGCTGCATCTGTATGATGAAGGATTTGTACTCCAGATGCCGCTACGAAAGGAACCGGATGTAGTCCCGGCCTTTGAACCGCGTGAAAAGCTGTTCCAGGTATTAAAGAGCAGTGTGCAGTGGGGAGATCTTCAGAATATTGAGACAGTCGGAGCACTCAATGACATGGTCACAAAATATGATATGCGTGAGATCGTACTTGTGCAGGAGGCTTATCAGGAACGGCAGATCGCACAGATCGCCGCGCAGATTGCCGCGAAGCCGGAAACAAAGCTGGTGATGATCGCAGGACCGTCTTCATCTGGAAAAACAACGTTTTCACACAGGCTCTCCATTCAGCTTCGGACGCAGGGAATGAGACCGCATCCGATCGCAGTGGACAATTATTTTGTGGATCGGGAAAAAACACCCCGGGATGAGGATGGCAATTACAATTTTGAATGTCTGGAGGCCATTGACATCGAGCAGTTCAATAAGGATATGCAGGCACTTTTAGCCGGAGAGGCGGTGCATCTTCCAATCTTTGATTTTAAGAAAGGAAGCAGGAGCTATGACACGACTCCGACACAGCTGAAGGAACAGGATATTCTTGTGATCGAAGGAATTCACTGTTTGAATCCGGAGCTTTCCCGCCAGCTTTCATCAGACCGGAAGTTTAAGATTTACATCAGTGCTCTGACACAGTTGAATATTGATGAGCACAACCGGATTCCTTCTACAGACGGAAGACTGATCCGGCGGCTGGTGCGGGATGCCAGAACAAGAGGAACTTCTGCACAGAAAACGCTTGCAATGTGGTCGTCAGTCAGAAGAGGGGAGGAAGAGAATATTTTTCCGTATCAGGAAGAAGCGGATGTGATGTTTAATTCTTCCCTGTTGTATGAACTGGCTGTTTTAAAACAGTATGTGGAGCCTCTTTTGTTCGGAGTGGAAAAGGATTCACCGGAATATCTTGAGGCGAAAAGACTTTTGAAATTTTTTGACTATTTTATCGGAATCGGAAGTGACTATGTTCCGGCAAATTCGCTGCTCAGAGAATTTATCGGAGGAGGGTGCTTCCCGGTATAAGAGAAAAGAAGGGAAGAGACATGGGACAGAAGCGTAAAAAGATCAATGGAAAAGAGCTTGTACTGGATATTTCTTATGATATTGTGGGAAGTGTATTATATGCCCTTGGGATTTATACGTTTGCAAAAACGGCAGATTTTGCACCGGGCGGATTATCCGGTCTGGCGCTGATCATGAATCATTTATGGAGATTTCCGATTGGTATTACAACCCTTGCTCTGAATATTCCGCTTATCATTTTGAGCTTTAAGCTGGTAGGACGAAGGTTTATGTTCAAATCAGCAAGAACCATGATTGTTTGTACGATATTTCTGGATCTTATTTTTCCGTATACAAAGCCTTATACAGGAGAGCCGTTTATGGCGGCACTGTTTTCCGGTGTCTGCCTGGGAGCAGCGCTTGCGTTGTTCTATATGCGGGGATCCTCCTCCGGCGGTACCGATTTTCTGACTATGTCGATCAAAGCAGTCAAGCCGCATTTGTCAATCGGATTTGTAACCATGGCGATCGATCTTTTGATCATTCTGCTTGGATGGCCGGTATTTGGAAATGTGGACGCAGTTCTCTATGGTCTGATCTCGGCATTTGTGACATCTGTCGTGATCGATAAGATCATGTATGGCATGGGAGCCGGTAAACTGATCCTGATCATTACGACAAAGGCGGAAGAGGTCTCTAAAAAGATCGATCAGATCAGCGGAAGAGGTTCCACAGCAATCCGGGCGATCGGAACCTATACAAAAGAGGAAAAGGATGTGCTGCTCTGTGCCTGCTCCAGTTCTCAGGCGTACTCCGTCAGAAGTGCTGCACATGAGGTGGATCCGGATGCATTTGTGATGCTGACAGAGACAAGTGAAGTGTTCGGTGAAGGATTTATTGATACGAGAAAATAAAAGATAAGACAAAATGAGCGTGTTTACCACATGGTTTGGAACACGCTCATTTTTATTTATCGGACGTAAGTCCGCCCGCCGCAGGCATGCATTACGGGATGCCCGGAGGGGGATACTATTTGGATTTTACTTCCCGCCACAATTGGTTGTAGATTGCATCGTATTTGTCCCCGAGGAAACGGAATGTTTCGCAGTTGACAAGATCTTCCGGTTCCGGAAACGCAATCTTGCTGTTGCGGATGGCCGGATCTTCGATGAGTTCTCGTGCTCCGGTATTCGGAGTGGAGTAGGTAATGTAGTCGAAGTTTATTTTGGCAATATCAGGCCGGCAGAGGAAGTTGATAAATTTTTCTGCATTTTCTTTGTGCTGTGCATTTTTCGGAATTACCCAGGAATCAATCCAGAGATTCGATCCTTCTTTTGGAATTACGTACTCCAGATTTGGATTCTCTGCCTGTGTATAGATGGCTTCTCCCGAATAAATGACACCGATGGCGGCTTCGTTTCCGATCATTTTGTCACGCACCTGATCAATAACATATGCCTGCACAAGAGGTTTCTGATCAATGAGAAGCTGCTTTGCTTCCTCCAGTTCATTTAAATCCGTGGAGTTGAGCGAGGCGCCGATGTATTTTAATGCCACTGCAAATGCATCACGAACACTGTCCTGCATCAAAATGTTGTCTTTATATTTTTCATCCCACAGTACGGACCAGCTGTCGATCGGTTCATCTACCATTGTCTTGTTGTATAAGATACCGACAGTTCCCCAGCAGTAAGGGACAGAGTAGAGGTTGTCCGGGTCAAACTGGCGGGACTGTTCCAGATAAGTGTCGCCGATGTATTTGATATTCGGAATATTGTCAAAATTGATCTTGGCAAGCAGATCATTTTCGATCATACGCTGGATCATATAGTCGGAAGGACAGACCACGTCATAAGCGATGGCGCCGGACTGCACTTTCGGATACATGATTTCATTTGTCTCGTATTCTTCATAAACGACCTGGATACCGGTTTCCTTTTCAAACATCGGGATCACGTCCGGATCTAAATATTCGCCCCAGTTGTATACGATCAGCTGATTGTCTCCGCCGGTCACTCCGTTTTTGGAACCGTAATAAAATCCGCCGGCGGCAATAACAAGGATCATGGCAGCCGGTACTGCGCGCTTGAAGATGATGTGGCTGATGCTCTGATGTCTTCTGCGCTTAGAAGCGGCTGATGGGGAAGAATTCTTCTGCTTGGGTGTAAAGTTGATCAAAAACAGCAGGACAAGTACTGTCATAAACATGATTGTGGACAGTGCATACATTTCCGGTTTGATTCCTTTTCGCACTTCACTGTAGATCTTGGTGGAAAGAGTATCCACCCCCGGTCCTTTTGTAAAATGTGTGATCACAAAATCATCCAGTGACATTGTGAATGCCAGAAGAAAACCGGAAATGATCCCCGGCATGATATCCGGCAGTACGACTTTGAAAAATGCGTAGATCGGAGAAGCTCCCAGATCCAGTGCAGCTTCATAAGTACTCTTTTTTGTCTGCTTTAATTTTGGCATGACACTCAATATTACATAAGGAATATTGAATGTAATGTGTGCCAGCAGTACCGTGGAAAATCCAAGGGTAAAACGAAATGCAACAAAGAGCAGCATCAGGGAAATTCCGGTTACGATATCTGCGTTGAGCATCGGGATGTTAGTTACGCCCATCATAAAAGTGCGCATCTTCGGTTTCATTGCCTGAATCCCAAGAGAGGCTGCGGTTCCGATCAAGGTTGCAATCAGTGCAGAAAGCAATGCGATGATCAGGGTTGTGTAAAGTGCGTTCATAATATCCGGATTCTGGAACAGTGAAATGTACCATTTTCCGGTAAACCCTCCCCATTTTGCCCGGGTTTTGGAATTGTTGAAGGACAGAACGATCAGTGTTATGATTGGTGCATATAATAAAATGAGGATCAGGATCAGGTAAATCCGTTTGGCTGTATTTTTTATCAAAATGCATTTCCCTCCCCTTCTTTATCGTATTTTGCGATCATTGCCATGCTGGCAATAATAAAGATCATCAACACAAGGGAAAGACCGGAACCCGTATTCCAGTTGCTTCCTTGTTTAAATTCCTGCTCGATCACATTTCCGATAAGCAGGATCTTACTTCCGCCAAGCAGGTCGGAAATAACAAATGTGGTCAGTGACGGTACAAAGACCATGGTAATTCCGCTGATAATACCAGGTACGCTCAAAGGCAGAATAATTTTTGAAAAGGTCTGAAGACTGTTTGCACCCAGATCCCGGGCGGCAAAAATCACATCCTTGTCGATCTTGGAAAGTACATTGTAGATCGGCAGCACCATAAACGGCAGGAAATTGTACACCATGCCGAGGATGATCGCACCCGGTGTGTTGATCAATGTAAGATCCGGAAGGTGGAAAAAGTGCAGGATCATGTTGATGACACCGTTTTTTTCGAGCAAATTTTGCCATGCGAGCGTCCGCAGTAAAAAATTCATCCACATAGGAAGAATAAAAATCAATACGATGAAACTGGTCTGATTGACATTCTTTTCAGACAGAATCATGGCAAGCGGGTACGCAAGAATCAGACAGATCAGTGTACTCACAAAGGAAAGCAGAAGGGCAAGTCCCAGCGCTTTTAAATTCTCTTGTGTGGTGATCTGAGCCAGGTTCATCAGTGTGAAATTTCCACTTTTGTCTGTCAATCCATAATACAGGATCATCAAAAGTGGAATGATGATAAAGGAGACAGCCCAGAATAAATATGGGCCGCTCAGTAATTTTCTACTCTTCAATGCCTGCCGCCTCCGCATCTTCAGATTCCGGTTTTTTCATGATCTGGATATCAAATGGGTCCACACGGATACCGACCTCTGTGCCAACAGGGAACATATCGGTACTGTGTACGAGAAGCTCGTAATTATTGGCAAGTACCTCCATTTCATAATGAACACCTTTGAAGATCAGATGGGTGACCACACCTTCGATGATTCCTTCTTCAGGCTTGACCAGATCGATGTCTTCCGGGCGGATCACCGCATCTACCGGTTTGTTGCGTCCGAATCCAACGTCCACACACTGCCAGGTGGCTCCCAGCATTTTGACAACCTTATCTTCCACCATGGTGGCAGGAAGAATGTTGCTGTCTCCGATAAAGTCTGCTACAAAGGCGTTCTGTGGTTCGTTATAAATATCCTCCGGTGTTCCAATCTGCTGGATATATCCCTGATTCATGACAACGATCGTATCGGACATGGTCAGAGCTTCCTCCTGATCATGGGTAACGTAGACAAAAGTAATGCCCAGTTCGTTTTTCAGACGGATCAGCTCATACTGCATGTCCTGTCTGAGTTTTAAGTCCAGTGCTCCAAGCGGTTCGTCGAGAAGCAGCACTTTCGGTTCGTTTACAATTGCGCGGGCAATTGCGATCCTCTGCTGCTGACCGCCGCTTAAAGAATCCGGATACCGGTCTTTAAAATCCTCCAGATTCACAAGTTTCAGTGCATATTTGATCTTGTCATCAATATAATGTTTGGACTTTTTCTTGATCTTAAGACCAAATGCAATATTTTCTGCAATGGTCATATGGGTAAAGAGCGCATATTTCTGGAACACAGTATTGAGCTGCCGTCTGTTGGGCGGCAGCTTGTTGATGTTCTTCCCGTCAAAAATGATATCTCCGGAATCCGGAGTCTCGAAACCACCCAGAATTCGAAGCAGCGTGGTCTTACCGCAGCCGCTTGGACCGAGCAGGGTTAAAAATTCATTTTCACGGATATAAAGATTTAAGTGGTCCAAAATGACGTTCTCATCAAAAGATTTTGTGACATTCACAATATCGATCAGCTTATTAGACATCTTTCTCCTCCTGGTAAAAGTTTTTGATGGAATCCAGACGGCTGCACATATTGCACAGAAGAAGATCTGCGAGTGTAAGTGCAGTCATAGATTCAACTACCACCACGGCGCGGGGAACGATGATTGGATCATGTCTTCCCTTGATGGAGATTTCAATTTCTTCATTGTCTAAATTTACTGTGGACTGTGTGCGGGCAATTGATGGGGTAGGCTTCACAGCGGCACGTACGATCAGTTCGGAACCATCGCTGATTCCGCCAAGAACGCCTCCGGAATGGTTGGTCTTTTTGGTGAGATGTCCGGATTCAAGGGTAAATGCATCGTTGTTGGTGCTTCCATTGGCCAAAGACGCCAGAAAACCATCACCGATTTCTACTGCTTTTACAGCGCCCATGGACATGATACCCTTGGAAAGCTGGGCGTCCAGTTTGTCAAATACCGGTTCGCCGAGCCCGACAGGAAGTCCGGTCACACGACACTCAATAATTCCACCGCAGGAATCTTTCTGCGCCATCATCTCGTTGAGATATTCAGCGGCTGTTTCGGCCAATGCATTGTTTGGCATATAAAAAGGATTTTCTGAAATTTCTTCAAAATGATAATCCTGTTCGGGAACTTTGACAGGTCCGATTGATTTTGAAAATGTGATCAGTTCGATTCCCAGGGTTTTTAAAAGGGCAGAAGCAACAGCTCCGGCAGCAACGCGTCCGATGGTTTCCCGGCCGGATGTGCGGCCGCCGCCGCGATAATCGCGAAAACCATATTTACTGCTGAATGTGTAATCGGCATGTCCCGGTCTGTAATAGGAAGCAATTTCTCCATAATCCCGGGAACGCTGATCCTGATTGCGTACGAGAAGGGAAATAGGAGTCCCGGTTGTCCTGCCTTCAAAGACACCGGAGAGAATTTCTACCTGGTCAGACTCACTGCGTTTTGTTGTATAACGGCTTTGACCCGGTCGTCTGCGATCGAGAAAAGCCTGTATATTAGTTTCGCACAAGGGAAGTCCTGCCGGACAGCCATCGATGACAACACCGATCGCGGTACCGTGAGATTCCCCCCATGTAGTAATACGAAATAAAGTTCCAAATGATGAACCACTCATATGTCAAAATCTCCTTTCTTTTGCATATAAAACTATTATATAAGAAGACATATTATCGTGCAATCCTTATTTTTATGCAACTGCCCGATTAGATCATGAACGGCAGGATCGGGCAGATAGAAGTGCAATAAATTTATTTGAAATTCCTATGTTTTTTCTGTACAATTCAGGAAAAGCGTAATATAATGAGGACTAGATACTGGCTGAAAGGAGAACGGCAATAGCAGATGAAAGAAAAAATCAGAAAAAAAACGAAAAGACCGCAGACAGAAGACATGATTTTTACAGAAGAAGACTTTGAAGATGTTTCTGAAGAGACGAAAGGAAATTCCCCAAAACACAGGAAACGGTCTCGTAGGACTTCAGGTGGATTTCCGGTCAGAAAAGCGGGGATCATCGCAGGAGGAGTCGTCGGAGTGCTGGTGCTTTTATATCTTGGAATTTCTGTATTTTTTATGAGTCATTTCTATATAAATACAACAATCAACGGAAAAGATTTTTCGGGAAGATCGGCATCATCTGTGGAGGCATATATCAAAGAACAGGTAAAAGACTACAAACTGACCATTAAGGAACAGGACAGTAAGTCAGATGTGATCAAAGGAAGTGATATTTCTCTTCAATATAAAGAGAGCGATGAAATTGAGAAAGCGTTGAAAAAGCAGAATGGTTTTGCATGGCCGCTGGCGCTGTTTTCAAAAAAATCAGAAAAGATTTCCATTGCAGTTTCATTCGATGAAACTGCTTTAAATGAAAAGATTCAGAACCTGCAGGCAGCGACAGTAGAGCAGATTCCGGCAGAAAACGCAAAACCGGAGCTTCAGGGTGATACCTATGTGATCAAAGAGGAAGTATATGGAACGGCAGTAGATATGGATGTATTGAAAGAAAAAGTGAACCAGTATATTTCCGAATTTCGATCAGAACTGGATATGGAGAAGGAAGGATGCTATGCACGTCCGAAATACACAAAAGATTCCAAGGAAGTGCAGGCTGCCTGTGATACGATGAACAAATATCTGAAGGCAAGTATTACCTATACCATGTCAGAATCTGTTGTTGTGGATAAGACTCTGATTTCCACATGGATCGGCGTAGATGACAATATGAATGTGGTTTTTGATAATGATGCCATGAAAGCATGGTTTACAGAGTTTGGTGACAAATACGATACGGTAGGGACCACGAGAAATCTGACAACACCGACCGGCAAGGCAACGACTGTAACAGGCGGTACATATGGATGGTCAATCGATGAAGATACAGAGCTTGTCAATTTGCAGAACAGCATCAAAAACGGTGAAGTAGTCACAAGAGAGCCGGCATACTATACCGGAGGTGCAGCAAAATCTCATGGAGAACAGGACTGGGGCACTACATTTATCGAGGTTGATCTAAGTACCCAGCACATGTGGTATCTCAAAGACGGAAGCGTGGCAATGGAAACAGATGTGGTGACAGGGGTTCCGGTTCCGGAGAGGATCACACCGGAAGGGGTGTATGACATTCTGGAGATGACCAGAGATGAGGTGCTGATTGGAGAGACCGATCCAAGTACAGGAAAGCCGATTTATGAGACACCGGTCAACTATTGGATGCGCGTAACCTGGACAGGAATTGGTTTTCATGATGCAACCTGGCAGGCTGCATTTGGCGGAACGCGTTATAAGGACGGAGCAGGGTCTCACGGCTGCATCAATATGCCGCTGGATCAGGCAGCAGCTCTGTTTGGAATGATCAGTGTGGGAACACCGGTTGTGATTCATTACTAATCATAACAGATATAGAAAAAAGACAAAAAGGGGCAGCGTGAGAGAGCGCGGTCCCCTTTTTCACGAAGATAAAGGAGAAGAAATTATGTATGAGTTGATCAAAAAAGACGGACGGGCAAAACGGGGGCGTTTTCATACCGTTCACGGAACGATTGAAACACCGGTATTTATGAATGTAGGTACTGCAGCGGCGATCAAAGGTGCAGTTTCAACAGATGATCTCCGGGGAATCAAGACCCAGGTGGAGCTTTCAAACACGTATCATCTGCATGTCCGCCCGGGAGATGAAGTGGTGAAAAAAATGGGAGGACTTCACAAATTTATGAACTGGGACAAGCCGATTCTGACAGATTCGGGCGGGTTTCAGGTGTTTTCTCTGGCAGGCCTTCGCAAGATCAAAGAAGAAGGTGTGCATTTTAATTCACATATTGACGGGCGAAAGATTTTTATGGGACCGGAAGAGAGTATGCAGATCCAGTCCAATCTGGCATCCACCATTGCCATGGCATTTGATGAATGTCCATCCAGCGTGGCAGACCGTGCGTATATGAGGGATTCGGTGGCAAGAACGACACGCTGGCTGAAACGGTGTAAAGCAGAGATGAACCGGCTCAATACTCTGCCGGATACGATCAACCCACATCAGATGCTGTTTGGGATCAACCAGGGCGGAATCTATGAAGATATCCGGATCGAACATGCAAAACAAATCGTGGATCTGGATCTGGACGGTTATGCAGTAGGAGGACTCGCAGTAGGAGAGAGCCACGAGGAGATGTACCGGATCCTGGATGCGGTTGTTCCATATCTGCCGGAGCAGAAACCGACCTATCTGATGGGAGTGGGAACACCGATCAATATTTTAGAGGCGGTAGACAGAGGAGTCGATTTCTTTGACTGTGTTTACCCGAGCAGAAACGGACGTCATGGACATGTATATACCAACCATGGAAAGCTGAACCTGTTCAATGCAAAATATGAACTGGATGACAGACCGATTGAGGAAGGATGTCAGTGTCCGGCATGCAGAAGCTACAGCAGGGGATACATCCGTCATCTTCTGAAAGCAAAAGAGATGCTGGGGATGCGCTTATGTGTACTGCACAACCTGTATTTCTACAACACGATGATGGAGGAAATCCGTGCAGCAATCGAAGCGGGAGAGTATCAGGCATACAAAAAGAAAAAAATCGAAGGTATGACATCCGGAAAATAGACACTTTTCCAAATGTTTATAGAAAATTTACTTGAAGTATCATGATTTTTTGTGTACAATAGTAATATTGTCGGACGCAGGGAAGCGCGTGAGACAAAATGAAGAGTATATCACGGTAAGTGGAGGTGTGCTGGTAAGATGTTAGGTGTTATTGTAATTTATGTAGTATTATTCGGAGGTCTCTGGTGGTTCATGATGCGTCCTCAGAAAAAGGAGCAGAAGAGAATCCAGGCGATGCTGGCTTCTATGGAAGTTGGAGATACTGCATTGACAACAAGCGGATTTTACGGTGTGATCATCGACATCACAGATGATGATGTGATCGTAGAGTTTGGTAACAATAAAAACTGCCGTATTCCGATGCAGAAAGCTGCAATCGCGCAGATTGAAAAACCAAACGCAGAGTAAGAAAAAAAGGAAGCTGTTTTATGGCCGGAGAGGCTGTAGAACAGCTTTTTTTTAACAGAAGCTTATGGGATTTACAGAGTTCGCTCTGTTTTTTGACACTTTTGTGTGGTAAAGGGTTGAAATGAGAAAAGAAATGAGGTATTATTTAGAATAACACTTTGAAAATTGGAAGGATGAGTATTATGAAGTTGAATATCGGAGTGATCAAAGGAGACGGAATCGGACCGGAAATTGTGACAGAAGCGATGAAAGTACTGGATCGAACCGCAGAAGTTTATGGACATGAATGTGTGTATACACAGCTTTTGATGGGTGGAGCATCCATTGACGTACATGGTGTTCCACTGACAGATGAAACGATCAGCAAAGCGAAGCTGTGTGATGCAGTTTTGATGGGCTCGATCGGCGGAGATACGAGGACTTCTCCATGGTATCAACTGGAGCCTTCAAAACGTCCCGAAGCCGGACTGTTAAAAATTAGAAAAGAACTGAATTTATTTGCAAATTTAAGACCGGCAGTATTGTATGAAGAACTCAAAGAAGCGTGTCCGCTGAAAGAGGAGATCATTAAAGATGGATTTGATCTGATGATCATGCGGGAGCTCACGGGCGGTCTGTATTTTGGGGAGCGCAGCACCAGAGACATAGACGGGGTGATGACTGCCTGCGATACCCTTACATATAATGAAGAAGAAATTCGAAGAATTGCGAAACGGGGATTTGACATTGCTGCAAAACGCAGAAAAAAAGTGACCAGCGTGGATAAGGCAAATGTATTGGATTCCTCCAGACTTTGGAGAAGCGTTGTGGAAGAGGTGGCTAAGGAATATCCGGAAGTGACTCTGGAGCATATGCTGGTGGATAATTGTGCCATGCAGCTCGTGAAGGATCCGGCACAGTTTGATGTGATCCTGACTGAGAATATGTTTGGGGATATCCTTTCAGATGAGGCGAGTATGGTGACTGGATCGATTGGAATGCTTTCTTCTGCAAGTCTCAATGAGACAAAATTCGGACTTTACGAGCCAAGCGGCGGTTCTGCTCCGGATATTGCGGGAAAAGGAATTGCCAATCCGATCGCGACGATTCTGTCAGCAGCTATGATGCTTCGGTTTACATTTGATCTTGACAGGGAAGCAGATGCCATTGAGGAAGCGGTACAGCGTGTATTAAGAGACGGTTACCGCACGATCGATATTATGTCAGAGGGAAGTATACAGATCAATACCCGCGAGATGGGTGACAGGATCTGTGCATATATTCAGTAGAAAAAACAGAAATTCAAAAAAGGAAAGAGGATGATAGAAGATGAGAAGTGATACTGTAACAAAGGGGATGCAGCAGGCGCCGCACCGTTCCCTGTTCAATGCGCTGGGAATGACACAAGAAGAACTGGACCGGCCGTTGATCGGAATTGTGAGTTCTTATAATGAGATCGTGCCGGGGCATATGAACCTGGATAAGATTACACAGGCTGTTAAAATGGGAGTTGCTATGGCAGGAGGAACACCGATCATGGTTCCTGCGATTGCAGTATGTGACGGAATTGCCATGGGACATATCGGAATGAAATATTCGCTTGTGACAAGAGATCTGATCGCGGATTCTACAGAAGCACTGGCTATGGCACATCAGTTTGATGGACTTGTTATGATACCGAACTGTGATAAGAACGTTCCGGGACTTCTGATGGCAGCAGCCCGTGTGAATATTCCGACGATTTTTGTCAGCGGGGGACCGATGCTGGCAGGTCATGTGAAGGGAAGTAAGACTAGTCTTTCCAGCATGTTTGAGGCAGTCGGTTCTTATGCGGCAGGAAAATTTTCAGAAGAAGATGTGTGCGAATTTGAAGAAAAGGCATGTCCGACCTGTGGTTCCTGTTCCGGTATGTATACGGCAAACAGTATGAACTGCCTGACAGAGGCTCTTGGTATGGGACTGAAAGGAAACGGAACCATTCCGGCAGTGTATTCTGCAAGACTGCAGCTTGCAAAACATGCGGGAATGCAGGTGATGGAGTTGGTGAGAAAGAATATCCGCCCAAGAGACATTATGACAAAAGAAGCGATTTTAAATGCATTGACAGTGGATATGGCGCTGGGATGTTCCACAAACAGTATGCTGCACATTCCGGCGATCGCACATGAGATCGGAATGGATTTTGAGATTGATTTTGCCAATCCGATCAGCGAGAAAACTCCGAATCTGTGTCATCTTGCTCCGGCAGGACATACATATATGGAAGATCTCAACGAGGCCGGCGGAGTTTATGCGGTGATGAATGAGCTGAACAAGAAAGGGCTTCTTCATACAGAATGTATGACTGTGACAGGAAAGACACTGGGAGAGAACATCGAAGGATGTGTCAATAAAAATCCGGAGGTGATCCGCCCGATTGACAATCCGTACAGTGAGACGGGTGGCCTGGCAGTACTCAAGGGAAATCTGGCGCCGGACGGAAGTGTGGTAAAACGTTCTGCAGTCTGTGCAGAGATGCTGGTGCATGAAGGTCCTGCAAGGATTTTTGAGAGTGACGAAGAAGCTACAGAAGCGATCAAATCTGGAAAGATTAACCCGGGAGATGTGATCGTGATCCGGTACGAGGGACCAAAAGGAGGTCCGGGAATGCGTGAGATGCTGAATCCGACTTCTGCGATCGCGGGATATGGGCTTGGATCTTCGGTTGCGCTGATCACGGACGGCCGCTTCAGCGGAGCATCCAGAGGCGCATCTATCGGACATGTGTCACCGGAAGCGGCAGTTGGAGGACCGATCGCACTTGTCGAGGAAGGGGATATCATCAAGATCAATATTCCGGAATTAAAACTGGAGCTGGATGTATCAGAGGAAGAACTGGAAAGACGTCGTGCTGCATGGCAGCCAAGAGAGCCAAAGGTTAAGACAGGATATCTGGCAAGATATGCGTCTATGGTTACCTCCGGAAACAGAGGCGCAATTCTGGAGATCCCGAAAAATAATTAGGAGGAGAGCATCATGCAGTTAAATGGAGCAGAGATTGTGATCGAATGTCTGAAAGAACAGGGTGTAGATACTGTATTCGGATATCCGGGGGGAGCAATTTTAAATGTATACGACGCTCTCTATGAGCATAGTAATGAAATCAGGCATATCCTGACTTCCCATGAACAGGGCGCGGCGCATGCGGCAGACGGGTATGCAAGAGCTACAGGAAAGGTGGGAGTGTGTCTGGCGACCAGTGGCCCGGGGGCAACGAATCTGGTGACAGGAATTGCAACGGCCTATATGGATTCCATTCCGGTCGTAGCGATTACCTGTAATGTAGGGGTTTCCCTGCTTGGAAAAGACAGCTTTCAGGAAATCGATATTGCAGGGATCACCATGCCGATCACCAAACATAACTTTATTGTCAAGGATGTGGAAAAACTGGCAGAGACAATCCGCAAGGCATTCCGGATCGCGCGCAGCGGCAGACCCGGGCCGGTTCTGATCGATATCCCGAAAGATATTACAGCAAACGTGACAGAATATCTTCCCCGGGAAGCAGAGTTCCCGCCGAGAAAGACGGAGACCATCACAGAGGAGGCACTTTCACGTGCTGTTGAGATGATCGAAGCATCCCAAAAGCCGTTTATTTATGCTGGGGGCGGCGTTGTCCTTTCGGGGGCGAGCAGAGAATTGCGTGAATTCGCAGAAAAAGTGGATGCTCCGGTGACAGATACTCTGATGGGAAAGGGAGCATTTCCGGGAACAGATCCGCGTTACACAGGGATGGTCGGAATGCATGGAACCAAGACATCCAACTATGGAGTCAGTGAGTGCGATCTGTTGATCGCGGTAGGAGCCAGATTTGATGACCGTGTAACGAGCGATACAGAAAAGTTTGCGAAGAATGCACAGATCTTGCAGATTGATATCGATCCGGCAGAGATGAACAAAAACGTGTTGATTGATCATGGAATCGTCGGAGATTTGAAAGAAGTTTTAATGCGGTTGAATGCAAGACTTGAGGAACAGTCACATCCGGAGTGGATGGAACAGATTGCAGCGTATCAGAAAGAATATCCGCTTCAGTATGAGGATGGAAAGCTGACCGGTCCGTATATCGTAGAAGAGATTTACAGGCAGACAAAAGGAGATGCAATCGTTACGACAGAAGTAGGACAGCATCAGATGTGGGCTGCACAGTATTATAAATATAAAGAGCCAAGGACGCTCTTGTCATCCGGAGGACTTGGAACAATGGGATATGGACTTGGCGCATCCATCGGAGCCAAAATGGGCTGTCCGGAAAAGACCGTAGTCAATATCGCCGGAGACGGATGTTTCCGTATGAACATGAATGAGATCGCAACAGCTGCGAGATATCAGATTCCGATCGTACAGGTCGTGGTGAACAATCATGTGCTTGGTATGGTACGCCAGTGGCAGAATCTCTTTTACAATCAGCATTATTCCCAGACAATCCTGGATGATGCGGTGGATTTTGTAAAGCTGGCACAGGCACTTGGAGCAGAAGGAATCCGTGTGACAACAAAAGAAGAGTTTGCAGATGCTTTTGCAAAAGCAGTAAAGATGCAGCGTCCTGTTGTGCTGGACTGCCAGATCGACCAGGATGACAAGGTGTGGCCGATGGTTGCGCCGGGAGCTGCGATCAGCGAAGTGTTTGATGAGATGGATTTGAACGAAGAATAAATTAATTTTCTTTGTTTCAATATAAAAATGAAATTCAGGAGGAAAAGAAGATGAGTAGAGTGTACAATTTTTCAGCCGGACCGGCAGTGCTGCCGGAAGAAGTGCTAAAAGAAGCAGCAGATGAAATGTTAGATTACAGAGGAACCGGAATGTCGGTTATGGAAATGAGTCATCGCTCGAAAGCCTTCGAGACGATTATTCAGGAAGCAGAGGCAGATCTCAGAGAGCTGATGGATATTCCGGACAATTACAAGGTTTTATTTTTGCAGGGCGGAGCATCTCAGCAGTTTGCGATGATTCCGATGAATCTGATGAAGAACCGGGTGGCAGATTACATTGTGACCGGTCAGTGGGCAAAAAAAGCAGCGGATGAGGCAGAAAAGTATGGAACCGTAAACCGGATCGCATCTTCTGCAGACAAGACTTTTTCTTATATTCCGGACTGTTCGGATCTTCCGGTTTCAGAAGATGCAGATTATGTATACATCTGTGAGAATAATACGATTTACGGAACAAAATTTAAAGAACTGCCGAATACAAAAGGAAAGACACTGGTTGCAGACGTTTCTTCCTGTTTCCTCTCTGAGCCTGTAGATGTCACAAAATATGGCGTGATCTATGGAGGCGTACAGAAAAATATCGGACCGGCAGGTGTTGTGATCGTGATTATCCGGGAAGACCTGATTACAGAAGATGTGCTTCCAGGCACACCGACGATGCTGAAATACAAAACGCATGCAGATGCGGATTCTCTCTACAACACTCCGCCTGCATACGGAATCTATATTTGCGGAAAAGTGTTTAAGTGGCTGAAGAAGATGGGCGGTCTTTCTGCGATGAAAGAGAAAAATGAAAAGAAAGCTAAACTGTTGTACGATTTTCTGGACGAAAGTAAGTTGTTCAAAGGAACCGTGGAGAAAAAAGACCGTTCTCTGATGAATGTTCCATTTGTGACAGGAGACAAAGATCTGGATGCCAAATTTGTGAAAGAAGCAAAAGAAGCCGGACTGGAAAATTTGAAGGGACACCGTACTGTAGGCGGAATGCGTGCAAGTATTTACAACGCAATGCCGTATGAAGGAGTAGAAGCTCTCGTTGCGTTTATGAAGAAGTTTGAGGAGGAAAATGCGTAGTATGTATCAGTATCATTGCCTGAATCCAATCTCTCAGATTGGACTCGATAAATTTACAGAGAACTATCAAAAAACAGAGGCTGCAGAGGCTGCAGACGCAATTTTGGTCAGAAGTGCATCTATGCATGAGATGGAACTGCCGGAGAACCTGAAAGTTGTGGCAAGAGCAGGTGCAGGTGTGAACAATATTCCTCTGGATCGTTGTGCGGAGAAAGGAATCGTAGTATTCAATACACCCGGAGCCAATGCAAATGGTGTGAAAGAACTCGTAATTGCAGGAATGCTTCTGGCAGCCCGTGACATTATCGGAGGTATCAACTGGGTGCAGGAGTACGAAGAAGACGGAGACATCGCAAAAATCACAGAAAAGAAGAAGAAAGCTTTTGCAGGAACGGAGCTGGAAGGAAAAAAATTAGGAGTGATCGGTCTGGGAGCGATCGGAGTTCTGGTGGCGAATGCAGCGACACATCTGGGAATGGAAGTATATGGATATGACCCGTACGTATCCGTAGATGCGGCATGGAAGCTTTCCAGAAATATTCATCATGCAAAATCCGTGGATGAATTGTACAAAGAGTGCGATTATCTGACCGTTCATGTTCCGGCACTGGACGATACAAAAGGAATGATCAACAAAGACGCCATCAGTCTGATGAAAGACGGGGTAGTGATCCTGAATTTTGCGAGAGATGTACTGGTTAATCAGGAAGATATCGTGGATGCTTTAGTATCTGAGAAAGTGCGCAGTTATGTGACGGACTTCCCGACAAAAGAGATCGTAGGTGTCAGAGGCGCGATCGTGATTCCGCATTTGGGAGCTTCCACAGAAGAGTCCGAGGATAATTGCGCCAAAATGGCAGTTGCGGAAGTGATGGATTATCTGCAGAACGGAAATATTACACATTCTGTAAATTATCCGGACTGCGATATGGGAGTGAAAGGAAGCGGAGCAAGAATTACAATCCTGCACCGCAACATCCCGAATATGCTGGGACAGTTTACAGCACTTCTGGCAGGCGAGGGAATGAATATTTCCCTGATGGCAAATAAGAGTAAGAAGGAATATGCTTATACGATGATCGACGTAGAATCCGAGGTTTCCGGACAGATTGCGAAAGCACTGGAAGCAGTAGAAGGTGTTCTGAAAGTAAGAGTGATCGTGTGAGAAAAAGGCAGATGTTATCTGATTGAAAGGATCAGGGCATCTGCCTTTTGCAGTTATAGTAAGAAAAATTACTATTGACAATACATGTATAAGTGTATACAATTATACAAGAACTTTTGTTAAGTAGAGTGTTAAAGAGTGGACGGAGGAGAAAATCATGGAAAATAGAAAAGTACGTTTGAATCAGCACACAAATCTTCTGGAACTGGAAGAACACATGTATCCACTGGTGGATGTAGATACGCCGAATGTGTTCCGGAATCTGTTCCATTATGATGAAATCCCAAAGATTGCATTCAATGACCGTATTGTGCCGCATAATATGCCGGATGAAATCTGGATCACAGATACGACATTTAGAGACGGACAGCAGTCCAGAGCTCCTTATACAACAGAGCAGATTGTGACGATTTATGATTATTTCCATCGTCTGGGAGGTCCTAACGGAAAGATTCGTCAGAGTGAGTTTTTCCTGTACAGCAAGAAAGATCGGGATGCGGTCTACAAATGTCTGGAGAGAGGATATCAGTTTCCGGAAGTGACAAGCTGGATCCGTGCCAGTAAAAAGGATTTTCAGCTGGTAAAAGATATCGGTCTCAAGGAGACAGGGATTTTGGTCAGCTGTTCCGATTATCATATTTTTTACAAGCTGAAGATGACGAGGCGGGAAGCGATGGAACATTATTTATCTGTTGTGCGTGAGTGCATGGAAACCGGAGTTCGGCCGAGATGTCATCTGGAAGATATCACACGTTCTGATATTTACGGTTTTGTGATTCCGTTTTGTCTGGAATTGATGAAGCTGATGGAAGAGTATCAGATCCCGGTCAAGATCCGTGTCTGTGATACGATGGGATATGGGGTGAATTTCCCGGGTGCAGTGATTCCGCGTTCTATTCCGGGAATCATCTATGGTCTGATGACACATGCGGGCGTGCCAAGTGAACTGATCGAATTCCACGGACACAACGATTTCTATAAAGCAGTCAATAACTCGACGACAGCGTGGCTTTACGGGGCCTGCGGAGTGAACTGTTCCTTGTTTGGTATCGGAGAGCGTACGGGAAATACACCTTTAGAGGCAATGGTATTTGAGTATGCACAGCTTCGAGGAACACTGGATGGAATGGATACAACGGTTATTACAGAGCTGGCTGAATATTATGAGAAGGAGATCGGATACAGAGTGCCGTCGAGGACACCGTTTGTCGGAAAGAATTTTAATGTCACAAGAGCTGGAATCCATGCAGATGGAATGCTCAAAAATGAAGAAATCTACAATATCTTTGATACAGACAAATTCCTGAACCGCCCGGCACTGGTTTCTGTTTCCAATACATCAGGAGCGGCGGGAATCGCCTACTGGATCAATGCCTACTATAAACTTCCGCAGGGCAGTCAGGTGGATAAAAATTCAGAACTGGTCAGTCGATTGAAAGAGTGGGTAGATAAGGAGTATGAAGAAGGTCGCGTTACAGTCTTGACAGATGACGAATTAATTGCCAAAATAGATAGTATATGTAAGGAACTGCATATAAAATTGTAGCTGGGAGGCTGACAGATAGAAAATGGGCGAATATCAGGATAATTCTCTGGGAAGCCGTGTGTTCCAGAGACTCCGCGAAGACATACTGAGCGGAAAATATAAAGAGCATGATGAACTGCGGGAGAATACACTCGGAAAAGAGCTGGGGGTAAGCCGGACACCGGTCAGAGAGGCACTCAGGCAGCTGGAACTGGAAGGACTGGTCACGATCATACCGAACAAAGGAGCGTATGTGACCGGAATTTCATCCAAGGATATCAGAGATATCTATATCCTGCGTTCTATGCTGGAAGGGTTGTGTGCCAGATGGGCAACAGAGCATATTACGGAGGAACAGCTGGAGGAGCTGGAAGAAGTGATTCTTCTTTCGGAATTCCATATGAAAAAGGTGAACGGAAACAATGCAGACCAGGTGACAGATCTGGACGGCAAGTTCCATAAGATTTTGTATGAGGCATCAGACAGCCGGATTTTGAGCCATGTTCTGATGGATTTTCATAAATATGTGCAGCAGGCAAGAAGAAGCTCTGTTGTTTCAGAGGAGAGAGCCAGAAAGTCGATCAGAGAGCACAAGCAGATCCTTCGTGCGATCCGAGACAACGATGCAGATCTGGCAGAGCAGCTTGCAAACGAACACATCCTGCATGTGATGCAGAATCTGAAAAAACAGGGATATGAAGAAATTTAGGAGGATACGGAACATGGAAAAAATTAAAATGACCACACCAATCGTGGAAATGGACGGGGACGAGATGACAAGAATTCTCTGGAAGATGATCAAAGAAGATCTTCTGGAGCCATACATTGACCTGAATACAGAATATTATGATCTGGGGCTGGAGCACCGCAATGAGACGAACGATCAGGTGACAGTAGATTCTGCAAATGCGACGAAAAAATATAAAGTGGCAGTCAAATGTGCGACGATCACTCCAAATGCGGCGCGTATGGAAGAGTATGATCTCAAAGAGATGTGGAAGAGTCCAAATGGTACGATCCGCGCTATTTTAGACGGAACAGTTTTCCGTGCTCCGATTGTTGTAAAAGGAATTGAGCCTTGTGTAAAAAGCTGGAAGAAGCCAATTACGATCGCAAGACATGCATATGGGGATGTGTATAAAGGATCCGAGATGAAGATTCCGGGTGCGGGAAAAGTGGAGCTGGTTTACACAGCAGAAGACGGAACGCAGACAAGAGAGCTGGTTCATGAGTTTACAGGCGCAGGAATCGTACAGGGAATGCATAATGTCAATGAGTCGATTGAAAGTTTTGCAAGAAGCTGTTTCAATTATGCACTGGACACAAAACAGGATCTCTGGTTTGCAACAAAGGATACAATTTCCAAGAAATATGACCATACATTTAAAGATATTTTCCAGGAAATCTACGATGCAGAATATGATGAGAAGTTCAAAGCAGCGGGAATCGAATATTTCTATACATTGATCGATGATGCCGTAGCGCGTGTGATGAAATCAGAGGGCGGATTTATCTGGGCATGTAAGAACTATGACGGTGATGTGATGAGCGACATGGTGTCCTCAGCATTTGGTTCTCTTGCAATGATGACATCGGTATTGGTTTCTCCGGAAGGGTATTATGAGTATGAAGCGGCACATGGTACGGTACAGCGTCATTATTACAAGCACTTAAAAGGGGAAGAGACTTCTACAAACTCTGTGGCAACGATCTTTGCATGGTCCGGAGCGCTGAGAAAACGCGGAGAACTGGACGGAAACAAAGAATTGATGGAGTTTGCTGACAGACTGGAAAAAGCTACGATCGATACGATTGAAGCAGGGGAGATGACAAAAGATCTGGCATTGATCACAACAATTGAGAATCCGACGGTCTTAAACAGTGAAGGATTTATCAAAGCAATCGCGAAGAGATTGTAAAAGAAAATAGAAAAACGGGGTGAAAAATCTTACATCGGATTTTTCACCCCGTTTTTTTATACCGTGGGTTAGACGGGGATATTTTTGCTTCTTAATTTTCTGATATATCTTACCAATAAAGTAACACAGATAAAGTCAATGACAACGGCCGCGATAATAGACTGCATACCGTAATAAATTCCGGCGGTTTCTGCAATTTTTCCGATGATCGAAGGCATCAGGATCGATCCGAAACTGGCAATCGTCAAAATGAAGCTCCATGCCAGAGAATATTTTTGGATAATGGTTCCGGCAAAGGATACTGTGGTCGGATACAGTCCTGCCATGCTGAACCCAAAGCCCATGATACCGACAAGGATCAGTGGAGTGGACGTACTAAATAAAAGCAGGATGAAAAAGCCGACCAGTCCAAATCCCATGATAAGCAAGAGCCATTCTTTCTGGATTTTGGAAGACAGCCATGCGCACAAAAGCCGTCCGGCCAGGATCATGATCCAGAGAACGCTGGCTGTTACCTGGGACAGAGAAGCCGGCAGTAATCCGGTGTCTTTGAAGTACGTGATCATCCATCCGATCACACCCTGCTCTGCACACAGATAGAAAAATAAAGTCAGTGTACAAAGATAAAATAATGGTTCTTTAAAAAAGGCGAATCCGGCAGTTGTCGTTTTCGTTTCTTTTTTAACTGTATCACTTGAAACTGGAACGATAAAATATAAGATCCAGCTTAAAATCCCCATTGCGAGCATGAAATAACATGCATAGATCCAGTTGGAAGCATCTACGCTTGTGAGTGCAAGCAGCAACAGTGGAAATACGAAAGCGCCGATCGCAAACATGGCGTGAAGTCCATTTAAAAGCGACGCTTTTCCAGGGGCAAGCTCATTGATGGACTGGTTACAAAAATTGCTGGTAGCTCCCCGCGCCATACCAGTAAGAAAGAATGCCAGAGCCAACAGATAATTGTTGTCTGAAAAAATAATCACCAGATAGGACAAGGCAAAAAAAGCGTTGAACAAAAGAATGCTCTTCTTTCTTCCAAGGACAGCGGGAAGTGCGCCGGAAATGAAACCGGAAATCAGATTTCCCACAGAGTGGAGGCTTAAGATCATTCCACAGAATGCATATTCCAGTCCCCGGCTATCCCGGATATAGGGCAGCAAAGACCCGATGGAGAGTGCAAGCATTCCGGTTATGATAAAGACTCCGTAATTGCATAAAAGTTGTTTGTTTTGTGTTTTGCTTTTGAATAATTGTATCATGTTTTCCCTTTCCTCCCAGAATACAAAATCCAATATAGTCTAAAACAAAAAAACAGATTTGTAAAGTCTCTATTTTTTGTTATGATAAATGAAAAAGTTGTAACATTCCGTAAAGAAGCGCGTTATTAGGGTGAAAGGAGGGGGATATGTGGAATTTGAAGAAATTTATTACCGATATTTCAGAGATGTGTTTCGGTATATCCGCAGCTTTACACCGGATGAAATAACGTCAGAAGAGGTGACGCAGGAAACTTTTGTAAAAGCATTGAAATCCCTGCACCAGTTTGACGGGAAAAAAGATATTCGGGCATGGCTCTTTACCATTGCAAAGCATACGTATTTTTCTTATTGCAGGAAGAAAAAATGCGAGATCAATTTTGCAGAATGTGAAAATTCAGCAGATACAAAAGTTGAATTTGTAGAAAATCTGATCGATGAAGAACAGGCGTTTCTGATCCATCAGTTTCTGCATACTATGGAAGAGCCATACAAAGAGGTGTTCAATCTGCGGGTGTTCGGAGAACTTTCTTATGAAAAGATCGGGATGTTGTTTGGAAAAAGTTCCGGGTGGGCAAGAGTGACTTTTTACCGGGCAAAAAAGAAAATCGAAGAGTATATGGAGGGTCAGAAATATGAGTAAGATCAGTTGTCATATCATACAGGATATTCTGCCGCTGTATGTGGACGGAATTGTAAGCGAAGATACAAAAGAGATGGTGGAAGAGCATTTGCGGGAATGTGAAAGCTGCAGAAAAGAAGCAGAGCATATGCAGGAGCGGATCGTGCTTCCGAATAAGAAGGAATTTTATCAGAAAGAGCAGGAAATGCTGCAGAAATTCAAGCGCAGACTGATCAATCGGAGAGTTCTTTCTGCAATACTGGGCGCCGTGTTTGTATGCGCTTTGCTGGCAAGTGGGTATACAATTCTGATGATCCCCAAAGAAGCAATCCCGTTTGATCCCGATAAAATGAAAGTGGAGATTGTGGGAGAAGACGCATATTTATCGTATCAGGGCGACGATCTGGCAGGGTCGTTTTTTGCATATCCGGTCAAAGTCCGGGATGGAAACCGGGAAAAAGAAGTGGCGCGGGTGTATCTGGAAAAGAATCTGTGGTCTGCTTATATACAGCCGCATTTACAGGGAAAGCAAGAGGAGATGATCTATCTTTGTAAAGCTTCGGATATGGATGCGTTATATTATGGAGAATTGGATATCGAATACGGAGAAAATATAGCAGAGTTTCCAGAAGAGATGGAATTGATCTGGCAGTCATAAAACGCTGGAAAAGAAAGACGGGAAGAACCTGCAGATTATTCTGCAAGTTCTTCCCATTTTTCATACAATTCTTCCAGTTCATTGTTGTTGGCGTCTTTTTCCAGCGCAAGTTCCTGACATTTGACAGAGTTCGAGTATACCTCTTCCTGTGTCATCAGCATATCAATTTCTTCATTTCGTTCTTCCAGAACAGCAATTCGGTCCTCGGTCTTTTTCAGTTCATTTTTGCGTTTCCGCTCTTTCGCCTGCTGTTCTTTTTGCTCCTGCCAACTGAGTTTGGAATCGGAAGGCGCTTCTTGTGAAGTGGACAAAGCAACTGGATTTTCAGCAGTGATCGGAGCTGCATAGGCAGCGGTCAGTTCTTCTTTTTTCTCCAGATAATAGTCATAGTTTCCGATATAGTTGACAAAGGTCTGGTTGACCAGCTCCAGAATCCTGGTGGCAGTCTGATTGATGAAATAACGGTCGTGGGATACGTACAGGACGGTGCCCGTGTATTCGTTGAGTGCCTGTTCCAAAATTTCTTTGGAAGTGATATCCAGATGGTTGGTAGGCTCATCCAGGATCAAAAAGTTTGCTTCCGACAGCATCAGCTTTGCCAGGGAAACGCGGCCTTTTTCTCCACCGCTTAAATCCCGGATCAGCTTATAGACATCGTCTCCGGTAAACTGAAAGGCTGCCAGGGTATTACGGATCTGGGTGTTAGTGAGTGTTGGATAGTCATCGGAAATTTCGTCAAAGATCGTCTTTTCATTGTGCAGGACATGATGCTCCTGATCGTAGTATCCAATCTGAACTTTGGAACCCAGTGTGAAACTTCCGGTATCCGGTTCTACGACCTGATTGAGGATCTTCAGCAGAGTCGTTTTGCCGGTTCCGTTGTCTCCGATGATGGCAACATGTTCGCCTCTTTTGATCTCAAAACTGATATCTCGAAACAGCACTTGACTGTCAAATTGTTTTCCCAATGATTGGATGCTGAGTACATCGTTTCCACTGATTTCGGAAGGTTCCAATGTAAAATGCATTTCTTTTACAGCTTCTGCTGGTTTCTCCACAGGGGTAATCTTGGAAAGCAGTTTTTCCCTGCTTTCCGCACGCTTGATGGATTTTTCCCGATTGAATGAGCGCAGCTTTTCAATGACGGCTTCCTGATGTTTGATTTCTCGCTGCTGGTTTAAGTATTCTTTTAGCTGGGCATCTCGGATCATCTGCTTTTTCTGCGCATAGGCTTTATAATTGCCATCATACATGCGTACAGAACCATGCTCGATCTCGATCACTTTTGTGACCACACGATTTAAGAAGAACCGGTCATGGGAAACGATCAGAACGGCTCCGGGATAGTTTAAAAGGTAAGTTTCCAGCCAGCTGATAGAGTTTAAGTCCAGGTGGTTGGTCGGCTCGTCCAACAACAGAATATCCGGTTTGGTGAGCAAAAGTTTACCCAGTGACACACGGGTCTTCTGACCACCGGAAAGGGTGTCGGTGGGTTTAGAAAAGTCTTCTTCCGTAAACCCAAGACCTTTGAGTACACCTGTGATCTCACTTTCGTAGGCATAGCCGTTTTTGTTTTCAAATTCGGACATCAGACGGTTGTATGTATTCAATCGGGTATTCAGTTCGTCTCCGGTGAGAGATTTTAACTCCAGTTCAATAGAACGGATCTGCTCTTCCAGGGAGATGATATCGGATTTTGCAGTTTTCAATTCTTCATAGATGGTATTTTGGGTATCCAGATTCTGGTGCTGCGCCAGGTATCCAAGGGTCTTGCCCTTTGTCAGAATGACATCCCCGCCATCAAGAGGGAGTTCTCCCACGATCATTTTAAAAATGGTAGATTTTCCGGCGCCATTGACACCGACAAGGGCAGCTTTCTCACGGTCTTCCACATGAAAAGAGCCATCCCGGACAATGAGATGGTCACCGAATGATTTATTCAAATTATGACATGCAAGTATCATAACATTCCTCCTGTATCTTCACAATCACTGATTTTTTCAATTAGTTCTATTTCATTATAGCGAAAACCCAGCAAAATACAAGGGTTTCCGGTTACAAGGTAAAAAATCAGAGGATGGACTGTATTGTAGGAGCAGACAAACAATGTTATAATGGGAAAAACAGGCGGGGAAGAAGTCTGTTTGTTAAAATACGAAATTCAATGTGCCAAATATATTATAGAAAAAGATATTATAGAGGAAAAATGGAATGAAATACATATTTTTGCATGGATTGGGGCAAGTTCCTTCGGACTGGGAGGCTACAATTAAGAGACTGGATTTGGAGGTGGATGTGGACTGCCCGGATTTATCTGACTGGCTTTCGGGAAAAGAAGCCAGTTATTTTGATTTATATCATGAACTGGAGAACTATTGTGAACAGCAAGAAGTTCTGCATTTGTGCGGTCTTTCATTGGGGGGGAATCCTCGCTTTGCATTATGCAGTGGAACATGCAGAGAAAGTAGCCTCTCTGGTATTAATTGGTACGCAATATATCATGCCGAAGAGGTTATTGCAATTTCAGAATCTGATATTTCATCTTATGCCAAACAGGAGTTTCCGCAAAATAGGGTTTGAAAAAAAGGATTTTATTAATTTGTCCCAATCCATGATGGATTTAGATTTTCGAAAGGATTTAGCAAAATTAAGTTGCCGGGTACTTGTGTTATGTGGTGAAAAGGATAAGATAAATATGTCTGCATCTATAGAATTAAAACAGCAGATTAATTCTGCAGAATTAGAGATTATTTCCCGTGCCGGACATGAAATAAATAAAGATCATCCGATTGAATTGGGAAAGGTGCTCAGCAATTTTTATAGATGTGTATGCTGTCAGATTGACGCTGCATCTTGCACATGTGGAGGCCAATCCGTTTGATCTGGTTTCAAACAGCAGTTTTACAAGGAAAACAGAGAAAGATAAATCAAAATAAATTTATAGATTCCCAACTAAAAGTTTGACTTCTCTTTCACAATTCTATATAATAAGAAAAGATTAAATTTGGAGGATACGATAAGTGGAAGAGAGAAAAATATCCCGTGCGGTCATAGGCAGACTTCCCAGATATTACAGATACCTTGGAGATTTGATGGAAGCTCAGGTAGAGCGGATTTCATCCAGTGATCTGAGTAAGAAGATGCACGTAACAGCCTCCCAGATTCGTCAGGATCTGAATAATTTCGGCGGATTCGGACAGCAGGGATACGGTTATAATGTCAAATATTTGTATACAGAGATTGGTAAGATTCTGGGATTGGACAGAAATCACAATTTTATTATTATAGGTGCAGGTAATTTAGGACAGGCTCTGGCCAATTATGCTTCTTTTGAGAAGGGTGGATTTCTTTTAAAAGGGATTTTTGATGTGAATCCACGTTTGGAAGGAGTTGCGATCCGGGGGATTCCAGTTCGTATGATGGATGAACTGCAGGAGTTTCTTCAGGAGAATGAGATTGAGATTGCTGCATTGACGATTCCGAAGTCAAAAGCAAAAGAAGTTGCAGAACTTCTGGTAGACAATGGTATTCAGGCAATCTGGAATTTTGCACATACGGATCTGAATTTACCGAAAGATGTGATCGTAGAAAGTGTGCATCTGTCGGACAGTCTGATGAAGCTGTCATATAATGTCAGCCGTCATCAGGAAGGAAAGAATAAGTGAGAATAACCCAGCCAATGTGCAAAGACGTGTGATCGGATTCTTCTGATCGCACGTCCTTTCTTTTGAATCATAAGAAAGGATGAAAAATCATGAGATATTTACCAAATGGAACATGGATGCAAAAGGCAGATGAAGATACGATACAAAGAATTGGAATCCCATCGCTGGTACTGATGGAACGTGCTGCTCTAAAGACAGTGGAAGTGATGAAGGAGAGACAGATCGCTCTGGAACAATGTCTGGTAGTATGCGGCAGCGGGAATAATGGAGGAGACGGATTTGCAGTTGCAAGACTTTTGCATATGGAAGGGAAAAGAGTATGTGCAGTATTTGTGGGCAGTGAGGCATCCATGAGTGAAGAGTGCAGGATGCAAAGGGAGATTGCCGGGAATCTGGGCGTGCAGATTGTCACAGATATTCCACGGGAAGAATATACTGTTGTGATAGATGCGGTGTTTGGTGTGGGTCTGAGCCGTCCGGTTACAGGGCGATATGCTGAAGTGATCGAAGCCATGAATCAAAAGAAAGGGCAGAAAGTAGCGGTTGATATTCCCTCGGGGATCAGCTCTTTTGACGGGAGTGTTCTGGGAGTGGCGTTTCGGGCGAATCTGACTGTGTCGTTTGCCTGCGAAAAGCTGGGGAGTGTTTTGTTCCCGGGATATGAATACAGCGGGGAAGTAGTTCCTGCAGAGATTGGGATCGCGACCGATATTTTTCGGAAACAGACGGATATCTGTTATACACTGGACAGGGAAGATCTTTTTGAAATGCTTCCAAAACGGAAGAAGAATTCCCACAAAGGAAGTTATGGGAAAATTTTGATGATCACAGGAAGCAAAGGAATGTCCGGCGCTGCGTATCTGAGCGCAAAATCTGCATATATCAGCGGCGGCGGTCTGGTGCAGATTTATACAGAGGAGACGAACCGGGTGATTCTGCAGCAGCTTTTGCCGGAAGCGATTGTGTCCACGTATACCGCATATGAGGAAGAGGCGCTTGCTTCATTGCTGAAATGGGCAGATGTTGTCTGTATTGGGTGCGGACTTGGAAAAAGTAAGGTTTCTGAGCAGATCTTAGAATATGTTTTGAGACATCTGGAAATTCCATGCGTCATAGATGCAGATGGATTGAATCTTCTGGCACGGAAAAAAGAACTGCTGCCGCAGGAAGCAAAAGAGATCATTCTGACGCCACATATGAAAGAAATGGCGGGAATGATCGGATGTACGGTTTCCGAGCTTGCAGAGAGACGTTTTGAAAAACTGCAGAAATTTGTTGGAGATTACGGCGTTGTGTGTGCCTTGAAAGATGCCAGGACTCTGGTGGCAGCGCAGGGCAGGCAGATGTTTTTGAATACCGCAGGAAACAGTGCGATGGCAAAAGCGGGATCCGGAGATGTGCTTGCCGGTGTGATCGCCGGACTTTTAGCACAGCATATGTCAGCATATGATGCGGCGGTTCTGGGTGTATACCTGCATGCATGCGGAGGGGATGAAGCCAGAAAACGCTGTGGAGCCTACAGTGTCTTGGCACAGGATCTGACAGAAGGAATCAAAATATGTATCAAAGAGACAAAAAGGGGAGAGAATTGATGGAAAAACACAGCAGAGTGTATGCAGAGATCGATCTGGATGCAATCCGTTATAATATGGAACAAATGAAACAGCGAGTCGGTGCAGATGCACAGTTTATTGCAGTGGTAAAGACGGATGGATATGGTCATGGAGCCATTCCCATTGCCCAAATGTTGGAAAAAGATCCTTCCGTGTGGGGATATGCGACTGCCACACTGGAAGAAGCGGTGGATCTGCATCATGCAGGGATCCAAAAACCAACCATTGTTCTGGGATGTGTGTTTCCGGATCAGTATGAGACAATGATACGGGAAGAAGTGCGTGCGACGGTATACACCATGGAAATGGCGAAAGAGATGTCAGAAATGGCAGAAAGACTTGGCAAAGATGCCTATTTCCATATAAAGATCGATACAGGGATGGAGAGACTTGGATTTTCGGTGACCGAAGAGAGCGCGGACATCATTGCAGAGATTGAAAAGCTTCCGCATGTAAAATTAGAAGGAATGTTTACGCATTTTGCAAAAGCCGACGAGAAAGATAAAACATTCTCAGAAAAACAGTATGAGAAGTTTCTGTGGATGAAAGAGGCAGTGGAGCAAAGAGGTGTTCAGATTTCCAGATTTCATTGTGACAATAGTGCGGGGATTATTGATTTTCCCCAGTGGAGACAAGATCTGGTCCGTGCAGGGATTTCTCTTTATGGGATGTATCCTTCTGATGAGGTGGAAAAGGATGCAGTGCAGTTGAAGCCGGCGCTTCGCCTGGTCAGTCATGTCAGTTTTGTAAAAGAGGTGGCGCAGGGCGTTTCCATCAGTTACGGGGGAACTTTTACTGCGGAGAAGAATCTGAAAGTGGCTACGATCCCTGTCGGATATGGGGACGGATATGCCAGAGGACTTTCCAATCAGGCAGATGTGCTCATTCATGGAAAACGGGCGCGGATCCTGGGAAGGGTCTGCATGGATCAGTTTATGGCAGATGTGACCGATATTCCAGATGTGAAATTTATGGATGAGGTGGTTTTGATCGGAAAAAGTGGAGAAGAGGAGATCACAGTAGAAGAATTAAGTGAATTGAGCGGACGGTTCAATTATGAATTTGTATGCTGCCTTGGCAAGCGGATTCCAAGAGTTTATAAAGGCGGCAATCTGTAAAGAAAATATCAACAGATGCATACATCCGATAAAAGCGGGAATACTCAAGTATACTTCCCTGAGGGGGAGAAAATTGAAGTATAAGAATCGGAGTGTGAATAGAACGTGACAGTCAGACGAGGGGATATTTATTATGCGGATTTAAGTCCGGTGATCGGTTCAGAACAGGGCGGCGTACGGCCGGTGCTGGTTATCCAGAATGATGTGGGAAATAAGCACAGTCCTACAGTGATCTGTGCAGCGATCACATCCAGAATGAACAAAGCAAAGCTGCCTACCCACATTGAAATCAGTGCAAAAAAATACCGGCTTGTGAAAAATTCAGTGGTACTTCTGGAGCAGATCAGAACATTGGACAAAAAGCGGCTGAAGGAGTATATCTGCCATGTGGACGGAACATTTATGGAAGAAGTCAATGAAGCGATCCGCATCAGCCTGGAACTTCCTACATAATGGAAATGGGCGGGAAATGTCAGCGTTACAACTTTACAGAACGAAAAAAGAGTGATAAAATGGAACAACGAGTTTATGAGATAAAAGGAGAATTGAGCAATGTCAGGACATTCAAAATTTGCAAATATTAAGCACAAAAAAGAGAAAAATGATGCAGCAAAGGGAAAGATCTTTACGAAGCTTGGTAGAGAGCTTGCAGTTGCAGTAAAAGAAGGCGGCGGTCCGGATCCGGCAAACAACAGCCGTCTGCGTGATGTGATCGCAAAGGCAAAAGCAAATAATATGCCGAATGATACGATCGACAGAAACATCAAGAAAGCGGCAGGAGAAGGTTCGGGAGACAACTACGAACACATCACATACGAGGGATACGGGCCAAACGGAACAGCGATCATTGTAAAGACACTGACAGACAACAAGAACCGTACTGCATCCAATGTAAGAAATGCATTCACAAAAGGAAGCGGAAATGTAGGAACACCGGGATGCGTCTCTTTTATGTTTGATGAAAAGGGACAGATCATCGTTGCAAAAGAAGACTGCGATATGGATGCAGATGAACTGATGATGATGGCTCTGGACTTTGGGGCGGAAGATTTTTCAGAAGAAGAGGAGAGTTTTGAGATTCTGACTGCTCCGGAAGATTTCAGTGAAGTGCGCCTGAAATTAGAGGAAGCAGGAATCGTCATGGCAGATGCGGAAGTGACAATGATCCCGCAGACTTATGTGGAGCTGACAAGTGAAGAGGATATCAAAAATATCCAGAAAACACTGGATCTTCTCGATGAGGATGATGATGTTCAGGACGTGTACCACAACTGGGATGAGTAAGCACACCTTACATAGATTTTAAATAGTGATAATGAAACCATAATAAACATACATTAGAATAAAATCAGAAGTTGTTTATCAATGGTTTGGAGGGATCACTATGGTAAAAGAAAGAAGAAAATCTGTACCAGTGATGATATACGGGACAAAAGTATAACTTCAGTTACGAATATACGAAAACAGCAATTATGCTTCAGATAAATAACTCTGAGTACGTCGTGTTTATTGTTATAGACATGACAGAAAGGAGTTATTTTTTTTATGCAATTGACGGACGTTTTGGAAGAATTTATATTCGACTGTAAATTGAGACGGATGAGTGAAAGAACAATCAAAGGGTATAAAAATAATAATTTAAGATTTATCACATTTATCCGGAATGAATATCAAGTCAGTGAGTTAGAAAAGGTTCATTGCAAGCTAATCAAGGCTTATCTGGAACAGCTATCTTCTTTAGGGAGAATGCCAAGCTACATCAATGGAATTATAAAAAGTATGAGGGCGTTCTATCGGTATTGTATAGATGAGGAGTATCTATTCAATAATCCAATGGATAAAGTTAAATTCCAGAAGGAGCCTATGACACTTATTACTACTTTTAATAATAACGAAGTTAAGAAGATGGTAGTGTATTACAGTGGGAGCAGATATTTGAGTATTAGAAATAAACTGATTATGATCACTCTTTTTGATACAGGGATAAGAAATTCTGAATTATGCAATTTGTTATTAACGAGTATTCGTGAGGAATATATTATGATTATGGGGAAAGGAAAAAAAGAACGGGTTGTTCCAGTCTCTCCGATATTAAACAAAACATTGATTAAATATAAGCGTGTAAGAGCAGAATACATAAAAGACAAATTTGCTTATCAAACAGAATATTTATTTCTATCACAAAATGGAAGAAAACTTACACCGGAGGCAGTTGAAAAGATTGTAGGAGATTGTGCAAAAGCTTGTAAGGTCAGAAAACATATTCGAAGTAGTCCACATACATGTCGGCATTATTTTGCGCAGGCACAGTTGAAGAATGGATGTGATCTATATACCCTGTCCCGATTACTGGGGCATAGTAATATCAATATTACTAAAATTTACCTGCAGTCTCTACAAGATGAAGATGTACTTGAATTAGGGGTAAAAACAAGTCCATTGATGAATTTGTAAAAGACGTTGTGAAATATACATATGGAAGGTGAATGTGAGAATGGAAGATAGATTTAGAGAACTGGTAAAATCTGCTGCCGATCATCTTAAAGAGAGCAGTGTACAGAAATTTCTGGAAAGAGATGAGGAATACAAAAAGGATGTAAATGAATTGAACGAAGTGGAACAGGCATATATGGAAGTCTATTTGTCGGAGAAACAGCGTCTGATCTGTGACAAGTTATTCTTCTGTAAGGATAGGGTAGACTATGAGTATGGAATTAACGCTTATATCGCCGGATTATACGATGCTTTTCGCTTAATAGAATTATTTGGCATGGAAGAGATAAAACGTTGATAAAGGGGCAAATAGACGTATAGAAAAGGGCAGTGGAGTGATTGAGTTATATCAATACATTCTGCTGCCCTATTTTTTTTACCTATGTTTCATAGCTTTTATCAGATTTTTGAGTGCTGTGATTTCTTCAGGTGTCAATCCAGACAAGTCAATCTCCTGTCGGTTATCCATGCCAAGCAGATAGTCTGTACTGACTTTAAAGATTTTTGCGATATTGATTAAAACATCGTAAGAAGGGAGTCTCAGACCAGTTTCGTATGCGCTGATCACAGATTTTGTCAGACCCAATTTTTGAGCCAGTTGTACTTGTGTAAAGTTGTGCTGTATCCGTAAAGTTTTCAATGTCATACCAAAGTCAACCATTTCAATACCTCCATAAGAAGTAGTTTACTATATAATATGACTTTGATAGGTGGAAAAAGTACTCGATTAGTTGACTTTGGAAAGTGGATTTCTTATAATTGAATTGATTGTGGTGTAGGGATAGGGATTTAGGAGAGAAAGTTATGGGAAAGAAGAGTAGGAGGGAATGTGTATGGCATTGATTCAGTGTCCGGAATGTGGAAAGGAAGTAAGCGATAAGGCGGGGAAATGTCCTCATTGTGGATATCCTCTGGAGGAATTAGAGAAAAAGGAACCAGTAAAAGAAAAAAAGAAGTCAGAAGTATTAGAAAAGACACCAAAAGAAAAGAAGAAATTAAGCAAAAAGACAATTCTTATAATTGGTATTGTACTTTTATCCCTGATATTGGGGGGAGTGATATATTTAGTTATGACTGTTGATGCACGTAATTATTCTGCAGCACAAAAATTATATGTAAATGAGCAGTTTGATGAGGCTTTAAGAAAATTTAAAGAATTGGATACATATAAAGATTCACAGAAAATGGTTGAAAAATGTGAATATGAATTATCTGTAAATGGGCAATTTATGAGATCCTTGTCTAAAGGACTGATGGCAAGATGGGATGAATCAGATAGAGATGTAGAAAAGGGTTATGTAGGAGAAGATCCAGATTTGTATAGTAAGTATTGCGATATTGAATTGGAACATGTAGAGAAATTTTATGATAAAACATTTGAAGATTCAGCATTGCAAGAAAATGCTAAATTGTATATTGATTATTTAAAAGCAGCCAAAGAAGCAACAAAATATTATGTAGTTGATTATAATACCTACACCGTTCAATGGAATGAAACATATGCTAAAAGGACAGTTTTGATAAAAAGATTTGTGGATGAGTATGGACTTAAAGTAAATAAGAAACACAAAGACACTTTAGATGGAATGATGGTGGATGCATCTGCTGCACAACAGCAAATGGATATAAAAAATTCTGTACGTGAAATGACTAAATCATTTTCCATAGAAACGACAGCGGATGAATGGGGACATAAAACCTATAAAATTAAAATGTTGAATTCTACAAATCTTGTATTTGATTATTTTTATGTGGATATCAATGTGCTGGATCAAAATGGAAATATTATATGTAACGGCAATATGGGACAGATAGAATCGTGGAATCCAGGACAGGAAGCAACAGTTGAAGTATATCTTCCGGGAGAAATTTCTTTAGATGGATATACATTAGAATACACGCCACATTATAAAAGTGGTTCATATTACGAATAGAATGAGCAGTATATTTAGGCAGGAGGGGAATACTCTTGCCTGATTTACTGTAAAGTACAGATGAGTGTTTAGAGGGAATGATATGTGGATTGTAGTTTGGTTAATAATAGACGCATGTTTGGTAATATTACCAGCAATAATAGCGATGAACACAGAAGTTCTTAGTATTAACAAAGTACTCTTGTGATGCTAGTCAGACAGTCGGTGAACTTTTATCTCTTTTGAAATCGCGGTAGAATCCGTGCAGAGAAATCTGGCGATACCCTTAAAGGGTATGCATGAAAGAGCGAATATCAACTATGCATGAGTAAATTCCACTTCATCTAAAAATGATGTAAAATTTTTATTTACTGTGTTATTATGTAAAGGGGAAATAGGAGAATAGGTTATGAGTTTTAAATATCAAGTTTATAATGTTAATCAGATTATATTAGATAATAATTATGTAAGAGTTACTTATGTGGGTCTTGTAAAACAAGGTAATTTTTGGGAGATAAGACTCTTTATTGAAAATAAATCAGATAAACCATTAACATTAAAATGTAAAAATATTTGCATGGGCGATTTTTACTTATCAGAATACTCAGGAATAGTACAGGATTTACCAGGACTTCATAAAACTTTTAAGCATGCATCAATGATGTTCTCCGAGTTGGAAGATCTTGGAATAGAAGATATAAAAGATATGTACGATATTGAGTTTAGCTTGGTTTGTGAGATTGATCTTGAGATTGTTGCAGAGTCATTGCCATTGCGAGTAAAGGCAATGAAATACATATCAAAAAATTCAAATATGAAAAAGTTAAATGAAATACTTAATGGGATTGAAACTAAGGTTAAAAAAGTAAGAAATAATAATCAAAATACAACTATTGATAAAGAAGGTAAAAATATTTTTGAGAATGAATTTTTTAAATTGATTTGTAAAGGTATTATATGTGTTGACAAACAGTGGAAAATAAAATTTATAGTAGAAAATAAATCAAGGGGCAAAATAGCCGTTGGAGTAAATAAAGTTGTAGTTGATAATCAAATTGTTGGTGGATTTTCCTATATTGCTTTTGATGTAAACCCGGAACAAAAAATATATAAAGATTTTTATTTTAATATAGATGATTTAGAAATTGAAAAAATAGAAGATATTCAGAATATAAATTTTTTCTTGTTTTATGAGTTTAATGGTACAAAATCAATAGAGAATCCGCGAATTACTATTTATCCCGTAGATTATTTGAAAGAAATTTATCAAGAAATGGATGAAATTTTAGATAAAATTGATAAAGGAGTTGTCTGGGATGAGTTTGATAGAAATTGTCAACCAAAGATAGAGTTTGAATTTGTATATCCGAATGGTAAGCATGGGGATATAGATATGCATTTGATTTCACAAGAAGGCGAATATAAACGTGTTTCACCAATTTCATTTAAGGCTAATTTATCAACAAAAAAATTGTATATGATAGAATTGATGGTATTATTCTATTATATTAAATTTCATCAAAATTCTTTATTAGTTAACAGAAATAATAATGAAGAAGCTATAAAATTTTTGTATAAATATAATAGTATTATGAAACTTAATAATTTATATGATATTGTAGACAAAGAAACAAAAGTAACTAATTCATTCGAAATGAAAATTAAGGAAAGAACATTAGAGATTCTTAAAAAGAAATATAAAGAACTATTAGATATAAGAAATAAAATATATAATGAGATAGTAGCTGATGGTAAAACAAACTCACAATGGAAATCAGAACAACAATTATATATTATTGTTAAGGAACAATATAATGATGCAATTTATCAATATACGGCAGAATGGTTAGGAAAACAATCCTTAGATATTTATATACCATCAATTAATGTTGCAATTGAATATCAAGGACGGCAACACTATGAGCCTGTTGAAATTTTTGATGGCGAAAATGGTTTTAAACAGCAACAAGCGCGCGATTTAAAAAAGAAAAATTTATGTATGAAAAATGGAGTAAAGCTTATTGAATGGAAATATAATGTACTTCCCAATTTAGAAAATTTGGAAAAAATAATGGGAAATGTAACTGTGAATTAGAAAAGAATAAATAATATTTCGGAAAGATAGACTTATGAAGAGATGCAAGTTCCTTTTTCTCGAATGGATGGAGACTATGATTATCTGTTATATAGCAATAGAATCTATCGCATCACCAGTCGTTTCAATATCATCTGCATTATCTGCAAATGACTGACCGAGTGTGTCCAGAGTATTCTTGCCTTTAGAGAACTCAGCAAATGTCGCATCAATAGAATTCTTCGCTTCTTTCCCTTTGGCAATCATTTTTTCTTGACGATGAATGTAGTTATCAATCAGAGTAACAACACCCTGAATTGCAACACCGGCAAGCATACCAACACCAGCATTTAAGAGACTGGATCCAATCATTCCACTTACATTTTTAAGAGTAGAAGTAGCTTTGCTGAATTTTGAGGTGGTAGAACTTGTTTTGGCTACAACAGTTTCATAATCATCCCAAGATTTCTTTCCTGTCTGTGCAGCTTTTGCAGCATTGAGAACTTCAACATTTACGTTGCCGAGTTTTGATGCAACTACATCTAAATCTTTGGTATCTATTTTCCCTGTTTTTTTCAGTTCCTGTATCTTGTTTACAAATTTTAATGATGACTCATTTAATCCTTTTTGTGGTTTAAATGCGTCAAATAAGCTAAAGCCAGTATCCTTGTCATAGTTGAAAACCGCATAGTTTTGATGTACACTTATATAAAATACTTGCAATATAAAATATAAGGTAGGAGTTCTGGTTATGAAAAAAATTAAATATTGTAAAACATGTGCTGAACGTGAAAAAGGAACTAATGAGTGGGGTACTTATGAAAATACAGAATTTGTACGTGGCTTTGAGATTTCTATAAAACCAGAGTACGAAGATTCAATAACAAAATGCGATACATGCAATACTGAATACGAAACCATTAACATGTCAACTGACGATTTCCTAACCATCCGTGATGCGTCCAATTGTAATCGTGATTTGCTATTCGCTATGATAAAACTGCACGACGACGACCCCATTGAATACGAACTTAAAATGGCTCAATTCCGTGAGATAGCAGAACGTAAAAAAGCAGAGGAATCTAAACCACGTTGCCCGAAATGTGGATCTACATCAATTGCTACTGTTAATAAAGGATACTCACTTCTCACTGGATTCCTTGGTTCCGGCAAGCCTATGAATGTATGTCAGAGCTGTGGACATAAGTGGAAGATATAAAAATGTATAATACGAAGGTAGCAATATGAGTAGAAAACTTGAAAAATCTATATTGTCTAGGGTGAAATTAAATAAATCTTGCAAATAAATTTATATTGGAGGACTATTTTATGTCAAAAATTTGTCTTGACTGTGGGGATTTAAGAAATTCAAACGAAACAATATGTAAACATTGTGGGTCAAAAAATTTATCTGAAGAAATCAGTGGATATAATTGTACAATTGGTGACTATATAGAAATAAGCAAAATTTCTTCTGATGGCAACTTTATTTTACAAATGCTTAAGCTTAAAAATAATGATCCAATAGAGTATCAGTTGAAAATGCAACAATTTAAAATGACACAAACAAACACTTCCAATCAACCGCACTGTCCATACTGTAATTCAACCAATCTTACTAAAGTGTCTGGTACGAGCCGTTTCGCCAGTACATTGATGTTTGGTATAGGAAGTAAAAAGGTTGGAAAACAGTGGAAGTGTAATAATTGTAAAAGCTACTTTTAAATTATGCTGCCATGATTTCGACAGCTTAAATTTTACTCGTGGCGTGTAGATGGAACCCATACCTGCTATATTTGATATATAACAAGAGCCAAAAATGTTTAATACCGGGGGGACTGTTGCCAGTGGACTCCTACTGTAAAATGACATACACACATAAGCAACAATTTAAACTCCACGGATTTCCACCCACAACAGAAAAAACAATCATACTACAAAATAGAAAAATCCCTCTACATATAGAAAATTTATAACAGGTTGAGAGCTTCGGGAACTCTCAGCCTATTTTTTTACTTTGGATTTATTCTATCAAGGTATCTGTTCTATACAGGATATCATCAATAAAATTTGTCTTTGGATTGTACACAAATACAGACTGGACTTTATCACCAACAGAAAATTTTTCCATATCATAATGTCTGTAATTGCCAAGAATATCAATCCCATTTCCTTCAGAGTCTAAAACAGTACCATTAGAAACCTCAATAATAATCTTTTCATTCCGATTCTCAAGCGCATGAGATAAATGCTCAAAATCTTCCGGTGTGTAAATATAATACACTTTTGTTATTCCCTCTTGACGTTGTGGGACTTCTAAATAGTAACCAGTTCCATCCTCAAAATATAATTGCAATCCTGTATCTGTTCCGCTGTATTCTGTAACACGATTCATATCTATGTAGTTAGCAGTAATGCAGTAGCAAATAGTTTCTTTTTCATATCCGTATATCTCCCTTAATCAATTCTTTATTTACAACAGCAGGGTGTAACTATATAAGTGACACCCAAAAAAGTTCTATGCTTTATTTAAAATGTACTTGACTGCCTTTTCTGCCTTGCAAGATGCAGAAACAATGAATTTCACGTCAGATCTCAATGCAGATAACCAGTTTTGTATATAAGCTGTTGAATTTCTGAAACTTCCAGTTGTTTGAATACCGAGAATATTCATAAGGTTTGCACTTCCGATTTCTGCAACAAGTTCTTCCTTGCTATAATCTGCACTACCAAAACGAGCAGTTGTTGAGGAACTAAGTCGGTCTAATCGGCTTTTATGTCCGGTGCTGTGTGTTAGTTCGTGAAATGCTGTGCTATAATATTCTGCTTCGTTCTTAAACTGTTCCATTAGTGGTAAATGCACCAGATCGAGAGAAGGTGAGTAATACGCTTCATTAGATGCCGTATTCTCTAATACAATATGCTCTCTTGTAAGATAATCACTGATTACCTTTTCAGCTTCGTCTAGTGGTGACAGTTCTTTTGGCTCATATGATAACGGTTCAATACCATCTACCTGTGAAATATGAAAGACATTATAATATCTCAACATTGCAATCTGTTTAATCTCTGTTGTTCCGTCTTCTTTCTTTTCTTCAACAGGTAATATCTTCCAGAATACAAGTATTTCTGATTTCTCTCCTTTGCGAATGCGACCGCCTAATTCTGTCCACTGTTTAAAGGTGGCATATTCACCCGTATGTTTTAATAACATCTGATTTAATAAGGAATAAGGTTTCTTTGTGATCCTGTTGTATGCTCCACTTGCTATACCGTTCCAAGGCTTTTTCCAAGGAATTACACCATTTTCTAACTGCTCAATAATTCTGTCTGTTACCATTTCATACACTGATTTACTCATATAATAATCTCTCCTTTTCTGTGTGTGATTTATTTGATGAGACCATTATACACTTAAAACAGGTGTATGAATATTGATTTTATGCACAAAAAAAGCACTTGATTTTAGTGTATATTATACACACGAAACAAGTGCATGGAAATTTATTCAGTTTCTTCTATATATTCCAATATATCTCCTGGCTGACAATTTAACAATTTGCATATAGTATTCAACGTTTCTTTACTTGCTATTTCACCAGTTCTTATTTTTTGTAACTGTGATTCTCCAATCAGTTTTTCTTTTCTTATTTTATATGAAGTATATCCTTTTTCTTTTAAAGATTCCAATATATCAATTTTATATTTCAACATGATGAACCCTCCCTTTTAAATAAAGTATATCATATGTAATACACTCATAGCAAGTGTTTATAAAAAAGTATATCATAGAACATACACCTATTAAAAGTGTATAATATACACAAAAAACAGGTGCATACTTTGTATATAATGTCAATTTACATACACCTAAAATAAGTGTACAATACAATCACAAGGTCATACAAAACAGACCTACAAAACAACCGAGACAGCCGAAAGCGCTCATAAACTTTAAGCCATATCCCTGTGAGCGTACCAGTAGGAGGGCAATAGTCAGGAAGATGCTTAAAGGGTTGTAACAACAAATAAATCATAAGAAGAGGAGAAGCAATTATATGTATCACAAAAACAGAATTAGAACAGAAAGTGCAGGAATTGAGAAGCCTGAAAGCTATGAAAGAAGAACTTGAAAATGAAGTAAAAGCAGTTGAGTATGAAGTTATCTTGTATATGACGGAGCATAATCTGGATTCGGAAATCACTGACAGTGCAAAAATCACCTATAAAGCACAGAGCAGAACTACACTGGATAAGGATAAGTTAAAGGATATCTTAGGAGACGATTTGAAGCCTTTTGAAAGAACAACGAGTTACAACGTGTTACGAATCAGATAATTCAAAAGCTGTCCTATCGGCATGACGGGGAGAAAGAAGAATAGATATGGATATCGGATATACATATTTTGAAGAGGAACGCCCTATTACTCTGACAAGAGAAGAGTGGCTGAAATGGTTTGAAAAATATGGTGACAAAGAAAATTTTACTGATGCAAAATCATGGTTTTCTGAAATGCTTCAAATGCAGATTCTTATAAGAGAGGAGGGGCGGCAGGGATGAATTTTTATGATACATGTCAGCTTGATTTAATCAATATTGAACCAGAGAAACAGATTGAATTGATTCCAGTGGATCACAAGAGAAAACAGAAGAGACAGATACAACAATCAGAGAGGTTCCCATCCTTTAAACTTGGACTATGTGCAGTAGGATTCTTTGTAGGGATGTTTCTGTATTACATAGCAGTAGGTTATTAAAAGTATCTTTGCATGAAAGATAATAGAAGAGGTGAAAGAAACATGGAGAAGCAAGAAATGCAATTTGCAGTTAAGACAGACAAAGATAGGGGCGTACAGTCAATAGGGAAAAGTATCATTACACAGCCGAAAATCTGTTTTGATGAATCCAAAGGTCACACAAAATGGTTTGATGATACAAAACTGTTAAAAAAATAATACGCATATAATAAGGAAAGAAGAGGTATTGAATTATGTTAAAATGGAAATCAAGAACAGAAACAACAAACATCGGAGTGTTGGAGTTAGGCAATATCACATTTGATGAAGATTACATGGAAGTGTCCATTGATATCTGTTCTATGTCTGACGGATTAAGGGAAGAAGTGGAGAAAGCAATTGAGATCGGGAAAGTAAATCGTACCAGAGAAATTGAAAAATTTAACAGGGAACATGGATTCAACATTCCATCTGTATGGAGTGATAAGCCGGTAAAGATTGATTTCACATATTTGCGTGTTGTTATCCGTGCAAATGAGCCAATCCATACAACAATTGAGGTTGGATTTACAGATGCAGAAAATGAGAAGCTGGAGCAGATGGATTGTAGTATTGCTGTTGATTTATCAGACTATACAGAGGAACTGAAAAAAGCAATCATTAAAGTTCTGGTTGACAAATTCTTTTAGAGAGAGGGAGGCGTGTGTATATGATGATGGAAATGCGTGTTGATAAAATCATAATTTCAAATCGGTACACACGTACACCGCCTAAAGAGTCCAAGGTAGAAAATCATGCAGTGTATTATATAAAGCACAGACAATTCAAAAAACAGATTGTTGTCACACAAAATGGATGGTTAGTTGATGGACTGTGTGATTATATCGTGGCGGTTATGTGTGGAATGTGTTGATCAGCACATTATAATATGCCATTTTCAGAGAAATAAATAGTGCAGAAATAATACGGGGATCTTCCATCCCCGAACCCCTGGAATCCTTGTTATAACAGTAATAGAAAAAATTATTACCGTTATAACAAGGCTAAAAATGGGATGTTTTAATTTTCCGAATTCTGCAAATTATGGCATCAAATAAAATGCGTTGTAACATGGAATGGAGACGGTGATGTGTGAGGTTAGTCAACAAAGGATATCGCATGAAAAGCAATGTAAAAGGATTGCAACAACATCTAAACGCGGAAAGCGGAAAATCTTATATCAGAGACAGGATGGGAAATGTGCAATCTGTGGCAGAGCATTACAAATTGATGATTATACCAGTATGGAAAATTATCTGACAATCGATCATATTTTCCCACTGTCCAGAGGTGGAGTCAATACGATTGATAATTTGCAGGGATTGTGTAGAAGCTGCAACAGCATGAAAAGTGACATTGTTTAAAGGAAAGAGGTAAAAGAGAATGGAGACAGTAACAGTAAAAGAATTTGTGGAAGCAGTAACAGGAAAGTTTGTCAGCGTGGAGAGTACAGATCATTATGGTATCAGTTTAGATATTCCGTGTGCAAAGGTGGAATATGAACCGGAATTTGATGAACTTGTATTCAAGGCTGTAGACAGAGAAACAGGAAAGAGTACAAGCCGTACTACATATTCTGTCGGAGAATGTGTGATGGAAATTTTTTACAATGAAAAGTATCAGGAGTACATGATTGAGTTTGTAGGGAAAGCGCCGGATATGATTGTCAAGAAAATTGGATAGCAAGATTCTATTTAGTGCCAGTAAAATTTTACTGGTGTTGAGTAGATAAAAATAGTAAACTAAAAGTATAAAAATGCGGAGGAAAATATTATGTTGATGTATCGACCATGTAGGGAAACATATGAAGAATCATTAAAAGATGTGGCAATGTTTGAATCAGTGGAAACAATGTTTTATCAAATATACGAAGGTGATGAATTCAGTGTGCGTGAAGTTATCTCTAAGTCGATTTTGAGCCTTGGAGATCCGATAGGTGATGATGATCAGATCGGATGGAAGGATGTTAAGCCAGTGTTTTTGAACTTGCCAGGTGAAGAGCAAAAGTGTATTGGATATTGCACAATGGAGGTTGACAGAGAATTTATATTGAGAGAACTTGCCAAAACAGAATGTTGGAGAATTACAGACATGGACATAATTAGGGGGATAAAGAAAGTCTGATTGACCTAATAAAACGTTATGGCAGCAGGAGCATTCTTGACAAAAAAGTCAGAGAAAGATATTATGAGATAGGTGATACAACTACCTTTAAAGTGTTGTGATTTATTTGTTGGTGGACTGTGCAGAAGTGTACAGTCCTTTATCATATGCGGAGTTCGGACAAATGTAGAGTTTATACGAATCCCTAGTAAAAAAGTAGGGTATAAAATGTAGAAAAATGAGTGTCGGTGAGTTGTTCGGTGAGAGAGTTGGTATTATAAAGGATATTCTTGTAAATGATAATAATTCTCGTTTAAAGAGGCTGAATATAGAAGGTTCAGCGGAAAACGTAGATTCTACAAGGAAATCAATTGGTTTCATAATGTGAAACTGTTTACTGTTCGGAAGGAAATTTCAGAAGCGTGATGTGAATGGGTATACAATATATAGCGTTTAAATACAAATAAAATACAATATACAGATATGTTGTTATACACAGCATTATAATATCAAAATAAATCACCTAATATATAAAAATTGTGATATAATATGACTATATAAAGGAGGAGGTTATATGGAAACTATTGTAAGACCATCAGCGGATTTAAGAAATCATTACAACGAGATATCTCAAGAGTGTCATGAAAAGAGAACACCGATCATCATTACAAAAAATGGAAAAGGTGATACGGTTGTTATGGGGTTACAAGACTATAATCAGATGCAGTCAGAATTGGAATTACTGCGTACCTTGGCAGAAGCGGAAGAAGATGCTGTCAATGGGCGAGTTGCACCAATCCAACAGACTTTTAATGACATACGCAATAGCCTGTTAGAGAGGAAATAGAAATGGAATATCAAATTGTACGAACGGATAAAGCAGATGAGCAGTTAAGAGAAATCATTTTTTACATTGCAGATGATTCTGGCAGTGTAGAAATTGCACTTGAGTATTTGGATAAAATCGAAAAGTCGATTATAAAATTATCCACATTTCCTTACTCCGGAAGTATCCCAAGATATTCCATCCTTAGAAAACAAGGATATAGGGTGCTGATCGTAGAACGTCATCTGGTATTTTACAAAGTGAACGAAGAAAATAGAACAGTGATTATCTATGCTATTGTTGACGGAAGGAGAGAGTACAGGAATTTAATATAATATGATATAATAGAGTAAGAAAGGATGTGATCATATGAGCAATCGTGAAGAAGCGAAACAGATTATTGACAAATTACCAGAATACAAAATTGAGAAAATTCTTTTATTTTTAAAAGGAGTAGAATTTGATGATGAAATGGAAGACGATGTTTTTTGCGAGAATATGGCGCAGAGGTATCTGAATGATGACAGCCCTGATAAACATGATACTATTACTATAGAGGAGTTTGCAAAGCAAGAAGGTATTGTATTATGAGATATCAGATTGTTTTGGAAAAGCCGGCTCAAAAATTTCTGAAGCGTCTTAATCGGACAGACAAAGAGAGAATCCTTAGAGCAATTTATAAACTTCCTGAAGGTGAAAATATAAAACGTCTGAAAGGTCATCAAGATTTATTGAGTCTACGGGTAGGTGATTATAGAGTTATCTATACTGTAAATAATGGAAAATTAGTAGTGTGCGTGGTAGATATCGGAAATCGTGGAGATGTCTATAAGAGATATTAAAAGAATAAACGGCAGAGTCAGATCAATTACCAATTAGGTGAGAGAGTGACTGTGCCGTTTTTGCATAAAATTTAATGGCTAGATAAATTATTTTCATCTGGTAATAAAAAATTGTTTGTAAGAAAACTATCATGGATTATACCGCTCGATACTAAAATAGGTTCTATTTTTTTGATGATACCATGTATTTTGTAGTCAATAAAATATCGTGGTATTTTGCCAACTATTTTTTCAATAAATTTTGCTGATGTTGTACCTAATTTAGAAAGTTGTATATAACCATTCACATTTGTGTTGTTTATTGTGGACTGCTTAAAAGGAATATCTAATATTGCTTCTGGATCTTCTTTTAAATTTAAAGGGGCAATCAAAAAATAAGGATTTTCATCGGATGGTTTATTAGTCCTTCCTATTATTACACAAGGCTGGTTAATAGATGCTGCCTTAACAGTTCTTGTTACTTTAGATCGTGAACTTGTTCCTAGAGGATAGCATTGACAATTTACAATCGTTCCTATTTTTAATAAGTTTAATGGAATAGACGGATATGCGTCAGGAATATGAACAACGATGTTACTTATGCTGCAGTTAAATTCAGTACAAATTTTTTCTATAATTGTTAAAGTAATAGGTTCATTTTTCCCGATTTTGGCAAGTGTTGCATTAGAAATGTCTACTCTCTGTGCAAATTCCATTTTTGATAAATGAATATCATTTAAAAATTGCCATAGTGGTTCATATGATAGTGCCATAACATACCTCCCTAATATGTGTCTAAGTTTAGCATCTATTTCTGTAAAAGTAAATATGTTTCTGCAAAAACGAAAAAATATATTGACAAAAGAAGAACTAAGTCGTACAATTGATTTATAAAAACAGAAATGAAATGAAAAAACAGAAATAAGGAGCGTAACATATAATATAGAATATTTTTATGGAACACGAGAAAGAACATATGTTCTGAAAAATGTTGACAAGAACAAATGTTCGTAGTAATATGACTATTGTAACATAAAAAGAGAAATCCAAATTCCATCAACGGTGCGCCAACACCTCCGGAATAAAGATTCCTCTTTCAAAACAAAGCATAGCGAGACGCTACACATATTTATATAATACAGATTTATTTTAAGTAGTCAAGCGTTTCTGCAAAATTTCCAACTTAACAATTAAATGAGTGGAAGAATAATGAAATATATGAGCGTTGTAATTCTACATATAGCGCATATGTTTAATTTTTGTACTCAAAAATGTACGTTGAAAATTGAATACAGTGCAGTTCCGGCAGCAGAGCCTATATATTTTTGCATACAAATGAACAGCAAATTTACTTAAATAATATCCTAGAAAACAGCTGGGTATTGTTTTGGTACAGAAAAATTACAGGGAGGAGCGAATATGAATGGAATTGAACAGAACAGATTATATCATTTTGAAACTACTAAAGAAAAAGAAATGTACATCCTTTTTTGAAGGAATGACATTACAGGAAATTATGGATGTAACACAAACGACTCGTCCAACTACATATCGGAAGATGATGAATATGAAAGAAATGGGGTATGTAGAAAAGGGATGTAAGTCAATTCAGGCAGATACATTTTATCTACTTGATAAAGGAATCAATTTTATAGAAAGAAAAGGAGAGGTAGAGCATGATTAAGAAAGAAGTTGCAGTGATAGGACTTGGTTTAGCAGGAGAAACAGTTGGGTATGGGTTCCAACAAAGAAATTATCACACGTTGCTGATCAACGGTAGTGAGCAGGACAATCAGACGATATCTTCTGCGAAGAATGTACTTGTCTTGCGTGGCTATGACGGATTAGCCGGAGATAGAAATCTTGCTTTAGAAGCATTGAAAAATAATATAGATATTGTGAAAAAAATTAAAGAAATTGAACAAAAAATTGTACTTCCGATTGCTTCTGGCGGTGGAACTACAGGTAGTGGAAGTATTACTCATGTTAGTGACATTATATGTGCTAATCCGGAAAAGATTGTATGTCCGATTGTACTAATGCCGAGAAAAGATGAATCCATTCAAAAAAGAATTAACGCATATAATACGGTTAAAGAACTGATGGAAATTGAAGAATTAGGTGCAATGATTCTGGTCAATAATGATGCTCACAAGGATCTGCAGAAGATCAATGAGACGCTTATCAATATGCTTGATAGATTCTTTACAGACAGTTCTGTATCAAAAGGCTCTAACTTTGATGATTCGGAGAAAATGAGGATGTTAAGAGAACATGGAGTATTTGTGTTGGCAATGCTATCTGGAAAAGATAAATCAGTATCAACACAAGATATGATAAATGTTTTGACTGCAAAGAACATCTTTTTACCACTGATGAACGATGGTGTAGTGGGAAATATCGGTATTATCAATCAAAAGGATAATCACTTAGACGAGCATGAAATCATACAAGCAGTAGGAACACCAGAAAATATTTTTACTGGAAATAACGGAACAGCAAATATCGTGTGCCTGTCTGGGTTGTCATTTCCAGTAGATTATATCTCTGAATTAGGAAAATCAGCAGTAGAAGAGCAGCGAGAAAGAATCGGCAAGCGCAGAACTTTGCAGTTAGAAGAAATCAATATAGGATTGGAAGATTCCAGGAAAACAGCGTCATCACAGAAAACAAGTAAGCGTAGAAAATCAAGTTTAGATTTGCTGCGAGAATTGGACGATGATGACGATGGTACAGAGATGAACAGTTAAAAACAATGTGTGAACAGTAAAGAAACAGGTAAATAACATTGAAGAAACATGGAGAATAATACTATGAGCAAATCCATAGAAGAAAAGATTATTGATGTGCTATTTGAAAAGAATCGAATCAATTTTGTAATGAAAGATAATTTGGCGAAGTTCCTGAAAGAGAAGTATGAACCAGAAATGAAAAAGAGCAAGATCAGAAAATCAGAATTGATAGAAGTCACCCACAAATATCTTACACCTGCAACATTATCAGATTTTGCAACATTGGACAGATTCGGACTGCTGCAATGTGACATTGAAGAAATACTAAATGTCGGAAAGGCTATGGTAAAACAGTTAATCAATACAGGGGAAATAAGGGTGCTTACAACTATTACAGATTCACGAGGCAGTTTTAGTATTAAGTATCATGTGTGTAGTATTCCGGATATTATCAAAGTTTCAGAGTGTGAAAATTTAGAGTCAAAGAGAATAGTTCATAGGGAGGTTCATAATCTTCCGCAAACAGATGAGAACATAGCATGGGCATTGTATATCATCAATAAATCAGCAAAAGTGTCCAGAGATACAAAAAATCGAAGATATAGAAGTGGTGATTATAGAATCTGCAATGCTGCAAAGACAAGAATGTTGAGTCACTATTGCTTAAAGGATGCAGTGATTAAAAAATTGATTGCAGAAAACCGTATGGAATTTGTAGGTATCAATAAGCAAGAGCTACCTGATGGGAACGTGCAATATTTAGAACTGTATAAAATAGGAAGATTTTCATTCCATTTACTGTGCGAAGATACGTCTCGATATAAAGCGGATTTTATTTTGAGTGACATCCATGATCTAATCAGTGCAGATAAAAGTCGAGATATCAAAATGACATACAGAGATGCGGTACATTTATTGGAAACGTATTCAGGCGTACATCTTACCAGTGATAAAGATTGAGATTATGAGAAAAGGAGATTAAAAATTATGATGAACAAAGTAATGAATGAAGCAACAGGAAATACAGGAGCCAGAACACCAGAGCAGATTTTTGAGGTAGTGAACAATTATGCATTTACTACACTGAATCTGAGAAAAGACAAAGAAGAAGTTATGGTGATGCAGATCAATCAGTATGAAAGTACTCCGACAGGACATGAATTTTTCCAGACGTGTCAAATGAATGGGGCGAGTTTTACTCTCAACGAAGAAAATTTAGTAGCAATAAAAAGCGAATATAATAAGGAAGCTGATTTTCTGCATATCACCTGTGAACTTCTGAACGGAATGGAACTTAATCTGATGATTTTGAATGTGGAAGATAACAAAAATGAATTTGCTGAAGATGGATGGAAGGAAACCGATGTATATGGTCTGAAAGGTTTTTTGGAAGAAACGAAAGGTTGCTATCGTGTCTTAGTAAGAGTCACAAACGTATTTGGACTTAACATCAGAATCGAGAATCCTGCTCCCATTTATATTGATGAAGAGTTGGTTCTTAATGTAGGAATAAGAGAAGAATCTGATTCACTGAGTCTTCCGCTTTGCGATGACAGTGCAAATCTTTTTTATGTGAAAGAAAGTGACCGTTCCAAAGAAGTTATTATCAAACCATTTGGTCAGCCGTTCCTGGAAATCAAAATGTTATTTATTTTCAAATAATAACGAACATTCATTGAATTAAATTACAGATTGGCGGTATCTATATAGGATACTGCCGGTACAACAAGGGAAGAGAGGTAAATATATATGATAGCGAAGTCAGAGAATTTGTATCATTTGATTAAAAAGCCAAAAGTGGATGTGATTTCAGTAACAGAAAGATGTGGATCCATGCCGGATGAGACATGCCGTATTACTACTTATGAATTTACAAAAAATTTGAAGCATCTGGTTAAATCTGGAATATTCAATAATATTGAGTGGAAAGTTGAACAGAAGTCGGAAACGGTTTTGCTTTTGACAACTCATGTTTTTGATGCAGCATGTAGTACATACTTGGAAGTTGAGATTACACCGTTTGGTAAAACAACGATGCAGCAAGTAATAAATAAGTTGAAAGAAACAATTTTTAGTAAATCAGAACCGCAAATAGGAGAATAATACTTATAGGAACTAATTAACAGGCACATTGCTGAATGTGATGTGCCAGATTCAAAGAATGGAGGAGAGGAATTATTATGATGATGAAAAATGATGAAGTGTGTACTGTTAGATCTTTAGATTTAGCAAACTATCTGTGCAATCATGGATACAGGATAAAAAATGTGATTGATTCAGATAAGAACTCAAGGTTTAAAGTGTTTCTATTTGAGGACAGTAAGAATTTACAGAGTTGTATTTCTACATACCTTTTAAAGAGAGGGGTGTAATTCTTATTGACAAATCGTAGCAAAAGAGTAACAGACATTATAAAAGATACAGATATTGAAACATGGACAACAGAACAGCCGATTATTATTTCTGCCGGAACAGGAGTTGGAAAGTCCCATTTTATAAAAAATGTTCTTTATAAATATGCGAAGGAGAGGCATGGAAAAATTCTTATACTAATCCATAGAAAAAACTGTGTGCATCAGTTCCAAATGGAAATTGAAACGGATTATAAAACAGATGTAATTACAATTATGACATATCAGAAACTGGAAAATAGCAAGTTGCTTTACGGGATAGAATATGATTTATCGCAATATATGTATGTAGTCTGTGACGAATTTCATTATTTTTTTAATGATAGTAGCTTTAATAATCATACAGATATTTCCTTTAACATGATAATGAAAAATGCAGCTTCTATCAATATATTTATGTCAGCTACAGGTGATTATATGTCTCGGTATATTAACAAATACATTAAAGATAACGGTTTGAAAGAAGCAATTCAATATAATATACCATTAGATTTTTCGTTTATCAATCAGTTAGTATTTTTTAATAATGATACAGATATGGAGAAGCTTATAGAAAAGTGGAAGAAAACAGGGGAAAAGGGAATACTTTTTATACAGTCAGCGGAAAAAGCATGTAAGTTGTATAAGAAATATGAAAAAATAAGTGTATTTAATTGTAGTGTAGGCAATAAGAATTATAAAAATGTTGATGAAGATAAAATTAAGGACATACTTAAAAATGAACGGTTTGAGGAACAGTTTTTGATTACGACAGCTTGCTTTGATGCAGGAATAAATATTATTGATACGGATATCAAGCATATTGTGATTGATATTGTAGATGTAGGGTCATTGATTCAATGCATTGGTAGAAAGCGTATCCAAAACGAAGACGATAAAGTAAATGTATATATCAAAAATATTAACAACAATAGGCTTTCAGGACTTAGGGCTAGTATGAAGCGACAAGTTGAAATGGCAGATGTATACAAAAAGAATGAATCAGTCAATGATTTAATTGATAAGTTTTATCGAAAAAATGACGTGAACAATATTTTGTACGATGAAAATGTTTATGATGAGAGCGGAAATGTTATTCCTGGGCAATATATAAAGAAAGTAAATGATATCGTATATTTCAAAAAAAGAATAGATATTGCGGAATATACAATTATGATAAATATTCATGATAAATTTGGTTATTGTAAAAAATTGGCTGAACAGTTCCATTTTTTCAATGAGGATACAAAAGAGTATACATATACACTACTGCAAGAAGAAAATCTTGATTTAGAGGAGTACTTGAAACAATTGGTTGATGACAAAGTTGTTTTTCTTAGACAGGCAGATAGAATTGAACTTATCAAAAAAATCAATGCAAAACAAGATGGAAAGTTGCTGAAGAACAAAAATACTTTAAATGAAGTTTTAAAAGAAAAAGAAATTGATTATAGAATAAAAGAATTTGAGACAACTCGCTGGATACTGTCTAAAAATGGAAAGAAGGCAAAGAAGAAATATAAACATGCATGGAAAATAGTAGCTTGTGCAGAAAGTGAATCTAAAGATTAGTTCTCTTCCATCATAAAAAAGTTGACCCCCCAATTTGGGCGTAAGTCTTATAATAAAGAAACTCCTAAAAAGGGGGGTCAATTTTGAAAATAAATAATATGTGAAAGAAATTATAAAAAATTTTTTCTATTTCAATTTAAATTGTATCTTTGCGTCAGCAAAGACTTTGCGAAGCAAAGTGAAACGGAGACACGAAGAAAGGGTCGCTTGCGGCTCTTTCTGAAGTGGATCCAATATTACCTAGATCTCTCTATATAATATAAAAATTATTTATAAAAAGAGAATTATTAACTGGGGGAAAGAAGACCAAATTCATAAGTCTTACTACGCAGTTTGTTCGCCAAGGCTCACAACCAGCTAGTGCGACTAAATGAATTATGATCTTTTTTGCATTTCCCCCAGACCCCCTTTGCGTACTATTTTATGGATAAAAGAGATAATTTTTTCAACTAAAATCCTTGCAAACCCTTATAAACACTGGGTTTTTTGCAAAAAACATCCTTTAAAGTCTCCCTATATTATATATATATTAGGGAGAAATGGAATGATGCGGAATCTCTCTAAACCCTTATAAACACTGGGAAAATTGGCATTCTAGGTGTGAAAAAATAGAGATTTTAGCTGTAGGTATCGGCTGTACAGGAGAGTTATCGTTATCGGTAGGTTGTGAGCCGTCCCTTGCGGGACGATGAGCTTTTTGCAAGCAAAAACCTGCACCGAAAAAATAGAAAAGGAGCTTGTTATGAAAAAAGAATATAAGAAATATTTTGATAAACACATTCTTACAAAATCAATTCTATTATCTGGATTGGTTACTTGTGAAGAACAGATCAATAAATACGCATATATGGAAAAGAAATGGAAGAATCGTTATGAATCAAATGATCCTGTATATTACGAATCCTATAAAGCGTGTCGATTAGAATGGATGGGGATGAGAGAAAAGATACAGGCTGTGCTGCAGAAGAATCAGTATCTTATGAGCCAGATTGTGCAAATGGTAAAAGGAGAAGAATATAGATTACCGCAAAAAGATGTAAGAGCAATTGTAGATTTGATTGATTCAGGAACATGTGAATATAGAGAGTGAGAGGATGTACAATGAGATTCCATAATTAAAGATCTGCTTGAAACAAATATTCGTCAGCGTGGAGACATTGGAGGTTCTGCGAAGAAAGTTGGACGGAGAATTAAGGAATTAGAGAGGCTGTATGGAATTAAGAATGGTGGTTCTGGGTTCTACGGTAATCGTCATACTGAAAATGTAGACCTTACGAATAATTCGGAAGCTCTAAAAACACAAGAACAATTAGCACAAGAGTTAGGCATGTCTGTAGATACACTACAAAATTACAAAATGTTAGCTGATATGATTCCTGAATTAGAGGAGCACCAAAAAAGGCACGTACTATTTATAGCGGAGGTAATTATGGTTAATAAAGAAAGTGGTAATGTTACCGATAAAAAAACGAAGCAACAATTAGCTGAGGAATTAAATATAAATGTAAAAACAATGCGTAATGCTGGTAGATATATAGAATACATCGAAAATATAGAAAAGAATATTGGGGAAGAAAAGGCAGAAAAATTAAATGATATAATTTATAATTTGCAGAAAAATAAAAAAGAAAATGTGAGCTATGAACAGATAAAGCAATTAAGTATGGTAGCTCCAAAGGAACAAATTAGAATTGTGGATTTAATTATTAGAGCACCTCAAAATGCAAAACAAATTATCAATAATGCGTTACCATTATGCAGAACAAAAATAACGGTAACATTACCTTCATTTATAAATGAGTGGTATGACTATAAAGCAATGGATTCGGGAGTATCGAAAAGTAAGTATATAGAACAATTGTTAATTAAGTTTATGTATACATATAGTACGGATAATAATTTTTGAAATATACTGACGATTTGAATTAAATCTTCGGCTACCTACAGAACAAGGCTGCTCGGTGCAACAATTATTTAGGTCAGATGGAGAATCTGGTAAAGAGAAAAAGCAAGATGGTGTTTCTTGTCTCTGCCTTTTACGATGGTTTACTTCATAAAAAACACTAGATTTTACATGAAATAGAAGCCCGATACCCCCAGAACGGTGGTGCGGGTGTGGATGTAGATGGTAGTCCCAGTTTGGGGCTAACCTGATTCAGTAGTTCACAGCGTGTTAAGTGCTGATTGTTATAACAATGATCCGTGATAAAGATGTAACAGATAATCTCGGGTACCGAAACGGTAGTTGCTTAATAATGCAAATAGTAATCATGTACAAGAAGATGATAAGGGGGTAACGAAATGTGACACCCTTGGCGGGAGACAAAAAGAAAAAAATAGAGCGTTCTGCGCGAGATAAATTCTTCTCTTGATATATGAGTCTATCTTGATATTGACTGTCACAAATGGTACGTCAGGAGGTACCTAAATGCAATTTAGTAAAAATTGAAGGAGGTGAATTTTTGAATTATGTGCGTATTCCAGAAGAAATAATTCAAGATGTTGCAAAGGCATTGGGATATAAAAATACAAAAGATGCACTTGCCACACATATTGAAAGTTGTGATAAAATCATGGGGTCGCAAAACGCTACCCCATCTATTACAGACAGTATGGGAAGAACTCAACGACCAACATGGATTAACGAATCCGGATTATATGCACTTATCTTTGGAAGAATCAGAACAGTAACTATTGACAATGAGCCGTGGTTTGTAGGAAAAGATGTAGCAGAATCATTGGGATATAAAAACGCAAGTAAGGCGTTAGCAGATCACGTTGAGGAATGCGACAAACTCAATAACGAATCGTTATCGAGTCTTGGGCAACGTGGAGGATGGCTTATCAACGAATCTGGTCTTTACGCTTTAGTATTTGGAAGTCGGTTGGAGTCTGCAAAGAAAAAATCAATCAGATATGTTCCCTCTACAAATAAAGTTAGTAGATTCCAGAACGCGCCAACCTGCCTTCAAAAAAAGGTGTATACAGTAGGTCTACAGCCTGTTTTATGGGTGAAATTCAGCCTGTTACTTATAGCTTATAAAAGTTACACGCAATGTACTAAAAGTAGAATAAGGGGTATCTGAGAGTTGCTTAGGGCATAAATCCAGGGGTAAAAGTGCTGAATATGAAAGTCCGATTTCATCTGAAAAAGGTGATAAAAATATGAAAGCACATGGAGAATAATAAAGTGAATCAGAAATGAACCGATGAATTACGAAGGGAGAGATTATTATAGGTAGTATTTTAAAACAGGCGAAGCGGTGCAGAATATTAAAATTGAATATTTTTAAATGTCTGACAGAAAAAGAAAATCAGTTGAGAAAAAAATGGAAGAATTGTCATTGTCCAGAGTTGAAGTCTGCTGCCCAGAAAGCATTTATAGAGGAAGTAGAGCGGTATACAGATATCAGAAGTATTTCACGTGAGAAGATATATGAAGATAAAGAAGCAAAAGAGGAATTACAGATTGCATTATTTGAAAATGATATTGTACGACTGGAAAAGGAAGATTTGTCAGATGTCCCATTTATAGATAAAGTTGTATTTTTGGAATGTAAAGGGAAAACAGCGAAACCTATTTTGAAACAGATTATCGATCGAGGAATTGATATTGCAGGGAAGCATTTTATTTTTTACAGTAGTTCTACGGGGCAATTGAAAGATCAAGAAGTCACATTGCTGGATGCAAAATTTTACGAAGATAATAAGAATCGGTTACTGTGCGGATTGACAGAAGAAATTATCAATGCTCATGGTGGGATCAATATGGGAAAGTTTTTAGCATATAAGTCTTTGAATTTGTCTCTGAGCGTACAGACAGAGTATGCGGTCGATATTGACGAAGTGTTGGTTGTAAAAGATTTTGAGACCCTTGTGACAGGCAAAGTGAATTACTTGGATGTGGACACCTTTAGTATAGAAGAAACAGAGATGGAAGTTCCTGTTCCTCACATGGATGGAGCAGGGATGTTTATGCCGGGGACACTTCCTTGCAGCTGTCAAATCCGTGGTGGATGGATTAAAGGTGCAATCTTTCCTTTTGATTTCTGTAAGTTCATCGAAAAGCACTCGTGTGAATCTTTTATTTTAGATGCATGGAATCATACAGTATCTATAGAAACAGTAAAACAAATGAAAATTATTTTGACACAGAGCCAATTAAAAATGTGGCAGTATTATGAGTCTATGGATGATTACAGAGAAAAATTTAAAGCATCTGGTGCAGCAATTACAATTAACAATTTTGCAGAACCAGTGGGAAAAGAGTATATCCGTTTGAGTTATCAACCAATCCAGACGCTCTCTCGGGAAAAGTTTACGGAAGAGAGAATGGAGAAACTTTGTCAAAAATCTGTTGATTATATCAATCAGGCAAAAACAGATCCGGATGTTGCGCTCAAGATTATGGGGATTGATATGGGAAAAGAAGATATAAGGCTAGATGGTTTGTATATGGCAATCAAATTGTATCCGCAACTGTTATCTGATGGGTATGTAAAAAAGAAAGTACATGAGCGCATCAAAACAGAACGAAAAAGGATGCAATCTGGCAGGATTTATGTAAAAGGTATCCAAGGCTATATTTGTCCAGATTTATATGCTTTCTGTCAGTGGCTGTTTTGTGGTGAAGAGAATCCAAAGGGATTGATACCAGAAAATCATGTTTATAGTAAATACTACAATGAACAAGAGATATCAGAGGTGTGCTGTATCCGATATCCTCACTTGTCTGATTGTGAGCATGGAATCCGGTCATTGATTCGATCAGAGGAATGTAAGGAATGGTTTTCTGATGATGATATCGTCATAAGTACACATGATCTGCTGACAAAGACATTGCAAGCGGATGTGGATGGAGATCATATATTTGTTATTTCTGATCCTGCATTTTTAGATTGTCTGGGCGAACAGAAATCACCTTTGTATTATCAGATGGGATCTGCGCCAAAATCTCAGATTACAAGAACAGAAGAGTATCAATGTTTGGAGCGTAGTTTTGATAATGAGAATATAGGGAATGTGTCAAATGCGATCACAAAGATTTTAAATGAAGAAAATCCTGATATCAAATTAGTCAGAATTTTGTGTGCATATAACAACTATGTGATTGATTTTTCTAAAACACAATTATCTTTGAATTTAAAAGAATATGCACCAATTTACGATCGGTATAAAGCGCAGGAAATGCTCCCACCGCATTTTTTTAAGTACGCAAAAGATAAAAGGGAAGATCTGTGCTGTGAGTTCCATCCGTATCACAATGTAGATCGGATATCAGAATATATAAGAAAAAAGACAAGCAATGGAATTACCAAGATTTCATGTCTGGACGATATAAACGGTTTTAATCCTGAGACTCTAAAAGATAGAAGTATCACGGTCAAGAGGAATTCTAAAGAATATAAGAAGATGAGAACACTTCTGCCGAAACTGAAAATGAGAGTATCCTATTATCTAAAGGGGTTAATATCAGAATATAACCAGACATATAATGACAAGATACTTGCGAAAGAATTGATCTATATTTTTTGTCTAAAGCAATTTGATAAAATGATTCCGGATCGAAAAGTGGCAGCATCCTATTTGGCGGATATGGAATATTATCAGCCAGAATTTAGAGAAGATTGTAACAAGGATATCCTTTGGGGGTGTTACGGGAATATTTTAGTTCAAAATGTGGAACTGAACGTGAAACAAAACATAGAACTGCCTTTAAAACGGAAGGCATATCAGACAAGCCAAGAAAAGACAGAAGAGATTGCACAAAGAATTGAGCAGATCAAGAAGAAGCAGGAAGATTTAATGGAAGTACCGATTGCGAAAAGTGTTTATGATTCCATATTTAGTATGGAATGTAAAAAGAACTGTCCGAAAGATCGAGAGTTGTTGTATATTTTATATGTTTTGTATCAGAGATACGTCGCGAAAAGCGAGAAAGAAGCGGATTGTCTTTTGCTGGCAAGTGGCAAAAATATCAAAGGAATCAAAAGAGTAACCATTGATGAATGGATTGGCAGCAAGATTGCAGATAAAGGATTAAAGAGGTTGGAAAAGGCTGGATACATCAAACAAGAGAAGTTGAGAAAATATATTAAAATTTCTTTTTATTTACCAGATCCAGATAAGACTAAACTCTTCTATGCAAAGGAACAAAATCCATTGATTGATCTGTATCAATATAATGGTGAGCGCAGTGTCAAAATCTGTGAAGTGTGCGGAAGGAAATTTTTTGCAGAAAGAAATCGGAAAACGTGTAGTGATAAATGTAGTGAGTTGTTGCGTAAAAGAAATGGCAAAAGAGAACAGGTGTAACTTGCTGAGCTAGAAAAGTGGTGGATGTCAGTTATATTACGGATAGAACATATGGAGTTTTGAAAAAATTTATGGGTGCAGAATATCCTTATTTTAAAGGGGTTCTGTGCCTATTTTTTGAAAAGCGAGGATATCTATAGGGAGAAAAACATCATAATTTTATGATATATTTATCCAAGAAAAGAGAAGTAGGAGGACATAAAAATGGACATCAGAGAAGTGGTAAAAATGTATTTGTCTGTGAATGGAATTACAATCACGCATTTTTCTAAGTGCATTGGTAGGAATTATGCGGTTGTGAATAAATGGTTGAATGGGAATCCAGAAATTAGAATGAAGGAAGATACCATGAAAAGGATTTATGCGTTCCTGAGTGGAAAGTACTATCTGACAGTCGATGAAGCAATTGAGACAGGGGGTGATGAGAAAACGTGCAAGTAAATCTGACAGAAGATGAGATTTTATACCTGCGTAAAATCTTGCTGGAACAGAAATATAAAGAAGAACAAGTAAATAATCTTTATTTAATCAAATCAATTTTAGAATCTATTGGGCTGGATACAAAGCTATTCGGTTAATTCATATGTGACAATCTGTCACAGAACAATCCTATTTAATAAAATAATAAGGAGTAAGTATTGGAACAAAACAATTTTGATAAATATGTAATGTGTCTGGAACAAATGACACAAGAGAAAAAAGAGGTATGTGAAAAAACTGTTCAGGCAATTTATGATAAATGGACAGGTTATTTTGCAGGTAATGACTCTGGACAGCAGAGATTAGAGAACATAGAGGCGTTATTGGAACAAACAAGGATCCGTATTTTTGATGAAAATGATATGCCAAAAACAGGAGAGCAATTGCTTGAGGAAATGACAGATACATGGGACGAGATGACAACAATGGAACGCACTATATTAGGGATTGTCTTTGCTGGAACAGGGATAGGAGATGCAAAGAAGTTTCATTTGCTGATGAGAAATTATAAATTATTCAAACAGGAGGAAATGTTAAATGGTAAATGTAAATGAGTTAAAAATTGGGGAATTTTATAAATTCATCATAGAGGAAGTAGTGGACGAAGAGAAAAAAATAGTGGATGTCATGGAAATAGTAGGATATTATACAGGGCAAGTTATTATCGAGGATAAACAGATTTTGATTGTAAACATACCAAAAACAATAGTTGACAGTGTTGCATATTTAGATACAAGTAAAGTTGCTAAAGCATATCAATATTCCATATCTGGAGATAATGTCATGGAATACAAAATCAATGATAATAGATTGGAAAAGTTAGGATTTGGATGCAATGTAGATGTAAAAGAAATCCAGGGATATATTGTAGACTATTGGGAAAAGTTAGATGATGCGTCCAGATTATTTTTGTTAGATGAAGTACTATATGTGCAAAATACAAATGGCTTAAAAACATTAGTTAGTCACATGATGGACAGTCAAAAGGTTATTGATAAATTAGCGGAAGAAAATAGTACGTTGCGCCAGCAGTTACAAGAGCAGATGAAAGAGCATGGTAAATAGATATGGCAACATTCCATAGTTTTTCAGCGTTGGAACGGCAGTTGACCAAAGATGTCAGATCGGTTGCTGAATCTGCCAGAAATGAAATCGAAAAAGAATTACAGGATAATGTTATGGATTATTATAGTTCTGGTAGTCCCATTAAATATGAAAGAACAGGAACATTATTAGAATCTCCTAATACTACTCCTGTTTCTTGTGCCGGAAAACATTTTACATTTGAGTCTTACCTGAATGATAGTATTTCTTATCATACAGGGAAATATACGGGAGCAGAGGTGATAGATGCTACCGAAGACGGACATTCTGGCACCCTTGGTAAGCATGGATATTTTAAGAGAACGGAAGAAGCTGTTCCTGAAATTCTGGAAAAAGCATTGAGTCAATTATAAGGAGAATATATGTCAGATCATAGAATAAAAGTTGACGTAGAGTTAGATACGTCAAAAGCCAAAAAACAATTGGATGATTTAACAAAGCAGAAACAAAAAGTGGAAATTGATGTGGATGCATCAAAATTAAAAGAAGCATCTAAAGAAATTGAAGATATTGGAAAAAGAAAACAGCAGAAAATACAGTTGGACGTCAATACATCAGAACTGGATGAAGCTGTAAAAAAGATCAATCATCTGAAGCAAGGAAAGATACATATTAAAGCAAACGTAGATGGAACAAAGGCTGTAGATAATATGGCAAAGAGTTATGATACCGCCAAGAAAAGCGCGCAGGGCTTAGGAACATCTATAAAAGAATTAGCAAAGTTAGGGTTATCATTCCAGACGATTGAACAATCTGCAAGAGCAGCTGTAGAAGCAATTTCAGATATTGATAATGCTATTTTGGATTTACAGGTGGCCACAGGAGATAGCTATTCAGAAGTCAGAAATATGGTCAGTGGATACAATGACATGGCAAAATCTTTGGGAGCGATTACAACAGAGGTTACATCAGGTGCGGATACCTGGCTTAGAAGCGGAAAGTCGTTGGCAGAGACCAATATGCTGATTAAGGATACCATGGTGCTCAGTAAAAATGCCAAGATGTCTTCTGAGGATAGTTCTAAAGTGCTGACCGCAACTTTAAATGGATTCCAGTTGGCAGCAGATCAGGCAAGTCACGTAAATGATATTTTGTCAAGTATTGATTTGGAAAGTAGCTCGGATGCAGGTGGAATCGGTACAGCATTAACCAAAACAGCATCTATGGCACATAATGCCGGATTATCACTGGAAAAGACTGCTGCCTCAATTGCTACGATCAAAGAAGTGACGCAGGATTCCGATGAATCAATTGGTAATGCGCTGAAATCCATGTTGTCGCGCATGAATCAGATTAAAGCTGGTAAGTTTATTGATGCGGAGACGGGGGAAGCCTTAAATGATACGGAAAAGGTGTTAAAAGCAGTTGGCATCAATATGAGAGATGTAAATGGTCAATTTCTGGATGCAGAAACCATCATTGATGATGTTGGGAAGAAGTGGTTAATGTTTGATAGAAACACGCAAAAAGCGATTGCCACTGCGATGGGTGGAACCTATCAATATAATAAGTTGATTTCTTTATTTGATAACTATAATAAAGTACTCTCTTTGACAGAAACAGCACAGAATTCCAATGGAGTGGCATTGCAGAAATTCAATGATGCATACTTAAATTCTTTAGAAGCCAAGAAGAAAAGTCTGCAAGCTTCATTTGAATCCTTATCTGTGAATTTGATTAGCAAAGAATCTGTTTCTGGAATCTTGGAAGCATCGCAGTCAGTGATAGAGTTTCTGGATAACACTAATCTGTTAAAGACAGCATTGACAGGCTTGGCAGTTGGCGGTGCAATCAAAGGCTTCACAATGTTGACAACATCTATTACACAAGCAGCTATGAAAATGCAAAATTTTAGCAGTGCAATGAGTTTGTTAAAAACAGGGAATATCGGTACAGATGGTGTCAAACAGTTGACTACCTTGGTAGATGGATTATCTCAAAGTCAATTAAAGGCAGTGCTGTCTTCACAAAATTTAACCAATGCTCAAAGAATGCAAATTTTACAGAGTACTGGACTGAGCAAAGCACAAGCTGCTGCAAAATTATCTACTATGGGATTGGCTACGGCAGAAGGAGCAGCAACAGCAACAACGGTTACATTTAGCGGTGCTTTAAAAGGGCTTTGGGCAACGTTGATGACAAATCCAATTGTTTTAATCACTACTGCATTAACAGCAGGTATTTCTATCTGGAATGCATATCAGCAGTCTGTGGAAGAAACCATTCAAACTGCAAAGGATGCATCAAATGCATGGAAAGAATCTACATCCAGTCTGGATGAACAAATCTCCAAATATAAAGAATTAAAAGCAAAATTAGCTTCTGGTGATTTAAGCGAAGCAGAAGAATATAATGTAAAACAGCAAATCTTAGAAATTCAAAATCAGATTACGTCTCAATATCCAGAACAGGCAGCAGGGGTGGATTTGGTGAATGGAAATCTTCAGACACAGCTTGGTTTATTACAGCAGATTGCAGTTGAAAATGCAAAGTCTACATTGAATGAAAATAGAAAAGAATTTCATGATGTAGAAAAGGCAATGACGAAAAAGAGACATTATAGTCTTGGTGATACTGGTGTTACAAATGAAATAGAAGGTGTGGGGAAAGACATCTATGATATTGCAAAGGAATTCGAAAAACAGGGAATTGTATTGCAAGATACAGGAATGAACACTGGCATATTTACCATCTCATTTGATGGGGATGCGTCTAAAGCAGATCAGGTCATCAATGATTTTATGAACCGTGTATCCACGCTACAGTCAGAATATGAAGGACAAAACTTTGCTACTGAGCAGATTGAATCCGTTTTAAATTATTCTAGCAAAGCGTTAAGTTCGAATAAAGAGATTTTGGACGATTATCAGGAAAGTTATCAGACGTTTTTGCAGATGGATATGGTAGCAAATGAAAAGCTGTTTTCTGTAGACTACGATAAATCCAAGAAATCCTATGGTCAATTATATGAAGATTATGCGGATGCAGTAGAGAAATATAATGAAGCGTTATCCAGTGGGGATACCTCTAAAATTGAAGAAGCAAAGACATCATTTGAAGGAGTGCAAAAGGCAGTTGATTCCGTTGTTGGAAGTGATAATAAGTACACTTCAGTTTTTGAAGGTGTGACAGATCAACTGGCGAAAGCATCCATTGCAGCAAATGAATTTAAGAAAGTTTTGGGAAAAGACGGAACGGATGAAGTGCTTAAAGGCTTTGAATCTTCTGCAAAAACTTATGCAAATAACATCAAACGTCTTGGACTTAGTGATCTGGACTTCCAGATTGCATTAGACACAGAAGGTTCACAAAAAGGTGAAGTTGCTATCCAGGCATTGACACAGGCTGCTTTGGATATGGGGTTGATTGCCGGGACATCTTCGGAAGAAGTACAACCTTTGTTGGATGTACTGGTGGAATTAGGAGTTATTTCTACACAAACCGGAGACAATGTAGAAGAATCTGCAAAATCATTTGAAGAGTTAGCAAATTCCACACAGACAACGTTGAAGACGATTTCAGCAGTATCGGAAGCGTTGGAGGGACAGTCTACAGGAAAATCCATTGATGTGGAAACATTTAATTCAGAAGAATTAATAGAATATCAATCTGCATTAGAATATGTAAATGGTACAATGCGTTTAAATGAAGAACGGGTAGCAGAAATTACACAGGCAAAAGCAGAAGAAGCGGTTGCAACGAACAATGCAAACAAAGCACAGAAGCAATCAGAGTATTTGAAAAATGCCGGGGAAATTGAACAGCTAAGAGAAAAGCTGAAATCTTTAAATGAGGGAACAGATGCTTATACTCAAACAAAATCAGAATTGGATTCTTTAATGTCTGCAAATTCTGCAATTGCAGCAGAGTGTCAACAGTATGATTTGCTTACATCTGCAATCAAAGAGGCAACAGGTGCGTATCAAAACTGGCTGGATAAACAAGATACAACAGAATCTGGAGATATGTTTGATGCTTCTTTGGATGCAATGCAGGCGATTTCAGATGTAGCGGATCCGAATTCTGAAGATTATGGAAGAGTTGGAACAAAAAGATATGAGGCAGCAGTAGATTTTATTGTGCCAGAATCTATTAACCATGAAGATGAACAGGCTGTTCAAAATTATATGAATAGCATCGGTGAATATTTTAACTATGACGAAAATGGTCAGAGAGTTGGAATGGATGTTGCTCAATTTTGTAGCAATGCTGTTAATGCTGGTTTGATGAATGTAGAAACAGATGTCAACGGGAAAGAAATCTTTAATCTTGCTGATGGAATTAAGATGGAAGACTTTGAAGAAAAGTTGAATCTCTCAAAATCTATGGTACAGGCAATGTTTGGAGAAATGGAAGAGTTTGGCGGTAAGTTTGACTGGACAGATGAAGCAATACAGACAGTAGGGGATTTGGGTGTAAAAGCATATGAATCAGCAAATGCTCTGCAAAGTTTAAAAGAAAATGAAAATCTGGATATAAAAATGGATGTATCTGGAATTGAAGATATAGAAGGTAAGATTACAACATTGGATAGCACAATCGCTCAAATGAATGAAATAAAAGCACGTCCGGATGTTGATGCTTCTTCCATCGAAAATGCAAACAATATTATTCAGTATTGTATTGCACAGAAACAGCAGTTGACAAATCCTGTAGTTATGAACGTAGATACATCTCAGGTAGAAGGTGAAATGGCAACTGTTCTGGCAAAATTACAAGAATTTCAAACAGCAAAAAATGAGTTGGATATGCAGGCATCTGTTGGTGCTGATACGTCAGAAGCACAAGCAAAAGTAAATTCTCTAGCTTCTGAAATTCAGGCAATGCAGCCAACCATTCAAGCGAAAGTTAGTGGTAGTTTTGATGCATCATCCATAGAGAGTATTGTAGCTAGTATTGGTACTATTACACCAGAAATGTTAGTGAAGTGCGGAGTAAATGATACAGCGATTCAAAATTATACGCCGGAAAACAAAGATGCAACAGTGACTTATCATTTGAATTCTACGGCGGTTGATAATTATAATCCATCGAATTTGCAAAGAACTGTGACTTATAATGTCATAACGAATGGTTCTGCACCGAAGGTAAATGGAACTGCTCATGTAGATGGAACAGTAAATTTGAAAGCCAGAGCAGGTCATGCATTTTCTCAAGGTGACTGGGGAATTAAGAAAGATGAAGTGGCTTTGGTTGGAGAATTAGGAAATGAACTGATTGTATCCGGAAACAGATGGTGGACGGTTGGTGATAGAGGAGCTGAATTTGCCAATATTCCCAGAGGTTCAATTGTCTTTAACCATAAGCAAACGGAAGAAATCTTTAAAAATGGATATGTGACTTCTAATGGTGGGAGAGGGAAAGCCTATGCATCAGGGAATGCGTATGTAACAGGAAGTATAGGAGTTAGTCATGCGAATAAAAATGCAGCAATTTCTTCTTCCACTTCCAACAATCTCAACTCCGCATCCAATAATCTTTCCGAAGCTGCCGAGAAATTATCAGAAGCGGTATCTGGATATACAGACTGGGTAGATGTATTATTCAAACGGCTAGAATCACAGTATGATTTATTGATGAGCCAAATGGAGCGTATCGCACATCTCCCAGATAAGCAACAGAAACTGTATGAAGCAATGTCCAAGAACAGTGAACTACTGAATAGGACTCAGCAAGCAATTGGGACTTATCAAAGTCATTTTGATTCTATTGTTCAACAGAGTGGAATAAACCCACTTATCGTCCATCAGATTCAGAACGGGTCTATGGATATTTCAAAATACGATGATGATACTCAAAAAATAATCAGTGAGCTGCAGTCTTATTATGATAAACTCGTAGACTGTAATAAACAGTACGATGACCTCTTAAATAAACAGAGTGAACTGGCGCAGACAGCATTGGATAATATTGAAGATTACATCGATATGATGACTGGAATTGAGTCCTCTGCTGTAGATTATCAGGAAGCATTGCGTGAGTTAGCGGCTGCAAAAGGAGAATCTGCATATTCTGATAATATGTATGGATCTCTGCAAGAATCTATCAAAAATCAACAGGACGTTGCAGGTAAATTACAGTCACAGATTAAATCATATCAAGATGAAATCAATAAACTCATGGCAAATGGGTATATGGCTGAATACTCAACGGAATGGTTTGAAGCACAAGCTGCATTAAACGGATTCAGACAAGAAGCTGCTGAAGCTGAGAAAACACTGATTGAATTCCAAGATCAGTTAAGAGAACTTGATTTACTAAAACTGCAACAGGTTATTGATGAGTTAGACAGAACTGCAAAACGACTGGAAAACAATTCTGACCTTACAGAATCAAAAGGTGAACAGGTATCTGAAAAAGATTTACAGGCACAGCTTGACAATGCAAATGCACAGATTCAGGCAAATTACGATAAGCGGAATGAACTATTAAAGGATCAGGCAAAATATGATGTCGGCTCTGACAAATATAATGAATATGCAGAAGAGATAGAAAAGCTTGACGATGCTATCTTTGATGCAATGGAGAATATTGAAGACCTCAAAAATAAAATCTGGGAAGTAAGATGGCAACCGTTCTTTGATGGACAGGAAGCATTAGGTGATCTGATTGACCAGACAGATGATTTAAGAGGACTTTTAAATAGTGATGCTTTTGTTGGGAAAAATGGTGGATTAACACTTGATGGCATTGCAAATTTGGCTTTGATTAGTCAGGGTATGAATGCTGCGAAACAGCAAATCAAGAATTATCAAGAGGCATTGAAGAAGCTTGATGAGGATTTAAAGAACGGGAATATTTCAACAAGTGAATATAAGGAGCAGCAAAAAGAATTTCTCGATCAGATTTCAAGCTCTGTTGGCGTTGTAGAAGACTACAAAGATTCTATTGTTGATCTCTATACAAAGATGCTTGAGCAAGAGAATGAAGTTGCTCAAAAATCGATTGATAAGCAGAAAGAATTATTGGATATCAAAAAGAAAAATGCTGATTACAATAAGACTCTGCGTAAACAGGCTAGAGATGTGAATACATTGAAAGCTCAGATTTCAGCACTCGAAGGCGTGAAGTTATTTGCGCGACTTCTATTTAATAGCGGGAAAGTCCCCACAACCCTATCTTGCTACAACGGAACTGGAAACGGTAAACGTGAATGCGGTACGAGTTTATAACTCAACAGTCTACGGATAGAAACCATAAAAAACAGATAGGTTAGGGATAACCGGGTGTGCAAGTCACCCAGACGCAACGAACTTCCTAAGTCATATATGATTTATGATATGGAAGACGCTCAACGACTGGTAAGACCTATATATTATATATGTAGGCATAGGGTTACAAGCGATTGGTAACTCGAAAAATATAGACTATTTGAATAAGAAATGAAACGTATGTTTGGACTATTCCTTTCTCTATGATTAGTATATAATAAAGGTTATACTAGTGATAAAGGATGGGGGATATTATGTCTTATAATAAATTTGAAAATCTTTTAAGATGGACATCTCATAAATTAAAAATTCAAGACAAGTTTAACAAAAATGATCAACGTAAAGTAAAGTATCCTAGAGGGGCAATATATGCTTGTTATTTAGGCGAAAATATTGGACATGAAAAAAGTAGATTAGAAGCAAGACCGTGTGTAATCATCTCTAATAATCGAATTAATTATAATGGTTCAAATGTTATAATCGTACCATTATCAAAAACAATACGATGCAAATCGAATTCTACTTCTGAGCTAAGATATGAATGGCACTATATATTAAAAAAATCAAAATATAAAGAATTAAACTTTGATTCATCTATTCAATGCGAAGATATTAGATGCATATCAAAATCAAGAATTGGGAAGTATATATGTCAAGTAGATAATGATGATTTAAACGAAATACGAAAAAGAATCAAAAAGGCTTTACAAATATAGTAAATTGTGATACCATAAATGCAAACAAA
>OLVT01000168.1_pt1 | contig 77346 bp, 69 predicted proteins | sample 1673241 | NCBI WGS metagenome assembly OLVT01 (sample SAMEA3178936, study PRJEB25190) | human gut metagenome | biome: human gut; feature: human-associated habitat; material: faeces | place: Austria | collected 2013
CTTAAGCAACAAGATGGATAATTCCTTACTGGCTGTAAGGGATATTAACCATAAATATATTGTAGTAGAAAGGATGATTCCATTTGAAACATACCTTACCGAAGCGGTGTGATGTTGCCGCCGCAGATAAATGGCACATCGAAGACTATTATGAAAATGATTCCCTCTGGGAAGAAGCTTATACCATGCTCATGGAAGAAATTCCAGAACTTTCTGCTTACAGCGGTCATCTGGGTGAAAGCGCAGCCACACTTTTGGCATGCTTGGAAAAGAATCAGGAACTGTCTCTGATTCTGGATCAGGTTTATACCTACGCCAACATGCGTATGCATGAAGACAGCGCAAATGCTTTCTATCAGGGTATGGCTTCCAGAGCAGAAATGCTCCTGATCCGTTATTCCGACGCCATTTCCTTCCTGACACCGGAAATCCTTTCCCTGCCGGAAGATGTGCTGGCGGATTTCCGTATGGAACGGGCGGAAGATTTCCACCTCTACGACCATTTCTTTGACAATCTCCTGCGTCAGAAAGCCCACACCCTTTCTCCTGCTGAAGAAAGCCTGCTGGCAAAAACAGCGGAACTGGGCGGCGCACCCCAGAACATTTTCACCATGCTCAACGACGCGGATATGCGTTTTGGGGACATCACCGATGCCGATGGGGACAAAGTGCCTCTGACCAAAGGCAGATATGTGACATTCTTGGAAAGCAGTGACCGCCGTGTCCGCAAAGAAGCATTCCAGACATTGTACGCTTCTTATCTGAAGCAGAAAAACACACTGGCGGCAACTTACGCTGCTTCCGTGAAAAGCGACGTATTCTTTGCTTCCGCCAGAAAGTACGACTCTGCCAGAGCCATGGCATTATATGATGACAATATTCCTCTTTCTGTTTATGATAACCTCATCGAAACCGTCCATGCCAACCTGCATCTGATGCATCGTTATGTTGCCCTCAGAAAAAAACTGCTGGGACTGGATGAAGTTCACATGTATGACCTGTATGCACCCTTGGTGGATGATGTGGATGTAAAAATCACTTTCGAAGAAGCAAAAGAAACCGTGGAAAAAGCCCTTGCTGTCATGGGCAAAAAATACACCGACGCCCTCCACTACGGCATGAACGCAGGCTGGATTGACGTTTACGAAAACGAAGGCAAACGCAGCGGCGCATATTCCTGGGGCAGCTACGGCGTACACCCCTATGTGCTCCTGAACCATAACGACACCGTCAACAGCATGTTCACACTGGCACACGAAATGGGTCACGCCCTTCACAGCTATTTCACATGGGAAAAACAGCCTTATCTTTACAGCGGCCATAAAATTTTCGTGGCAGAAGTGGCTTCCACCTGCAACGAAGCCCTCCTTATGGAATACCTGCTGAAAACAACAGAGGACAAAAACATGCGGAAATATCTGGTGAACTACTTCTTAGAACAGTTCCGCGGTACTCTGTTCCGCCAGACCATGTTTGCGGAATTTGAAAAAATTACCCACGAAATGGCAGAAAAAGGCGAACCTTTGACATGGGAAGGCATGAACAAAATTTACCATGACCTGAACAGACTGTATTTCGGTGATGACATTGTCATTGATGAAGAAATCGACATCGAATGGGCAAGAATCCCCCATTTCTATAACGCTTTCTATGTATATCAGTATGCAACCGGCTACAGCGCAGCCATTGCCCTTTCCAGAAAAATCCTTTCTGAAGGACAGCCTGCCGTGGACGCATATCTGGACTTCCTTTCCAAAGGCGACAGCGAATATTCCATTGACCTGCTGAAAGGCGCGGGCGTGGATATGTCTAAGAAAGATGCTGTGGAAAACGCCATGGCTGTTTTCGAAAGCCTGCTGGATGAAATGGAAAAATTCTGATTGTCATTTGCAAACACAAAAAGCACAAAACCTCTTGGCTTTGTGCTTTTTTCTGTTACTGGGAAGCTTCATCCCTTATCCAGATCAGCTCCGTCTGCGCTGCCATTTCCGCCTCTTTGCCATAAAGTACATCCAGCCCTTTACTAAACTCACCATAATAAACTTTCGCGATACGGTCTACAGAGTCTATCTGATAGCGATAGGGTTCCTCCTGCTCCGCATCTTCCAAAAGCGGTTCCACATAGGCAGACCATGGACTTTGTGTAAAGTATAAGAAAAATTCATCTTCTCCATCATAACCATAAGAGCAGTTAATCCTGCCTTTCCCTGTATAATACACACAGACCATCCCGTCCTCTACTGCCACAGAAAAATCCACTGGCTTATAGGGAATGATCCACTGGGGGATAGTCAGCGCCATATAACTTCCCAAAATGACTCCTGCCGTTACTGCAACAGAAATCACTGCGGTACGAATCCGCCTTTTCTGCCACGTTTTCTTCATTTTCTGCAAAAAACTGGTTTCCGCCGCCCTTACCGTCTCATGGACAGGCAGCACCAATTCTTTTCCCATCTCCTCTGCCGCTTTTTTACATTCTTCACACTCTGCCAGATGTTCCTCCACCAGTTTTTTTGTGTCCTCACTGACCGCTCCATCCACATATAACGGCAGCAAATCTCCAATGATATTACAGCTGATTTTATTCATGTTCCATCTCCTCCATATATGCTGTCACTTTCTGTTTTGCCCTGTAATAAGTCACCCTTGCCCAACTTGCGCTTTTTCCGAAAAGCTGTCCGATTTTTTCGAAAGGCAGTTCCCCAAATACCCGCAGGGTAAACACCTCTTTGTATGGCTCGTCCATTTCATGGAGAAATGCATGTACTGCAAAAGCCGTTTCCGCGTCCGTCATTTTCTCCAGAAACAACGGTTCCGCCGCCTGTTCCTTTTCTGCTTCCAAGGGCTCCGTCTTTTTCTGCTTCCGACAATGGTCATAATAGGTGTTCTTGCTGATGGCAAAGAGCCATGGGCGAATATCCCCCTGCCCGTCAAATCGGTCAATGGATTTCAGGGCTTTGAAAAAAGTTTCCTGAGCGATTTCCTCTGCCAGCACACGGTCACCGCACAACCCCCAGACATAGAACAGCACATCCCGGAAAAACGCCCGATACACTTGGTCAAAGTCCATGTTTTTCCCCCCTTTCACCCAATTCACGCACAAAAACAAAAAACGTTACAGCATGTCAAAAATTTTTTCAATGAAAAAAGCCGGAAGTTTAGGGGCATCTTCATAAGAAAACAAAGAAAGCTGAAATCCTTTTCATACAGAGGATTCCAGCTTTCTTATCTTTATTAAGATTGTGTCTGTATGTTTTCTTAAGGGAAGTTGCTTTCTCCGACTTTTTATCATCCTATCTCAACAATTCCATTGAAGTTTTGCCGCCTGTTCATCCGGTGCAGTCTTTACCTGTTTCAAAGATGCCAAAATCTGTTCCAATTCCTTTGTGGCAAGCATATCATAGGTTTCTTTGGTTTCTGCCGTACCTGCCTGATGGTAAGCCATGGCCGCTGCCCCATAAAAACAAAATCCCAAAGCATTGGTGGGTGTCTGCCATGTGCCGCAGGCGGTGACAATGGCTCTTGCCGCCGCTTCCCGCACAGGTTCTTTTTCCGCCGCTGACGCTTTTCTCGCCTCAGAGAGAAGCCCTTTCCATTCCTTCAAAGGCAGACTGCTAACCATGCAATCTTTTGTCTTTTCCAGCAGTTCCGCAAAAAGCGGCGTTTCTGCCACCAAGGGCAGATACTTTTCCGTCACATAAGCCATTGCCCATGTTGTCAGGGTTTCTTTGGACTTTCCTTCCATGCTTTCCATCAACGCCACCACTGCCGGTTCCGTTGGGCTTCCCAGTGTTTTCCGCAGCTTTGCCATATCCTCGCCTCATTTCTTTTGATTCCTTAGGGACATGGTAACATAGCTGCTCCCGTCCTTCAATACCCCATAAGGCAGATGGAAAGATTCAGATACCCTGCGAATGTGAGCCACAGCAAATAAGGCACCAGCAGATATCCTGCCCGCTTGTCGATGCTTTTAAACTGTTTCCACAGCCGGAACACCAATACCCAAAGCAGCACCAGCCAGCCAAAAGCCAGACCGCAGAGCCCCAGTCCAAAAAACAGAATGGGCCAGATTACATTGACGATGAGCTGCACCCAAAAAGCCCGGAGTGCCTCCTGACTGTCCGGGTCATAACTTTTTGCCACCAGACAGGCAGCAATGCCCATGAGGATATACAAAATCGTCCAGACCACCGGAAACACCCATCCCGGCGGTGATAAGGGCGGTTTTGCCATCTGTTCATAAGCTGCCATGCCGCTGCCGGAAATCATGCCCGCTGCCGCTCCTGCCACCAGCGGCACCAGAATATAAAACCAGCATTTCTTTTTTCCTTTCATTTCCATATTTGTGCCCCCTTCGTGTCAAAACAACCTCCTGCTGCATATCATAAAGCAAGTACAAAACTTTACAGGAGGCATTTTCATTATGGGTATTACTGCTTCTTCTTATACACTTTTTCCCGATACCATTTCCTGCGGCGGCGAGGTAGAAGGGATTCTTTCTCTTTCCGCAGGTCCCGACATCGTTTCCAATCCGGCTGACATCGTCATGGTGCTGGACTGTTCCGGCAGCATGGAAGGTGAACCTTTTGCCGCCATGAAAGCCAGTGTCAAAACATTCATCGACATCATCGACGAATCCACAGACGAAAATCAGGACGGCAATATCGGCGGCGGCAGCCAGATTGCCATCGTCAGCTTTGCCCGGACTGCCACCCAGCGGACAGGATTTTTGACAAATACGGCAGACCTGAAAACGGCTGTCAATAACCTGACCATCGACGGCGGCACCAACCACGAGGACGCTTTCACCAAAGCATACAGCCTCTTTGACCCGGATACCACCCACCAGAAAATCATGGTCATGTTCACAGACGGGCAAAGCACCGCCGGCGGTTCTGCTGTGCCCATCACCACATTGGCGAAAGAAAACGGCGTTGTCATTTACTGCGTTGTGCTCAAAGGTCTCTTTGGCACCGATGTACCAGCTGCATCCCTTTGGGTGTCTTCTCCTGCCACATCTTTCCTTTCCATTGCGCCTACCACAGCGGAGCTGGAAGAAATCTTTGCTGAACTGGCTGCCAACATTTCCAATCCCGGTGCTACGGAAATCCTCATGGAAGGCTTGGTGGCAGATGACTTTATCCTGACAGAACTGCTGCCGCCGGATAAAGGTACTGCCCAAATGCTGGACGCTCATTCCTTCCGCTGGAACATCGCAAAACTTGGGGCAACAGCCATCGAAGGGGCTTCCCTGCGCTTCCGCCTGAAGCACATTGCCACCACTTCTGGCGAAAAAGCCCCCATGAAAGAAATTTCGTATTCCGATGCGGAAAACAATGTGGTCATTTTCCCTGTCCGCAAGGTATTTACGGACTGCACTGAGGAAATCGACGTCACTCCCTGTCCGCCGGTAGTCACATTCACCATGGACGACTGTCAGGATTTTCTGGAGTATGATCTGGGAAATTTTATCTGGGAGAACGCGGGTCGTATCTTGGAATGCAGCCTGACCCTGCGTCAGATCTGCCCTAACCGCTCCACTGCCTTGGCATTGATCCTGACGGAAATCGACGATGAAGGCGAAAGCCGCCCTCGTGGTTTCCAGACCTTCACCATTCCCGCCCATCATGCCAACGGCTGCCGAGACATCCATGTGAAATCCATCCGCTTCGTTCTGCCGGAGGACAGTAACACTGCCTGCCGCAGCTGCCGTCTGTGCAAAAAACGGCGGTTCAAAATGCAGGTCATTGCCCACGCCATCGAAAGCAATTTTGTTTGCAACGCAAAATAAAACATTTCTAAAGTAACGAAAAGAAAGTCTGGAATCCCAACTGCTGTTGTGGTTTCAGACTTTTTTATGTATTGCGCCTCCCCTCTTTTTTCATATCATATGTTTGTGTTCCAGATCCTATTCTGCGAAAATACTCCGGTATCATACTGTTTCGTGGCAGTTTTCATATACATTTTGTATTCTGTTTGTAATTTTAAAAACCATAAATGTATGATTGCCTTTCCCATGGCAATATGTTAAATTCAAAATAATATCATTTTATAAAATATTTTGTTATTTCAAAATACATAGACATATAATTCATAGTTTTCATATATAAATACTATTTGTTTGGCCTATATCATACCCAATCTTATTTTATCCAGACAAATTCACAAGAGGGTAAGTACATGAATCCACTTCAACATAAAACCAAAGCAAAACTTGTGGCGGCCATTTTGGTCTTTTATTTGCTTGCCTTTTTTACACTTTCTTTGGCTTATGAAGTAAAGGAAGCCCATCATCCCTGTCAGGGCGATCAATGCCCCATTTGTCATCAAATCCAGAATCTGGAACGCATCAAAGAACAATTTTCCTTTTCCTTAGGAAATGTATCTATTTTTTTCTGGACTTTTCTGTCCATTCTCACAGTTACTCTGCAAAAAACAACTGACAATTTTACAAAAACACTGGTTCAGCTTCATGTGAGATTGAATCATTAATACCTCATTTTTCACATCTTTATCACTGTATTTCTTTTCAATACAGCCATTCCCAACATATTTTATTTCACAATTGTACATTTCAAATTTCATATTGGAGGTTGATTTATCATGAAACGTATTCTCATGTTATCATCTATGATTCTTGTCGTTTTATTTCTTGCGGCATGCGGCATTTCCGGACAGCCGGCAACCCTTTCCAGCGGCAATATAAAGATTGTAACCACGATCTTCCCGCCCTACGATTTCGCAAGGGAAATTGCCAAAGACAAGGCAGATATCACATTGCTGCTCAAGCCCGGCGCAGAAAGCCACTCCTTTGAACCAACACCTCAGGATATCAAAACCATTGAGAATGCAGATCTGTTTATCTATACCGGCAGCGAAAATGATGTCTGGGTAGAAGACCTTTTGGCCTCTCTTGGCGATCGTGCGCCCCAGACCATGCGTCTGATAGATTGCGTACCAACTGTTACAGAAGAAGTGGTGGAAGGCATGGAACATGAACATGAAGAAGACCATCATGACGGTGTCTTTGAAGATGCCGACGTACAGGATCGTACCCTTGCCGACTGGCAGGGTGATTGGCAGTCCGTCTATCCTTACTTGCTGGATGGTACCCTTGACCCGGTTTTTGCCCATAAAGCGGCAGAAAAACAGGATAAGACCGAAGCGGAATACAAAGCGTATTACACCGCCGGTTATCAGACCGATATAGAGCGGATCACCATTGACGGTGACACCATTGCCTTTTTCGAAAACGGTAAACCAATCACGGCAAAATATATCTATGAAGGTTTCCGCATCCTCACCTACGAATCCGGGAAAAAAGGTGTCCGCTACCAGTTCCAGTCTGCTGACCCCGCTTCAGCCGCTCCCAAATACATCCAATTCAGCGATCATGAAATTGGCCCCGTAGACCATGCCGAACATTTCCATATCTTCATGGGAAATGACGGTTTCGATAAACTTTCCGAAGAAATGGAAAACTGGCCTACCTACTATGACAGCAGTCTGACAGGGGACGAAGTTCTGGACGAAATGCTTTCTCATGACCATGAAGAAGAAATTGATGAACACGTTTGGACTTCTCCTGCCAACGCCATGCAGATCGCAGAAAAGATCGCGGAGAAACTCATGGAGATCGATTCCGAAAACGCTCTTTTCTATTCCAAAAACGCGGTTATCTATACCGGTCAGCTGAAAGAACTGGATGCAAAATTCAAAAGCGTAATGGCAAACAGCAAACGCAAGACCATCCTGTTCGGGGATCGTTTCCCCTTCCGCTATTTGGCTGACGCCTATGGACTTACTTATTATGCCGCCTTCACAGGCTGCTCCACAGAGACCGAAGCTGATCCGGCCACCATCGCCTTTCTCATCGATCAGGTGAAAAAAGCGGAGCTGCCTGTGGTATTTACCATAGAGCTTTCCAACGGCAAAATTGCCGATGCCATCTGCGACGCCACACATGCGCAAAAAAGAATGCTGCACTCCTGCCATAACCTTTCTGCAAAAGAAGTGGAAGAAGGCGCCACATATCTGTCTTTGATGGAACAGAATCTGGAAGTGCTGAAGGAGGCGTTGAACTGATATGCAATTACTGCACTGCGAAAACCTCAGTTTTTCTTATGATGGAAAGGTGGCAGTCAAAGATGTCACATTTTCCATATCTTCCGGTGAGTATATCTGCATCGTTGGTGAAAACGGTTCTGGAAAAAGCACCCTTGTAAAAGGTCTCTTACAGCTGCATCCCCCTTCCGGCGGTACCCTCCGCCTGGGGGACTGCCTGAAAGGCGGTATCGGTTATCTGCCTCAGCAAAAGACCTCATGGAAGCATTTTCCGGCAAGTGTGTTGGAAGTTACGCTTTCGGGTTGTCTGAATCGCATGAAACTGCGCCCTTTTTATGGGAAAAAAGAAAAACAGCAAGCCATGGAAAATCTGGAACGTATGGGTATTGCCCATCTGCACCGTCATTGCTTCCGGGAACTTTCCGGCGGTCAGCAGCAGCGAGTCTTGCTGGCACGGGCCCTTTGCGCGGCAAAACATCTGCTGATTTTGGATGAGCCCATTGCCAGCCTAGACCCTATCGCCGCCAAAGAATTCTATGAGCAAATCCAACGGCTTCATACAGAGCTGCACATGGCAGTGCTGATGGTATCTCATGATATGAAAAACGCCCTCTCTTACGGCGAGAAGATTCTTCACCTAGATACAAAACAGTTATTTTTCGGTACCACAGATGCCTATCTTGCCACAGGTACAGGACAGCGTTTTGGAGAAAGGGGGCAGCAAATTTCATGCACCTGATACAAGAAATGTTCTCCTATCCATTTATGCAGCGGGCTTTTGTCGTTGGCATACTGGTTTCTTTGTGTGCCGCTCTTTTGGGGCCAAGCATGGTTCTCAAACGCTATGCCATGATCGGTGACGGACTTTCCCATGTGGGGTTCGGCACACTGGCAGCGGCAACAATGCTCCATACTGCACCTTTGGCCATTTCTCTGCCGGTTGTCATCCTTGCGGCCTTTCTGCTTCTGCGTCTGAAAGAAAGCAGTTTTCTGCTGCCGGATGCAGCCATTGCCCTGATTTCCACCGCCTCTCTTGCCTTTGGCGTGATGGTAATCTCAATCAGCACCGGCATGAATACAGATGTCTGCAATTATCTCTTCGGCACCATACTGGGTGTCACACAAAAAGAACTTTGGCTCACTGTGTGTCTCTCTTTGTTTGTGATACTGGCATTTCTTTTCTGGTATCACCGTATTTTTTCCATCACCTTTGACGAAATCTTTGCCAGCGCCGTTGGCTGCTCTGCTGGCATCTCTCAAGGACTTCTTGCTTTGATGACCGCTCTGACCATCGTCCTTGGCATGCGCACCATGGGTGCCCTGCTTATTTCCAGTTTACTGGTAGTTCCAGCACTTACGTCCATGCAGGTCTTTGGCAGCTTCCGCGCTGTCATCCTTTGCAGCATACTTCTTTCTTTGATTTGTTTCTGCATTGGTCTGACGGTTTCTTATGTCTGCGCCACACCAACAGGCGCCAGCATTTCTTTGCTCCATATCATTTGCTTTATCTGCTTTTTTGCGTTTCGAAAAATCAAAGAAAGGATGTGATGTCATGAAACGATTTCTTTTTCCCTTATGCACTTTGATCTTTGCCTGCATGCTGAGCGGCTGTCAGGCAAAAGCCAAGGTTTCTATCTCAAAGATAGAGTCATCTGCCCAGCAGCTCCAGACCACATACACGCTGGAAGATATTCTGGAAAAAGACAGCGTTGCATCTCAACAGATTCCTGCCGTTCCAGAAAGACCTGTGGCAACAAGTAATTTAGAAAATGAAGATGTATTGGAAATCAGTGAAAAAATGTATCTGACTCAGATTCATGACATCTTTTTGAATTTTTCAGATTATGAAAACAAAACCATCGTCGTCGAAGGCATGTACGGTCTGCTTTTCAATCCGGAAGGCATACAAAATGTGCCTGCGGTTTACCGCCGTGGCCCTGGCTGCTGCGGCAATGACGGCTGGGGTGGTTTCCTGCTCCATTACGATGGCACATTGCCTGACGAAAATGCCTGGATACGCGTCACTGGTACACCTGAAATTGTGGAAAACGGCTCCTTCCAGGATCTGTATCTCAATGTTTCGGAACTCCAAGTTCTGGAGACCAGAGGAGAAGAATTTGTCACCCAATGACGTTCTTCATGCTGCGTATCTATGCAGCCTCACATTTAGAAACAGGCAGTTCATTGGCACACTTTTTTTCAGCCATCCTGACTGCTCTGTTCCCATTCGTCATATTACCGACCTTCCCTTTTCATAGGGTTTCCAACAGTCTTTCCTGATCGTAAAAACGCGGTAACAATGACATTGCATGCGTGTGAATCCATACTCTCTCAACTGCGGTTTCACTGACCGGCATCTTTTATCTTTCCTGTATCTTCTATACTTCTCTTTTGAATAACGCTCCCCTTAAAAACTTATCTTCTATACACTTTTCATTTCTTAGATGCCGGTCAACATACAAAAGCAGCCCATTTCTACATCATTATGGTAGAAATGGGCTGTTTTCTGTTATCTGTTACATTTTCTGCCATAAACTCCAATGACCTTTTCTTCCCGCCAGACGTAAATATTTTGTCAGTTCACTGTCCATGGCAAGTACATATCCGCCCGGCAATAATCGCTCCGCCATGCTCTCCCCGGACAGCCCGCTTTTTTCCGTCAGAATCAGGGAAAATCGCCGCTCCGCAAAGGCATTTGTCAAAGCCGCCGCCGTGCCTTCCACTGCCGTATGCCATCCCTGCACAAAGGGAAACACATCCCCTCTGTATCCTTCTGCTTCTGATAAAGCATAGGTCTGCACCTGTTTCCCTTGCTCTTTCAGGTAGTTCTGCACCTCAAAAATACTGTCCCCAAAACCGCAGTCCACGGCAAGGAAAGAAAGGGATATTTCCGGCGAATCCATTTCCGGCAATAACGCCATCATGTCCTCACTGCGGCAAAAACCCTGCCCCCATGCATCTACGCCATGCTTCTGCAAAAACAGTTCTCGTCCAGCCGTCAACGTATGCCCCCATGCCACGCCGCCGGTAACACTGCCGAAATGATGGCAGTACACGTCTGTACAGAGAAACTGCCGGAAGCCCTTTCGCCTTGCCCGCAGGGAAACATCATCATCCCAGAATTCCATGGTCTGAAACCAACGGTCACCAAATCCCATCTTATCCAGTTTTTCCACATCATAAACCCCAATGACAGGCATGATTCTTGCCCGATGACGCCATTTCCCTTTTTCATAAAATTCCTTTGCAAAATCCTCCAATCCCTCCAAAGGACAGGGGGCAATCCCCTGACAATTTGATGTAAAAGGCGTTACTGGCGTTGCGCTGAGAGCATTTTCTTCTCTTTCCAAGCAATCCAGCAAATGAGAAAGCCAGCCCTCCGTCACAATGGTGTCATTGCTGACAAAAGCCAGATACCGCCCACAACATGCTCGAAAGGCAACGGAAAACATGAGCATGCCCACATTTTCCCGAAACCGAATGACTTTTGCGTTGGGGATAGTGTGAAAATACGCCGCTGTTTCATCCCTAGAGCCATGGTCCAGCAAAAGCAGTTCACATTCCCTCAAATCCGTATGACGCAGGACGCTTTCCACGCACTGTTTTGTATAGTCCAAATGATTGCAGGCAGGAATGAAAATGGTGACTTTTTTCTGCTCTATCCTCCGCGGATTCACCCGTCTGTGATGGGACACAAATTCCTCCTGCCAATAAACTTGCCGTTTTTCTATATCCTCTGCCACACACCCCCAGAAATAAATCTCCTCCCTGAGTTCCCACAGAAAAGGCAGGAGGGTATAGGATGCCAGTTCCGCCTTCCGGTCTGTCTGCGTCAATTCCAGAAGGGCAGAGCGTACATTCATCATCTGTCCGGCGTAATGGCAATTTTTCAGTTCTTCCACTGAGTCGCAGATGTTTTCAATCTCTCCCAGCCAATCCCCCATTTTTCCAAAATCCCCCGCATTCCCTGCCGCTATTCTTTCCGCTCCTTCCAGCAAGCAGGAAAAAAGGGGCATACAATCTCGAAACCAGTCTGTTTGCCAGCGAAATGTCATTCCTTCCATGTGCTTCCCTGCCTTTCATAGACCGCTAATGTGGGCAGATTCTCGTCCCTTTGGGACACAATGGGACGCATCCCCGCAGGCAGTCCCCAATCCACGCCGATTTTCGTATCATCCCAGCGAATGCCTCCATCCCCCTCTGGGTCGTATGCCCCACTGCACAGATAGATCACCAGCGCAAAGTCCGACCGCACCAGAAATCCATGGGCAAATCCTTCCGGCAGGTACAACCCCTGTCTGTTTTCGTGGCTCAGCACAAGACCCTCCCACTGCCCATAGGTAGGCGAGCCTTGGCGTAAATCTACCCCCACATCGAAAATCTCCCCGTAAAGGACTGTCACCAGCTTCGCCTGGGGGTTCGGGCGTTGGATATGCAGTCCCCGCAGCACATTTCTTTTGGAAAAGGTCACGAAACTCTCCCAAATTTCCCCATCCATACCCGCTCCCCGAAATGCCCCTTTTTCATATATTTTCAAAAAATATCCCCGCAGGTCTGTGGCGTAAAAAGGCGTTACCTTCTGCAGCCCTTCCAGTTTCAAAGGCGTAAATGTAAGTCCGCTCACAGCCGCCCCTCCTTTCGCCAGTGCCAAAGTCTGCCGATGCCCTCGGCAAAAGGCACCCGACAGCAAAAGCCTGTATCCTGTTCCAACTCCTTAGTATCAAAATCCGATTCTGGCAGGGAAACACCAGAAAATGGGATTTTTCCGAAATCTCCCTTTCCTCCCGTCACTTTCATGGCTTCTTCCAGCCAATTCCGCAGAGGACAAGGCTTTCCACTGCCAATGATGTATGTTTTGCCGTCTATCCCCTTTTCTCCCATAGCGGCAAAAGCCCTTGCGGCATCGGTCACATAAAGAAAATCATACATCTGCTCTCCTGCGGTCAAAGGCGGCACTTTCCCATTTTCCCATGCGTCCATAACCCTGCAAATGAGTCGGTCAGATTTTTCTCCCACGCCAAAAGTATTGGTGATGCGCCCTGTCACATGTCTGATGCCCCATTCCTTTGCCAAGGCACGGCTGAGGTTTCCGGCGGCGGTTTTGGCAAGGGCATAACAGTCCGTACCTTTTGGCGACAAACCAGCCTTTTTCGCTGCTTCCACTTCCGCCTCCATGATGCTTCCCGCAAAAATAAAGGTATGACACCCCAGTTTTTTTGCCAAAGCCAAGGCTTCTAATGTCTGCCGGATGTTTTCGGTTTGCAAAAAACCGTCTTTCCGCCCATCTCCCGCACTGCCAGCCCATGCCAGATGATAGAAAACATCATATTTCCGCTCCGTATCCCCCTGCCACACATTGGGCTGAAAGTCCAGCCCCTTTCGTTTTGGTAGATATGCCTCTTTTTCTGGCAAATCTATGACTGTGACGGCAATCTCTTTTTCCAGCAATGTCCGCACCAGCGCCTGCCCCAGAAATCCGCATCCCCCTGTCACCACTGCCCTCTCAGGCTTTCCGTATGGCGTCATAGAGCACCTCCCCCTCATAAGCCAGCTGTTCCGCCGTCAGTCCCGGATAGACCCCCACCCAGAAGGTATCCCGCAAAATCCGGTCTGTCACAGGCAACTCACCAATCACGCGATAATCCACCCCTTTTTCCAGCGTATCAAAGCAGGGATGCCGCAGGAGGTTCCCTGCAAACAGAGGACGGGTCTGGATGCCTTTTTCCTCTAGCTGGGAAACAATTTTCTCTCTGGAAATCCCTTCCCGACAGGTCAGCAGGAATCCAAAGGGACTTGCCATGGCGTTTTCCGTCACTTCCGGCAAAATCACTTTTTCGCCGCAATTTTCCAAGAGTGTCAGGAGATAATCAAAGTGATACCGCCGTTTTTTCACAAAGTCCGGCAGTTTTTCCAGCTGCGCCAACCCGATTGCCCCCTGCATTTCCGTAGCTTTCAGATTGAATCCCAAATGGGAATAAACGTATTTATGGTCGTAGCCAAAAGGTAATTTGCCGTACTGCCTGTCAAAACGATGTTTACAGCGGTTATCCTGCCCCGGGGCACAGGTGCAGTCCCGCCCCCAATCCCGGAGGGAAACCATGATTTTTGCCAGCAAATCATCATTGGTGCAGACAGCACCGCCTTCCCCCATGGTCATGTGATGGGGCGGGTAAAAACTAACGGTGGATAAATGCCCGAATGTGCCTGTTTTTCGCCAATTTCCATCCAGACAATACGCCGCCCCCACAGCGTCGCAGTTATCCTCCACCAGCCATAAACCATGTTTTTGACAAAAATCCAATACGGCTTTCACATCAAAAGGATTCCCTAATGTATGGGCAATCATCACCTCCTTTGTTTTGGGAGAAAGGGCTTCTTCCAGCATGGAAACATCTATGTTGTATTGGGGCAAAGTCACATCCACAAAGACAGGCACCGCCCCATACTGCAAGATGGGTGCAACCGTCGTAGGAAATCCTGCTGCCACAGTAATGACTTCATCCCCTCGGCAAATGCGTCGTTCTCCCAATAAAGGCGAAGTCAAAGTATGGAATGCCAGCAAATTGGCAGAGGAACCGGAATTGACCAGCGCGCAATGCTTCACCCCTATGTATGCAGCAAAATTCCGCTCAAATGCCATGGCAAACCGTCCTGCCGTCAAACCAAAATCCAGCATAGCTTCCGCCAGATTTTCCATTTCTCTTTCGTCGTAGACCCTGCCGCCATAAGACACATGCTTCCCATCCCAGCGTTTCCCGTCATGGAAACAGTGGTAATATTCCCGTACTTTCCCCAGTATCTCTCGTCTTGCTTCCGCTTCCGTCATATCCATTCCCCTTTCTCATAAGCCGCCGCTTCCTGCCGCATTTCTTCTATCAAGTCGCCGCCTCTCTGCCAGACCTTCGTCCATGCCACCGTTGCCGAAACCGCCTGCTCCACATTCCAGCAGGGTTTCCACCCCAGTTTTTCCTGTATTTTCTCCCCATTCAGCCGCAAAACTGCCTGTTCTCTGGGAAAATCCGCCGATTCTGCCTGCCATGTCATGCCGTTCCCCCAATATTTGCAGAAAAGCCCAGCCAGTTCCCCATTGGAAATATCCTCCCCTTTGGGTGCCACGTTGTAGCAGTCTGCCAGTTCCGGCGCTTCCCACTGTTTCCACGCCGTCCAGAGATATGCCATCAAAGGCTCCAGTACATGCTGATAAGGGCGCACCCCTTCAGGATGCCGCAGAACAACAGGCTTTCGTGCCACTGCCGCCCGAATACAGTCCGGCAGAATACGATGTGCAGCAAAATCACCGCCGCCAATGACATTCCCTGCCCGCAGACGGGACAATGCCGCCTTTCCCTGCAAAAAACACCGCCCATAACATGCCGCCGCCAATTCCGCACAGGATTTGCTGTTGGCATAAGGGTCAAAGCCATCCAGTCGATCTTCCTCCCCTGCGGCTTCTTTCGTTTCGGCGTAAACCTTATCTGTCGTCACCACCACCACCGACCGCAGGCTTTCTGCTTTTCGCAATGCTTCCAGCAGATATACGGTGCCCATGAGGTTGCTTTCGTAAGTTTTCACAGGCTGGGCATATCCCTCAGAAACCAAAGGCTGTGCCGCCAGATGGAAAACCACTTCCGGTTCCGCTTTTTTCACAAAAGCCGCCAGTTTTTTGGGCTGGCGAATATCGCCGTAACAAGACACCAGCCCTTTTTCCCAGTCCAGCAGCCCATACAGACTTTCCCTTTCCGGCGCCAAAGCATAGCCATAGACCTTTGCCCCCATATCCAGCAGCAAACGGCACAGCCACGCCCCTTTGAAGCCCGTATGCCCCGTGACCAATACCCGTTTGTCTTTATAAAAGTTTCTCATTTCTCCCAAATCTGCCACGGCGCACCTTCTTTCCAGAGCTGTTCCAGTTTTTCTTTATCCCTAAGAGTATCCATGCACTGCCAGAAACCTCTGTGCTGGTATGCCGCCAGTTCTCCTTCCACTGCCAATGTGGACAAAGGTTCCTGTTCCAATATGGTTTCGTCCCCTTTTAAATAGGGCAGGACAGAAGGTTCCAGCACCAGAAAACCGCCGTTGATCCAGCCGCTGTCACTGTCCACTTTCTCCCGAAAAGCTCTTACACAGCCCTCCTCGATTTCCGCCGTACCAAACCGCCCTGCCGGCTGCACCACAGTCATAGTGGCTTTTCGCCCCATTTTTTCATGGAATGCCAGCAGTTTGGTGATATCCACATCTGCCACGCCATCGCCATAAGTAAGGAAAAACCGTTCTCCTTCCAAATAAGGAGCCGCACGTTTCACACGTCCCCCTGTCATGGTATGCAGTCCCGTATCCACCAAAGTCACCTGCCACGGCTCCGTTTGGCGGTGATGGATAATCATTTCCGTTCCCTTGCGAAAATCGAAAGTCACATCGCTGTGATGGAGGGCATAATGGGAAAAATACTCCTTGATGCAGTACCCCTTATAGCCGCAGCAAATGACAAAGTCCGTCACGCCGTAAGCGCTGAAAATCTTCATGATATGCCACAAAATAGGCTTGCCGCCAATTTCGATCATGGGCTTGGGGCGCAGATGGGATTCCTCCGCAATCCGTGTACCAAAGCCCCCTGCCAGTATGACTGCTTTCATGGAAGCCGCCTCCCCAAAACATTCTGCTTTTCAGTATATGGAAAAAGCAGCCTGCCCTATGCCTGTTTTTGGGCATAAAAAAAACGGTGTAAAAAAGCAACTTTCCCTTAAGAAAACATATCGAATAAAATCTCAATATCATAAGAAAGCCGAAATCCTTTATCATGATAAGGATTTCGGCTTTCTTTGTTTTCTTATGAAGATGCCCCTAACACCGTCAATTTTTATTTTCTCTTTTTCTGCTTCGCCACATGAAAACCGCTGTCAACAGGCAGGTAGCCCCTTCTGCTGCCGGAAATGCCAGCCAAATGCCCAGCATCCCAAACAATGCAGAAAGAAGGAAAGCAAAAATCAAAATCGCTACAACGCCTCTAGTCATAGCAATGAAAAAGGATGGCATGGGCTGTTCCACGGCACCCAGATACACCGCCGAAACGATATTGATACCCGCAAACAGGAACCCGATGAAATACAGCCGCAGACCTTCTTCTGCCATAGTCTGCAAAGCCTCGTTGCCTTCGCCGTTGAACACACTGACCAATAGCTCCGTAAATCCCCATGCAATGGCAATCATCACTGCCCCCAGAAGAAGGGCTGAAGATATGGCAAAACCATAGAGTTTCCTTGTGCTGTAGTGATCCCGTTTGCCGTAATACTGGCTGACCAAAGGCTGTGTCCCTTGGGAAAGCCCTGTATACACCGCCGTTCCCATCAAAGCGATATTGGCAATGACACCGTAAGCCGCTACGCCTGTATTGCCAGCAATAGACAAAATCAACAGATTGAACACCGTCAACACCACACCTGTGGCAAATTCATTGATAAAAGCGGAAATCCCCAATTTACAGAACAGCAGTCCGCTTTTTGCCACTTCTTTCACCCGGCAGAAGGCAAAGCCATTTTTCTTTTTCCACACATGGATAGACATGACACACATGCTCACCGCCGGAGAAATGCCCGTTGCCAGCGCCGCACCAAACAGCCCCATATCCAAAGGAAAAATGAACACATAGTCCAGCACCACATTGGTCAGACTGCCGCAGATCATGCCGATCATAGCCAGCCTTGGGGCACCGTCGTTTCGCACAAAAGCCAGCATCATATCATTGGAAATGAAGAACACCCCAAACAGGAGCATCATCCGCAGGTAATCCGCTGTCATGGGCAGGATTTCCCCTTCTGCACCCAAAAGGGACGCAAAAGGCGTTGCCAGAAAAATGCCCATCAAAAGATAAATGGCGGCGAAAAACCAGCCTGTCAGCATGGTTTTGGTAAATATTTCGTGCGCCTGTTTTTTCTGCCCCTGTGACTGGGCAATGGTGTACCGCACAGCGCCGCCCATGGCCACCATCAGCCCTGTGGCATTGACCAAAGAATATCCCGGAATGGCAATGTTCAGCGCCGCCAGACCATCCGCCCCCAGTCTTGCTGCCACAAAATAGGTGTCTGCCAGAATATAAAAGGAAAGCCCCATCATCCCCAGTATATTGCTGGATACATATTTCAGATATTGTTTTCCCAACATGGTCTTTTTCCTCCTAAACGTAAAAAATACCCCTACCCATTCCTGCTGCGACCTACCGGAATGGATACGGGTATTCTTGTTTTTCCACCCGGTGGCGGAAAAACCCCTCACATGACACGATTGTACCTATATCCCTTATATTTGTCAATACAAAAGAAAAAGCAGACAGACATTTTCATGTCTGCCTGCTTACATTCCTCAAATGATTTTATTTCCTGCCATCAGCCAAAGGCACGATACAGGAATGTAACGATCTGCCCACGGGTGCAGGTATCGTCAGGAGAAAATGTGGTGGCACTGGTGCCGCTGGTAACCCCCTGTTCAACTGCCCAGTCCACAGCGCTGGAGGAAACATCCGTAAATCCTGCATCAGGCGCATCGGGCTGTCCCACGTGATTCCACATAAATTCCACTGCCATCAATCTTGTGCAGGGGTCATTGGGAGAGAACGTATCCCCTGTCGCAGTCAAACTTTCCTTCGCCCATACGGTTGCTTTCGCATAGTAAGCATTGGGGTCTACATCGGAAAAAGTCAATGTGCTGTCCACCGGTTCCCAAGAGCCTGCCGCACGCCACATAAAAGAAATGATCTGGGCTCTGGTACAAGTGTCATTGGGAGAAAATGTGGTAGCACTGGTGCCACTGGTGATACCGTTTTCCACTGCCCATGCAACTGCGTCCGCATAGTAAGCATCAGCAGGAACGTCAGTGAATGCTGGCGCCGGTTCAGGCATCACAGTAGGTTCTGTGGTTTCGCCGCTTTCCACAGAAACGACGGAATAACCCATGCCAGTGAGTTTATCTGCGTAATTTTGTGTGATGAAAACAAATTCATCTACGGTATTTCCCTGACTGTCATAAACCGTATAGGTATATTTGCCGTCTGCCCGCAAAGGCTCATTGAGCAAAGGCTGGTCATAACCCGGGTCACCGGAGCCAGCAGGGAAGTCCAGCATCGCCATGCCTACGGAATACGTGCCACCTTCCGGCAAAGAGATGGACAATGTGGCATCATCAGCCATGAGATACGCCGTTTCATCAATGGGAACTGCGGGATTGCCGGGCATTTCCGGCATCTCACCTGTAATATGCACAAAATCCAATGGTTCCTGAGACAGCTGGATATACTCTGCCGCCAGAGCGGAAACGGACATGGTCAAAACCATTGCCCCGGCAGTGATGACAGAAACAGCTTTTTGCAGCATTTTCATAAAAACCCCTCCTTCTGCTCGTCACAGATATGATAGTGAAGCATCTGACAGCCATGCTCTGACCGACAAATGCCGAATCCATTCCCATACAAAACAAAGACCATAGACTTTTCCAATCAAAAAACGCCCCTGTCAAAATTCCCCTGGAAACGGATTCCTTTTTTCAACTGTATCATACTTTCTTTGGGTTCTACAAAGACTTTTTCACTGCACTGCATAACATTGTGAAAATTCACGGCAGTTGTAATACAACAACAAAAAAAGACGACATGCTTTCATGCCGTCTTTTCTCTGCGGATAACAGGACTTGAACCTGCACGGTTGCCCGCTGGAACCTAAATCCAGTGCGTCTGCCAATTCCGCCATATCCGCATAACGATATTATTGTACCGATTCTGTTTGGGTCTGTCAAGAACGAAAAAAGAGCAAAAGCAGTGCTTTTGCTCTTTTCAGTGAACCAGGAGGGATTCGAACCCCCGACCCACGGCTTAGAAGGCCGTTGCTCTATCCAGCTGAGCTACTGATTCATTCGTAATTCGGCAAGAGATATTATGCCATAAAAAACGAGAGCCGTCAAGGCTTTTTTTCTGAAAAATCAGGAAAAAAACTGTTTTTTACACAATACAGCCCCGAAACCATCCTTCGGGGCTGCAAAAATCATCCTTTACATCTGCAAAAAGGCATATCTCTGTGATATTCCATAATGGCGCCTTCCATTCTGCCGTTTTCCTCAATGGTGAGGATGCCAAATGTGGGAGGCGTGCCGCCGCGGGGCATGGAAATACTGCCGGGATTGAACAGCATCACCCGTCCTCTGTCATCGTAAACAGGACGATGGGTATGTCCAAAGAGCACCACATCTGCCCCTTGTTCCTCTGCCCAGTAAGAAATGCTGTCATAATTCCAGTAAACCCGCTGTTTATGCCCATGGACAAGGAGCAGTTTTTTTCCGCCTGCGAATACCATTTTCTTATCGGGCGTATCCCAAGAGTAATCGTTGTTGCCCAGCACATAATGGAACGGGAGAGATGGAAATTCCTTTTTCAGTTCCATGGCGTCTGTATCGTGGTCCCCCAGATGCAGCACCATATCCATCTGCCCGCCAATGCGCCGCAGCACCTCTCTGGCATTGTCCAGATAATTATGGGTATCGCTGAAAACCAGTATCTTCATGGTTTACAGCTCCTTTTTCAGCAGTTCTTTCATCTTCCGCAGGGCTTTGCCTCTGTGGCTGATGGCGTTCTTTTCCTCAGAAGAAAGTTCTGCCATGTATTTTTTCAGTTCAGGCACATAGAAAATAGGGTCATAGCCGAAGCCGTTTTCGCCAGTGGGTTCCCAGCCGATGATACCTTCTACGGTGTCCAGACTTACCAGACGTCTGCCGTCAGGGAAAGCCGCAACGATGCAGCTGACAAAACGTGCAGTTCTGTCTTTTTCTTCCACACCTTTGAGTTTTTCCAGAATGACTTTGAATTTTTCGGGATAAGGGGTATCTTCTCCCAGGAAACGTGCGGAATAAATGCCGGGGGCTTTATCCAGATAGTCGATTTCCAGACCGGAATCATCTGCCAGTGTGATTTTGCCGGAGATTTCCATGACCTGTACAGCCTTTTTCATGGAATTTTCTTCAAAAGTCTTGCCGTCTTCCACCACATCGATGGTGATACCAGCTTCTTCCATAGACACTACGTTTACGTTCATATCTGCAAGAATTTCGTTGATTTCCCGAATTTTCCCCTTGTTTTTTGTTGCAAAAATAATGGTTTCCATCTCTTTCCTCCTTTATTTACAGTTCCAGACCATCCAGCGCCTTTTTCTGTAATGCCTGCAATTCGCGATTGCCTTTTTCACCCAGTGCCAGCAGCTGGTGCAGCTGTTCCTGAGAAAATGTGCCATGCTCGCCTGTGCCCTGCAATTCTACAAAACCGCCTGCGTCGTTCACAACGATATTCATATCCACTTCTGCTGCGGAGTCTTCCACGTAACACAAATCCAGCATAGGTTCGCCGTCTACAATACCTACGCTGATGGCGGAAATATAGTGGCGCAGAGGTGTTTTTTCCAGAACGCCTTCTTCCACCAATCTCTGACACGCCATAGCAAGGGCAACGAAACCGCCTGTGATGGAAGCGGTACGAGTGCCGCCGTCTGCCTGAATGACATCACAGTCCACAGTGATGCTTCTTTCGCCCAGCGCTTCCAAATCCACTGCCGCACGGAGCGCGCGACCAATGAGTCGCTGGATTTCTGTTGCACGGGGATTCAGTTTCAGTTTGTTGATGTCACGTTTGTTCCGGCTGGCTGTTGCACGGGGCAGCATAGCATATTCTGCTGTTACCCAGCCGCTGCCGCTTTCCCGCAGGAAAGGGGGTACGTTTTCTTCTACCGTTGCGTTACAAATGACTTTTGTATCGCCAAATTCTATCAAAACAGAGCCTTCCGCATACTTTGTAAAATTCTTTGTGATGCGAATGGGGCGCAGTTGGTTGTTTTCTCTGCCGTCATATCTGCTCACGTTAGTTCCTCCTTTATTTTCTAAAAAAATCTCTGTTTAGGGGCATCTTCATAAGAAAACAAGGAAAGCTGAGATTCTTTTCGAGGATTTCAGCTTTCTTATTTTTACGAAGAATGGATTTGATATGTTTTCTTCTGAAGACAGCCGTCGCAATTCCCCTTAAGAAATCAGGAAAGCGAAAATCAAGGTTTTCTTAAGGGGAATTTGCTTTCATTATAGCCTGATTTTCCCTTTTTGAACAGCCCCACAGAAAAAAACAGGAAGATGCTCCATCTTCCTGTTTTCCAATATTATCTCAATTTGTAATTGCTCATGGCATAAATGATACCATCGCCAATGGCTTTTGCTGCCGCATCCTGATAAGTTGCCTGAGAAATTTTCAGGGCATCACCGGGATTGGACAGGAAGCATGTTTCGATGAGGATAGCAGGTACTGTTGTGGAATTGAGAATCAACAGGTCGGGACGGGATTTTACGCCACGGTTTGTTGTGCTCAATGCGGAAGGCAGTCTGCTCTGTACCGCCTGTGCTGCCTGCAAACTGGTCAATGTGCCGTTGCCGTCGTTGCTGTGCGCGGCGTACAGTGTTTCTGTACCGCTGGCAGAAGCTGTACCTGCGTTCATATGGATGGAAACCATCAGGTCCGCAATCTGGTTGGCTGTTTTTGCACGGTCTGCGTTGGCAGGTCTGCTGTCATCATCTCTGGTGAGATATACCTTGATGTTGGAATTGCTTTCCACATAAGATTTTACTTTCAGTACCATGGTCAGGTTCATGGTCTTTTCTGTGAGTCCATTGCCGCTGGTACCGGGGTCATTGCCGCCGTGACCGGCATCCAGCAGAAGGACTTTGTCGTATACCTGCTGAGGGTTCTTTGCTGTGATTTCATAAGCGCTGCCTGTGTCCTTGATGGTATAAGCGCTGATGATGTTCTGATTGAAGCGAATCACCGTATTTCCGCCGGTGGTGGAGATGGTAAAGGACTTAATCTGGTCTGTATTCACGTTCAAAGTACCGTAACCATATACGTCAGAATAATCTCCGGGCAGTGTCAGTTCGTAATATCCATCCAGATATGCATCGTTATGTTTGATGCTGCCGGTATTGATAGTTTCCACTTTTTTCAGTGTCAGTGTATCGGTGCTGTCATCATAAGAAAGGTTTTCCAGTGTGGATTTCTGGATGGTGACAGTCAGTTTTCCATTTTCTTCTTTCCGTGTCATCTGTGTCAGGTCGTTTGCTTCCACCACTACGCGGAATGTGGTGCCGTTCATCCAGCCTGTTCTGACTTCGCTGACATATTCCAAACCGTCTGTATTGATGATTTCATCAATATCATCCGCCTTTACGCCGGGCATATCAATAACCGTACGGTAAGGGTCCTGCATGGTGGTCACTGTTGCGCCGGTTGCGCCGCTGGCGTTGATGGTGACGGTTTCCGTATTGCCGCTGTGGCTGCTGGTGATGCTCTTGATTTCCACCTGTTCAAATGCCAGTGTCACCTGATTTTTCGCAGCGTTTGGTGTTACTTTGTATTCCATTTTGCCTGTCAGGTCAAATACCACACGGGTATAGGTTTCTCCGTTGTCCGCCGTATGCTGTGCCGTACGGATAGCAGTGACAAAAGGACTGTTGGTGGCAGTGATATTGGCAGAAAGCCCATTTGTTGCGCCGTAGAAATCCAGTACCACTTTATTGTCGCTGACATAAACTTCTTCACATCTATTGAAAGTGCCAGTTGTTGTGACGACAAAATTCTGTGTTGCTGTTTTGGATGTGGGCACAGTCACACTGGATACTTTCCCTGTGGTGGCTGTGCTGGTTCCTGTATTGGTACCGGTGCTGCCGCCAGTATTGCTTCCTGTGCTGCCGCCGGTGTTGGTTCCGGTATTAGAGCCGGTGCTGCCGCCTGTACTTCCGCCGGTACTGGGCGCTTCGCCAATGTATACGGTTCTGTTGGGGTCATCCCATGTGACATCAATATCCAGTGCTGTTGCCAATGCACGAACAGGCAGCATGGTTCTGTCGTTGATAATCATGGGTGCCACATCCATGGTAAAGGCTTCCCCGTTTTTATAGCCTGTCTTGCTGTCAATCTGGAATACCACTGTATGGGTGTCGCTGACAGCGTAAACCTGTCTTGCCGCTTCGTTCCATGTGACGGTACAACCAAGCTCCTCACAGATGCCACGCATAGGCAACATGGTTCTGCCGTCAATGCTTACCGCCGGCATATTAGGGTCTGTATAGCTTTCTCCATCGATGACAATGGCAATTTCTTTGGCGTTATACGCATGATGTGCGCCATTATAAAACAAGTCCATCTGGACATTGGCGGCAAATGCCGTCGTCGTGTATAACAGTCCTGCTGCCAATGTGGTCAGCAGCAGACGTTTTCCTTTGTACCACATATTTTCCGCTCCTTTGTTCTTCCTTCTTTTTATCACACAAAACAGTATATCAAATTTTGTCGGAATGAAAAGGAAAAAGTTCCATTTGCAATGGAATTTTAATAAATTCCCATGAAACTGCCATGAAAACCTCTTTTTTTGTCATTTTTGCCCATGAAAAAAAGAAGCTGAAAATCCGGCTGCCCGAACTTTCCAGCTTCTTTTGAAATTTCTTATTCCCCTTCGGCGTATTTCCAGAAGGCTTTTAGTTTGTTCATGACTTTTCCATGGACACTGTCGGGAGGATATTCCCCATTTTCGTCTTTTTCTCCGGCAGGTGTGCTCATGAGGAGGGCAATGCCTTCGTCAATGGTGGAGATGGGATAGATATGGAATACCCCTTCTTTCACAGCTTCCACCACTTCATCCTTCAGCACCAAATCCCGGATATTGGAAACAGGAATGATAACCCCCTGTTTGCCTGTCAGACCACGTTTTTTGCACAGGTCAAAGAACCCTTCGATTTTGTATGTGACACCGCCGATGGCCTGAATTTCCCCTTTCTGGTTGACAGAGCCTGTCACCGCCAAATCCTGACGGATGGGCAGTTCTGCCAGAGAAGACAGGATACAGTACAGCTCTGTACTGGATGCGCTGTCCCCGTCGATGCCGTTGTAATTCTGCTCGAAGCAGACACGGCAGGACAGAGAAAGTGGGAATTTCTGGGCATAAGTCTGTCCCAGATAGCCGGTAATGATCTGTACCCCTTTGTCATGGGTCTGACCGCTCATGCGGGCTTCTTTTTCGATGTTGACAATACCGGATTTGCCCACATAAGTGGTGGCTGTGATGCGGCTGGGATTGCCGAAAGCATAAGAGCCCATATCCAGCACTGCCAGACCGTTAATCTGCCCCACTTCTGCGCCGTCCACGTCGATCATGATGACGTTTTCTTCCAGCATTTCATCCAGTTTTTCTTCGTAGAGCCGCAGGCGGTCTTCTTTTTCCACAATGGTTTTCTGCACATGTTTTGCCGTTACCATTTCCGCGCCGTCCAGTTTTGCCCATGCCGCCGCTTCCCCCAGAATTTCCGCCAGATGGTTGAAACGGGTGGACAGCTTGTTCTGCCGTTCCGCAGAACGGGAGGAATATTCCACCACAGCGCAGACAGCACTCACATCAAAGTCCATGGTTTTTTCCCGCATGGTAAAGCCCTTGATGAACTGGGCAATCTTCAGCATATTTTCCTGAGAACGAGGCATTTCATAGTCGAAATCCGCTCTGATTTTAAAGAACTTGTCGAACTCCTCATCATAAGTGCTCAGCAGTTCGTAATAATAACTGCTGCCGATCATGATGATTTTGATATTGGCAGGGATGGGTTCCGGTTTCAGTGTCGGCGCAACCACTGTGCCCAGCTGTTCCCGAATGGCATCCATGTTGATTTCTTTTGTCTTGATGACACGGCGCAAAGCTTCCCACGCTTGGGGAGCGGACAAAATATCCTGCGCCTGCACGATAAGATAACCGCCGTTTGCCTTGTGGAACAGACCGCTTTTGATTTTCATAAAGTCTGTGGTCAGGTTACCGAATTCGCTGTCGTATTCCACTTCCCCCACCAGATTGTAATAAGTGGGATTGAATGTGGTCACCACAGGCGCGCCTTTTGTTTCGCTGTTATCTACGATAAGATTTACTTTATATTTCAGTGTCACATCTTCCGGCTGTTTTTTGGAAAGCATAGGCAGCAGAGATGCCAGACCTTCTTCCCCGTCGTCCTCATCTTCAAAGAACTGGCTGATATTTTCCAGTACATCTTCTTTTACCGCGTTGATATATGCCACTGCTTTTTCGTTCTGTTCATATTTTTCCTGAACAGCGCTCACATGGTGACCAATGGCAAACATGCCAACTTTATAGTCCAGCTGATCTACGCACCGTTTGGATTCCTTATCCAATTCCCGAATGTCCCGCATAATGGCAGAAGCTTTTTCCTGTACAATCTGGGAATTTTTCTCAATGACATCCTTCACGTCTTCCGCAAGGTCGTCGTATTCTTCCTCACCCACAGGTTTCCCATCTACCACAGGCATAAAGTAAATGCCGGAATTGGTGGTTTTCACCTGAAAATCATTTTCTGCCGCTTCTTTGCTCATCTGATCCATGAGGGCATCCCGTTTTTCGTCAAAACCACGAAGCAGTTCTGTTTTCTGCTTTTCATAGTCCTCTGTACGGAACACTTTCTGGAGTTCCGTCTGGAACAGCTGTACCAGTTCATTCATATCATCCCGGAACTTTCTGCCTTCCCCTGCGGGAAAAGACAGTGCCAGCGGGCTTCTGGGGTTCTGGAAGTTGTATACATAGCACCAGTCCAGAGGCACTTCCTCCGTTGCCGCCAGACGTTCTGTGCTGGCTTTGGCATAGGTGGTTTTCCCTGTGCCGGAGGGCCCTGACATATAAATGTTATAGCCTTTGATCTTCACATGAAGCCCAAAATCAAAGGCTTTGACGGCTCTATCCTGCCCAATAATGCCTTCCAGTGGTTCCAATTCCGCTGTGGAACGGAAAGAGAAATCATCGGCAGAGCAACCGTTTTTCAGCTCTGTATAAGAAAGTTCGCGTTGCATATCCTTTCGCCTCCTTGCAAAAAATGCCGAAGAAAAGGGTTCTTCGGCATCTCAAAAATCAATCTTCCTGCCCTTCATAAAAAGGCGTATATTTCCACATAATGACTGCGTCTTCGTGGGTATCGGGGTAATAATTTTTCCGCAGACCTTCGGCACGGTAACCATGCTTATGGTACAGATGCTGGGCGGGAGCGTTGCTGATACGCACCTCCAAGGTAATGCCAATCATTTCTTTTTCCATAGCAACCTGTTCCAGCTGTGCCATAAGGGCATCACCAATGCCCTGTTTCCGGTAATCCTCCAGCACTGCCACATTGGTGATATGACCTTCGGTGATGACGTGCCACATACCTGCGTAGCCCACGATTTTTCCGTCTGCCACTGCCACATAATAAATGGCAAGGTTGTTTTCCGTCATTTCCCGTTCAAAGTCTTTCCGTGTCCAAGGGATAGAGAAGGTCGCTTCTTCCACAGCCAACACGCCGTCAATATGCTCCACTGTCATGGGGATAATTTCAAACATGTTCCGCTGCCTCCTTTTCCAGACGTTCTTCCCTTTCCCTTTCTGCCTGGGACTTCCGCAGATAAATCAGTTCCAGTTCATTGCCGGAAATGGCTTTGCCTTCCTCTGCCATGACTTTGCCGTAAGCCGCTACTGCTGCCGCACGCTGCAAAGCGCAGTGAGCAGGTGCAAAATGAAAGTCCGGATTTTTTGCCAGTTTTTCTCTATGCACGGGAACGCCGTCCCCTAAGAAAATCACATCCCGTTCAAAGGTTTCGGCAATGTCGATGATGACATCAATGCTTTCTGCCATATATTCTGTCAGAGGCACCAGTTTTTCCCCTTCCCATTCATAGAAGCAGGCATAGACCTGCTGCCGTCTGGCGTCCATAATGGGGCAGACGATGGCACCTGTCATAAACATATGATATGCCAGAGCATCCAAAGTGGGAACGGCAAGAAGGGGCTTGTTCAGTCCCAGACAAAGACCTTTTGCCGTTGCAGCGCCGATGCGCAGCCCTGTGAAAGAGCCGGGACCCACAGCGCAGGCAATATAATCCACATCTTTCGGGTCTGTATTTGTTTTTTCGCAGATTTCTGCCACCATAGGCAGAATGGTCTGGCTATGTGTCAGTTTATCATTCTGGGTAAATTCCCCAATGAGTTTTTCATCTTCGATGAGGGCAGCACTTGCAGTCTGTCCTGATGTATCGATTGCCAGTATTTTCATGGTTCCACCTCCTGCCGCAGGGTAATTCTGCGATAGTCCTCACCTTTTGCAAAATCCTTTTCCACTGTCAGCCAGATGGCTTCCTTTGGGATCAGGTCGGGGAACAGTTCTGCCCATTCCACCAGGCAGACACCGTCGCCGAAAAAGTATTCTTCGTAGCCAATGTCGTCCATTTCCTCCTCGCAGGAAAGACGGTACACATCAAAATGGTAAAAAGGCAGGCGTCCGTCATGGTATTCATTGACAATGGTAAAGGTAGGGCTGGTGACGTGATCCGTCACCCCAAGCCCTGCCGCAAAGCCTTTGGTAAACACGGTTTTTCCGGTGCCCAGATCCCCTGTCAGGCAAAAGATCTGTCCCCTTTGGGCGTTTTTACCCATTTCTTCTCCCAGAGCCGCCGTTTCCGCCGGGCTGTGGGTTTCCCAGATTTTTTCCATAATAGCCCCCCCAGTTTCTCTTTAGTACATGAAGATGGCTGTGATGCCTGTGTCGATTTCTTTGGATTCATTGCCATCGTAGTAGTACAGATCGCCTTTATTGGCTGTATAATCATAGTTCTTCAGATAAGCCAGCTTGCCGTTGTATTTGTACTGCATGCTGTAAACGCCGGTGTCGATAAGTGTATCTTCGCCATTTGCCATTACATGCAGGTCGCCATTGCCATTTTCCTGGTCGATGTTGTTGATATAGTATACCGCATCGCCATCCGCAGCAAAGTGTACGCCGCCAACGCTTTCCACTTCTGTAGGGTCGCCGCCGTTCCAGATACCCATGGTACCCAGACCGTTTTCATAATCCTTGAAGTAACCCACATCATGAGTGGTGCCAAGGAAGTCTGCCACTTCCACATTTTCCATAGTGAAAGAAGGTTCTGCGCCCAGTTTGCCAACATTCAGTGTTGTTGCACCTGTCATAGTATCTGTTTCATAATAGCCTACCATGGTGCCGTCGTCAGAAAGGAACACATTGGCAGGAGAAATATTTTTACCTTCCAGCTGCCAGCTGCCGCCGGTAGCATTCACTACCAGAATCTTCGGTTCTGTATACATCAGGCTCATATAATAGCCCTGTTCTGCGTCTTCCAGACTTCCCAGCTGGGAAATAGGCATTTTTTCCATATCGCCTGCTGCGTAGCATACAGCATAAGGTCTGTCATTGTCCAAGGATACAGCAGAGATGGTGTCAGAAGCCACTTCTGTCAGTTTGCCGTTGCTGTAGATATATACTTTCTGGAGTACAGGTTCAATGCCTTCGCCGCCTTCCATCGCTGTACGGATGGCATCACGCTGGAGTTTTTCCTGATAAGCGTCGCCGTCTGCTTCTGTCAGCAGCGCGTCACTTTCTTCCAGATCGTCTTCAATGATAGATTCATATGTTACCAGACCTTCGCTGGGACCCATGAGCAGTACATCTTTGCCGTTGGGCATTACTTCCAGATAAGTCACTTCATCCATGATTTTCACAGGTTCTGTGCCAAAAGCATACACGAATGCGGCATAGCCTTCGCCTTCTGCCCCTGCGAAATAGATTTCGTCTGTATCGCTGGTCATCATGGCTGTTGCTGCGTTTTCATGGAGGCATACAGCTTCTTCCCCTTCGGCTGTACCTTTTGCGTAAAGGGCTGTGCCGTTGTCACCGCTCTTACGGTACATCACGAAGCTGCCGTCATTGCTGATGGCATAAGAGCCGCTTTCTGCCAAAATATTGGATTCCACCAGTGTGGATGTGCCATTTACGAACTGATACAGATCAGCTGCGCCGTCTGCTGTTGTTTTTACAAAAATAGCAGCTGCGCCGTCTTTTGTGGGCATATAGTCCGCTACGGCTTCGCTCACCAGAGTACCTTCGCTGTCTGCGCCAACGCCTTTGTAATACAGGTCAAACGTGCCATCTTCCCGCACATTGGTGCTGTAATACAGACCGCTGCCGTCTTCATTGAATGTGGTACCCCATGCGGAATAGTACTGGTTGTACTGACCGCCGGCAGAAATGCCTTCTGCTGCCACATAAGCATCGTTTTCCAAGTCGTAAATATACAGGTTGTTGTCCTTTGCATAGGCAATGCCTTTGTCTGCGTGGACTTCACCAACAGGACCCACCATTTTCCAGCACAATGCCAGAACGCCGATGAACACCAGCAGTCCGACAACGATGCCAACGATGTTGGTGCCGGATTTTGCAGGAGCCGCTGTCTGCACAGGTGTTTCTTCTGCCACAGGTTCCGCAGCCGGTTCTTCTGCTGGTTCTGTTGTTTCTTCTGTTATCGTTTCTTCTGTCGCTGTTTCTTCCACCGTTTCTTCAGCGACTGTTTCTTCCTTTACATCTTCTGTTGTCTGTGTCACTTCTTCTGCGCTCTGCACTTCTTCCGCTGCCTTTGTTTCCGCGGGCATCTGCTGTGCCTGATCCTCCGTCAGGGAAAGATCCTTCTTTTCTTCGTCCATATTTCAGGAACCTCCTTCAATTAAAAATATCTGTTTTTGACAGCCAACACTGTCCGCCCCAGCCGTTTCGTTCTTCGCATTGCCGGACTATTGACAGACCGACACAAAAAAACAGGCACGTCCGCAACCAGCCGCTTTTTCTGCCGTTGTTTTCCCTGCCGTTTCTGTTTCCGTTTTCTGCCAAAAAACAGTCTTTTTCCAACAGAAAATCCTCTGCGCAGCATTTTCCAGAAAAAAAGACCGTCTTTGCCATATTTTTCTATCATTTTGAAATTCAGATTCATCATGATTCCCCTTCCCGAAACCGGTACTTTATTATACCACAGTTATTCCAACGTTACAAGAAAAGGGGATTTTTCAAAGGAAATTCTCATCTTCTATGGAAAAAACAGTAAATTATTAAAAATTTATTAACAATCGTAAAAAATGCGTAACTTTTAGTTTACAAATTTTGGATTATTTAGTATACTAATTCAGGATAAAAAAGACAGAAAGGTGATCTCATGGCAGAAAACGAAAACTTCTCCAAAGATAACAATACAGAAAACATTCTGACAGAAAATACAGAACTTACAGAAAATACAGAAAACACTGCATCTGCGGAAAACACACAGGCAGAAGCAAAGGCGGACAAGCATCTGATTACGCTGCATCTGTCCCACAAAAACGGTTCCAAAACCTTGCACCTGAAAAAAGGTCATCTCATTGCCGCATCTGTAGCAGCATTTCTGGTATTGGGCGGCGGCGCTTATGCGGGTGTTTCTTATTTGCAGACCCAGAACCGTCTGACAAACTCTCAGCAGCAGCTGGCAGAAATGGAAAAGGAAAACCGCAAACTGACCCAGCGCACAGAAATATTGGAAAACGAAAACGAAGAATACACCCAGCACATCAACGAAATCCAGATGAAAACAGAAGAGCTGGAAAACAAGATGACGGAACTGGAAAATACAAAACAGAGCCTTGCAGAAGAAATCAATAACATGAGCGGTACTTCCACAGACAGTACAGCTACAGCTTCTGCGGAAAATGGCGACACTGCATGTGCAGAAGCAAATCTTTCCACTGCATGCCTTTCCATTCTGGAAAACGGCAGTACATCTCAGTCTGGTGAAAAAACATTCACCACCATCGTTACAACTTCTTACAACAAGGCAACATCTCTTTCCGCGCAGCTGGATAAAATGAATGTCATGCTGGATTTGACAGGGGCTTCCTTTGTGGATGTGGCAACAAACGTCACAGAAACACTGGCACAGTACAGCAACGTACCTATGGGCTATCCTGTAGAAGATTATGTGATTTCCACAGAATTTAACCCAGACGGCAATGCCGCTATCAGCGACGGTCGTGTTCACAAAGGCGTTGACCTTTCCACCAGAAGCCAGATTCTGCCCATCAGCGCAACAGCTACAGGCACTGTGGTAGAATCCTCCTATCATGACGAATTCGGATATTACGTAAAAATCGACCATGGCAACGGTTTCACCACACTGTATGCCCATAACTCCGAAAATCTGGTAGAAGTTGGCGACACTGTGAAAAAAGGCGATGTCATCGCTATGACTGGTTCCACCGGCATGTCCACTGGTGTTCACTGCCATTATGAAATTCAGCTCAACGGCATTTACCAGAACCCGAAAGACTACGAATAATCGTTATGTTTAAAAAAGAAATTTTGCTGGAATCCTGAAAAAGGATTCCAGCTTTTTTATTTTATCAGGATTTTACTCCATTCCAGGATTGTTCCATTTTTTTGTAAAAAATCCCGATGCAAAATCCTACCTTTTCACTTTGTCATGTGGTAGAATAGGCATACAAAGAGGAACTCCTCTAATCTTAAAGCAATCTTAAAGATTTTTTCCCTGTTTTCTTAAAGGGAATCTTGCTACAATAAAAGCAGAAATTTGGAGGTGTATGAACCATGTATAATATCTTGATTTGTGACGACGAAAAGGACATTGTGTCCGCTTTGTCCATTTACCTTTCTACGGAAAATTATAAAATCTTCACGGCATTTACGGGAAAAGAAGCTTTGGACGTGGTTGCCCATAACGACATCCATCTGGTGCTCATGGACGTGATGATGCCACAGATGGACGGCATTTCCGCCACAGCAAAACTGCGGGAACAGTACAACATCCCCATCATTCTGCTGACAGCGAAAAGTGAGGACAGCGACAAAATCCTGGGACTGAACATCGGCGCTGACGACTACATCACAAAGCCCTTCAATCCCATTGAGGTTTTGGCAAGGGTTAAATCCCATCTGCGCCGTTACACTTCTTTGGGCGGCATGGCAAAAAAAGCTTCCCATCTGGTCATCGGCGGCATCGACTTGGATGATGATTCCAAGACCGTTACCGTGGACGGAGAACCTGTTTCCCTGACACCCAGTGAATACAACATTCTGAAACTGCTCATGGAAAACCCCGGACGGGTATTTTCCTCCAATCAGATTTATGAACAGATCTGGAACGAAGATGCTTATGGCTCCGGCAGTGTCGTAGCCGTGCATATCCGCCACCTTCGCGAGAAAATCGAAATCAATCCCTCCGAACCCCGTTACCTGAAAGTGGTTTGGGGCTTGGGCTATAAAATGGAGAAGGAGGCGAAGGAATGACAAAAGTGACCCACAATCTGGGAATCAAAGTGACATGCATCTTTCTGGTGATGATCACAGGCATAACCGCCTTTTTCAGCATTGTCGGGATATTGTTCGCCGGAGAAAGCGGCATTTTCAGCGACCAGAAAAAATCCTATTACGACACGCCTTGGTGCGAAAACACCACCTACAGTTATTCCGATAACGTGGTGCGCTGGTATATAGATGGCGCGGAACCAGAAGAAATTGCCAGCATCTTTTCCAACGGCAAAACCAACTTTGCCTTTGAGCTGTATGACTACAATGGCAATCTGGTTATAAAGAGCGAATTACCGGAAAAAATCGGTCTGACCACATCTTATTCTTTCTATTACAATGATGCGCGAGATATCAGCGGCGAATATACTTATTTTGATAATGCCGTTGCTTATACCGTTGTTGGCTATGTAGCAGACCCTCTTTCCGCACCGGATAACTACTGGCTCAGCTATCGGCTCTATAATCTGACCATGTCATTGGGTTACTGGCTGTTCCTCATCGCCCTCGTGAGTCTGTTCATACTGGCGGCATCCTTCATTTATCTGCTTTGTGCCGCAGGGCATCGAGGGGAAAGTGAAGAAATCATTCTGAACGTACAGGACCGGATTCCGCTGGATATTTACCTATTACTCTGGTTTGGCATAACATCCTTGACCATGGGCATCGTTTCCGGCGGCGCTTATTACGGCGATTTAGATGTTTCCCGTATGATGGCTGTCTTTTTCGGATTTTTCATACTGGAAGCCTTGTTGCTGGCTTTGATTATGACCATGTCCACCCGTCTGAAAAAAGGCGGCTGGTGGCGAAATGCCCTTTCATATTATGTAGTGAAATTCCTCTGGCAGGTATGCAAAGCCATCCTCAGCACCATCGGTGATGCCATTCACGCTTTGCCCAGCACATGGAAGGTTGCAGTCGGCTGGCTAGTGGTATCCTCCATCTATCTTACCAGCACCTATGCGGCAGGCGTTGTGATGATACTGAATTTTGTCCTGCTCATTGTGTTCTGTTCCATTGCAGCACAGTGGCAGAAACTAAGCCGGGCAAGCAAACAGCTTTCCGCCGGCAATCTGGAATATAAGGTAGATACACGCCGTATGTTCCGCTCCTTCCGCCAGCACGGGGAAGATTTGAACAATATTTCCGAAGGCATTGCCATTGCCCTGAATCAGAAAATGAAAAGCGAACGTCTGCGGACAGAGCTCATCACCAACGTATCCCACGACATCAAAACGCCACTGACATCCATCATCAACTATGTGGATTTGCTGAAAAAAGAAGAACTGACCGGACAGGCTTCCGTTTATATCGAAGTGCTGGACCGCCAGTCCCGCCGTCTGAAAAAACTGACGGAAGACCTGGTGGAAGCCTCCAAAGCATCCACTGGCAACATCCATTGTTCTCTGGCATGCACAGACATTGTGGAACTGGTACAGCAGGCTGTGGGAGAATATGAAGAAAAACTGGCGGCCTCCCAGCTGGAAGCTGTTATCAACGCACCGGAAAACGAAATCGTTTACGGTCTGGTGGACGGCAACCTTATGTGGCGTGTGCTGAGCAATCTGCTGAGTAACGCCTGCAAATATTCCCAGCCCAATACCCGCGTTTATATACAGATCAAACAAAATGCGGATCTGGTATTTATCACGGTGAAGAACATCTCCCGGAATCAGCTGAACATCGACCCTGACGAACTGATGGAACGTTTTGTCCGTGGGGACAGCTCCCGTTCCACAGAAGGCAGCGGTCTGGGTCTGAACATTGCCCGTTCTCTGGTGGAACTGCAAAAAGGCAAGTTCTTCCTTTCCATTGACGGCGATCTGTTCAAAGCACAGATACGTTTTGCTCGGGCATCACTGCCGGAAGCACAACCCAATCCGGAAGAAACAACAGCAGAAAATTGACATTGCAAAAAAGATAACAATTTTATGTACTGACAGCAGAACAGACAAGAGCGGCTTTTTCTTCTCTTGTCTGTTCTGTTTTTCTTTGTCCTCTGTCCCATTTTTTTCAGAAATTCTCCTTTTTTTCTCTCTTTGAAACACCGCCTTTGCACTTTGATGTTTTCCCGTTTTTTTACACACAAAAAATTGATTGTTCGTTTTTTCATACTTTTTATTTGACAAAAAATATACGATCTTTTTTGCTTTTTATAGGCTCTCCATTTGGAGAAAAGGCGGAAAAAGTCCAGTTTCTTCGCATTCCAACTGGTTTTTTCTCCCCATTTTGTGGTTTTGCATCCAAAAATGTCCTTCCTGCCATATTGCCGTATTCAGAAAAAATCAACCGCAAAACAGCTTTTCTTTCCTCAACAATATTTCCATATTTAATGAACTGCTTTTCATTACTTATGGTGTAAACTTAATAAAAACAGTCGTTCATATCGTTTTCTTGCCAAAAGTATACGAAATAATACACAAACTTCCCCTACTTTGTAGAAATTTTCACAGTGCCACTTGCTTTTCCTGCCAAAAGTGATATACTATTATTGCAAGCAGAAGCGAAACCAAGACCTTTCTATCGTGAAAATGGACAGATGCTAAACTTTTGTTCATCCACTGAAAGGAATTCGCTTTCTCACAGGCAAGAATTAATTTATTGTAAAAATATCAATAAAAAGGAGAAGTGAAAGACATGAGAATTTCCGACAGAGTGCAGGCAATGCAGAACTCCCCTATTAGAAAATTCAACCCTATGGCTGAAGCAGCTGAAGCAGCTGGCGTTAAAATCTATCACCTGAACATTGGTCAGCCCGATATCGAAACACCTTCCGTATTCTGGGAAGCAATCAAAGGCTTTGACCAGAAAGTACTGGCTTATGCTGGTTCCTGGGGTCTGCCTGAACTGCAGGACGCTATCGTTGATTACTTCAAGAGATTCGATATGAATCTGGAAAGAAACGACGTTCTGATCACAGCTGGCGGTTCCGAAGCACTGACACTGGCTTTCCTGTCCATCATCAACCCCGGCGACGAAGTTATCGTAGCTGAACCTTACTACACAAACTACCTGACATTCATTCAGGCTGCTGACGGTGTTGTAAAACCCGTTACTACATACGCTGAAGAAGGTTACAAATACGCTATCAAAGAAAGACTGGAAGCAGTTGTAACAGACAAAACAAAAATGATCTCCATCGTTAACCCTGGTAACCCTACAGGCTGCATCCTGTCCAGAGAAGACATGAGAGTTATCGCTGACTTCGCAAAAGAACATGATCTGTGGATCCTGGCTGACGAAGTTTACAGAGAATTCGCTTACGACGGCAGAGAAATGACATCCTTCGGTCAGATTCCTGACATCGAAGACAGAGTTATCATCATCGACTCCGTTTCTAAGAGATTCTCCGCTTGCGGCGCTCGTATCGGCTGCATGGTATGCAAAAACAAAGAATTCATGGCAGAAGTATTCAAGATCGCTATGGGTCGTCTGTGCGTACCTACACTGGACATGGTTGGCGCTACAGCAATGTACAAACTGCCTGCTGACTTCTTCAACGATGTAAAAGCTGAATATGAACACAGAAGAGACGTATCTTACGAAGCTCTGAAAAAGATCCCCGGCGTTGTTTGCGAAAAACCCGGCGGCGCTTTCTACATCACATGCAAACTGCCTGTTGAAAACACAGAAGATCTGCTGCTGTTCCTGCTGAACGAATTCAGAGACAACAACGAAACAGTTATGTATGCTCCTGCTGAAGGCTTCTACGCTACACCCGGTCTGGGCAAAAACGAACTGCGTATCGCTTACATCCTGAACGCAGACGATATGGCTAGAGGTATCGAACTGCTGGGCAAAGGTATCGAAGCTTACAAAGCTGCAGGTCACAAATAATTCGACTGCAACATCAGCCATTTGAATATGGCATTGCCTACACAAAAAACAAACAGAGAGAAACGCAAGTTTCTCTCTGTTTTTCTTTTGCCCAAAATACGAAAAAAGAAAGCTGAAATTCTTTCTACTACAAGGATTTCAGCTTTCTTTGGTTTCTTCTGAAATTTATTCTTTTGGCTTCGCTTCTGCCCAAGTGTGACGGTGCAGTTCCCCTTCCTGGAGCATGCCGGGAAATCCCTGCTGACGCAGCGCTTCATAAATGATGATGGCTACAGAATTGGACAGATTCAAACTTCTTGCCGCTTCCAGCATGGGAATGCGGATGGCTGTATCCGGGTATTGGAGCAGGATTTCCTCAGGAATGCCTGCGCTTTCCTTCCCAAACATCAGATAGTCATTTTCCCCAAAAGTCACATCGGAATAAACATGTTTCGCCTTTGTGGTTGCCATCCAGATTTTTGCATTGGGGTTTTTGTCCAGAAAATCCTGAAAATTCTCATAATACCGAATGTCCAGCAGTTTCCAGTAATCCAGCCCTGCCCGTTTCAAATATTTATCCTCTACAGAAAATCCCAAGGGCTTAATCAGATGCAGCACCGTATTGGTCACAGCGCATGTTCTGGCAATGTTGCCCGCATTCTGGGGGATTTCCGGTTCTAATAACACAATATGCACGTTTTACCCTCTTTTCCGTGGAAATTTTCTCTTATTTTAGCATAAAAAGAAATTTTGTTCAATATTTCCACTTTCTGGTACTTGACGGATTCCTTTTTATCCTTTATTATTATATAAGAATAATTATTAGTTAGGAGGGTTGCCTATGAAAGAAACAGCACAAGTGCTGCGTGAAAAAGGGCTCAAGGTAACACCCCAGAGAATCGCTGTCTATAATATGCTGCTGCATTCGACAGAACATCCCAATGCGGAAACCATTTACCGCACATTGGAAGCCACCAATCCTACCATGAGCTTGGCTACCGTATATAAAACTCTGGACTTTTTCAAGCACCTTGGACTGGTACAGGAATTGAACGTGGGGGAAGGAAGCGCCCGCTATGACGCGCAGGTGCACTGCCATCCTCATACCGTCTGCACCGTTTGTGGCTGCGTTTCAGACTTATATAATGATGAATTGACAGACCTCCACAAAAAACTTTCTAAACCACTGGATTTTGAAGTGGCCTGTGAACAGTTGATTCTTTACGGAAAATGTGCTGCCTGCAAAAAGGCAGAAGAAGAAGCGTAAACTTTTTCATACAGCATCCAAACATGACAGGAAGGTACAAAACAAAAGTTTTGTACCTTCCTGTTTTTTATTTTTGCTGTGCATCCTGCAAATATAATACGGATTCTTGCAGATGGTCTTGATAATATGTATAGAAGTTCTGTATCCGCCCCAACGTCTGCGCATTTTGGGCAACATCGGGATTCTGCCGGAAAAATGCCTGCAAATAACTTTCCCCATCTCCATAGACATAGTCGCTTACATCATAAGCCGCATATTTTTCATCTGCAAATACTTTTCTCTCTTCCAAATCCTCAAAAGATACGGTCTGCCCATGGATGAAAGCACAAGCATCATCCTTTTGGGTTTCTTCCCTATCGTAAACCATGACATAAAAAAGCGGCAATTCTCTGGTGCCATCGGCATAATCTTGCAAAGGCACCTGCACAGACAGCACCATGGCATATTCTCCTTGCGCGCCAATGAGTCTGCCAAAACTATCGTAAGTGCTCCAATTCAGCCCCATCAGTTCATACTGTTTCTCAGGAGAAATCCTTTCATCCCAAATAACTCCTTCCGGCGGGTCCTGCACCGTCAAACACATTTCACTCTGGATACGGTTCCCCGGCAGTACCGGTGACACCGCCGACACAACTTGTCCTTTTTGGAATTCCGGCAAATTTTCATAAGCCTGCTGGTAGGCTTCTTCTAACACTGTCCGCTGGTATTTTTCTTGCGCAGACTTCTGGAAATAAAATGCCAAACTTTCTTCCACTTCTTCCGCCTGTAAATCTGCTTCCGGGTTCGGGTATTCCATCGTTTCCCCCGCAACAGACATATCAGAAAAATCCACACTGCATTTCCAGTCCTGACCGAAAGCAAAACCGTTATTGGTCAATATCAATTCATACCAGTCGTTTTCCAGGGGTTCTTCCAACTGCGTCAAATCATAAGATTCTGACAGGTCTATAGTTATGGTGCCCTGAGAATGCGCGGCAATGTCTGTATGCCAAAATGTAACTTGCCCGCCATCTTTTTGCGGAATTTCCACACCTGCTTTATACTGTATGAGCCGCAAATCTGGCTGAAAAGAAAGATTCCGATCCGATTCATTTTCCACCCAAACCGAAACAATGCCGTTTCCTTCATATGTCCCCTTCAGCTGTACCTCATCTCCCTTTAAAGAAGAAAATTTTGCCACAGCAAAGCCTGTCACCATCAAAAAACAGAGAATCGCCGCAGCCAAAACCACAGCTTTCCGCAAGCCTATCTGCGGCTTTTTCTGTACCGGAAAATGTACCCCCGTTTTTTGAGAAAATATGTCCTGAATATGTTCCAGATTTTCCTGCTGGAATTTCTGCATCCTCATCCCTCCTGTTCCATTTGCTTCCGCATTTTTGCCTTGATACGGTAAAGCCGATTTTCTATCTGTTTCACAGACAACCCCAATGCCACCGCCATTTCCTTGGGCTTTTGCTGGTAAACATACCGCCGCAGCAGGATTTCCCTCTCTTCTTCCGTCAACTCTGCCAATGCCTCTTGAAGCCCCTCTCTATTTTCCATTTCCGGCTCCACGCCCATTTGCGCCAGCACTGTTTCCTCCAAAGGAATGGTCTGTATCTTTGTTTTTTGGCGATAGCGGTCAATGGCTTTGTTTCTGGCAATGACAGACAGCCATGCCTTTAGACTGCCCCTGCTTTCATCATATTTCTGGGGATGTTCCCATAAATCAATGAATACATCTGCCACACATTCCTCCATATCCTCAGTGGTCCCCACCTGACTGAGCACCGCTCCCACAATAGACCACAACAGCCGACTATAACGGCAGATGATCTTCTGCATTGCCTGTTCATCTCCAGCCTTGATGGCATCTATGATATTCTTCTCCTGCAATCCACACCCTCCTTTCTGAAACTGCCTTCTCTTATAGTACGAAAAAAAACAGAAAATCACTTCCCAAAATCAATATTTTCTCCCCGTGTTCTCCATTGACGTCCAAATGTCCTTCATGTTATAATATCGATAGACGATATCGACACACGATATTCAAATGTTTTACAAAGGAAGTGATGGCTTTGGCAAAAAAATCACTGGAAATTTTAACAGAAACCATGTTTTATGTCTTGATGGCATTTTTGAAAACAGATATGTGCGGCACTGATGTTGCCGCTTTCATCGACCAGAAAACAAAAGGGCGTATCCAGATGGGACCTGGTACTCTCTACACCATACTGGCAAAATTCCAGTCCGAAGGTCTTTTAGAGGAAACGGAAATCCAAGGACGAAAACGCACCTACCGCATCACCGATCGGGGACGGCGCATCTACGCCGAGGAAGTGGAACGGCTTCGCCGCTGTCTGCTGGATGCGGAGGAGGAGGCACACACAGCGTTATAAACAAAAGGAGGGGCTTTCTATGAAACATCGTTTATATTTACCAACTTTCCTGCCAGTTTCTTTTCCTGATGCCATAGAAACCTTTCTGGAGGACATGGCAAAAAAAGGCTGGTTCCTGAAAAAAGTAGGCTATTTTCTGTCTTTCTGTCAATTTGAAAAAGGCACCCCTGCCCCTGTCCGCTATCGTCTGGAACCCATTCCCGATACGGTGCGGACACCTTCTGCGGAAATGGTACAATTTTACGAGGAATTTGGCTGGAAATATCTGACGCCTTTTTCCCATTTCTTTTTCATATTCGTTGCGGAAAACCCCGATACACCGGAAATCCACTGTGACCCGCTGGTACAGGCAAAAGGCTACAAACGGATGTGCCGGAATTTCAGCGTATTTGGATTGGCCGCCCTTGTGTTGCTGACCATCTTTCTGGGAATTCCCCTGTATCATCCGGAATTTTTGCTGGACTGTCCTCGTTTTTCCGCTTTTGCTCTGGTGACGCTGTTGTCCTTTGCTGTTTTGATTCTCTGGTCTGTCCTGCGGCTTTGGAAGATTTACAGAAATCTTTCTCAGGGGAACCCTCTCAGTCACCACAAAGGATACCTGCACATCCTTTCTTTGCAGACCATTGTGCTAGCACTGTTTGTGCTGTTCCTGTTGCCTTTCAGTGACAAACTGGTGGAATGGGACGAAAACGACCAAATCACCCAATCCCTGACGACCGTGGAAGAACCCCTGCCCTATGTACCTTTGGCGGAAATGGGCATTTCTCCCGACTGGGTGCAGACCCCTTACGACCCCATTACCATGGGCAATGAAAACAGCGACTCCAATTATGTACGCAGCCGCACAAACTTCCTCGCACCTACCACATTCCACATCAGTCAGACGGCTTATCACACAGACCCTAACCTGCCAGCCGTTGCCACATCCATGACTTCCTATTACGGGGAAATGGCAAATTCGTTTCTGGCAAAAATCGTGGGCATGGATCTGACAAATCTCTATGCAAGTACCCCCGGCATATCAGGCTACAAAATGGAAAAGGAACCCCTTTCCTTGTCTGGTTTTTCGCAAGCCTATTATGGCGATCTCCTTGGCAATGCGCAGCTTCTTCTGCTGCGGCAGGAAAACCGGGTGCTGATAGTCCATTACGCTGTTGATGCTTCCCTGAAAGACCATGTGGAAGATTTTGCAAAACTCTTTACACAATCATACACGCCTTTATAAGAAAGGAGGGCATAACATGGCCTATATTCGCCGTTTGATTCCTTGTGCCCCATATGAAATAAAAATTTTTGAAGCTTGGCTGGAAGAACTGGCAGAAAAAGAAGGACTGTTTCTGGTTTCCTGCCGCCGTGCCATTGCCAAATTTGAAAAAGGCACACCAAAACCCATGCGCTATCGAGTAGACGCAGACCCAGACCGCTGCTGGGACCCCAGTCAGGAACGGCAGCAGCTTTACGAAGAATTTGGCTGGAAATACATCGACAATCGTTCGGAACATCTGGTGGTCTATGGCACCGATGATTTTTCTCTGCCGGAGCTGCACACAGATGCGGAACTGCAATTGGAGACCCTTGGGAAGCTTCAGAAAAAATGTCTGCAGAGGGCGCTCCTTGTGTTCTGCCTTTTCCCCCTATGGCTGCTTTTACATATTTCCGCCGGCAACTGGCTTTACTGGCTGCACCATTCCGCTTTGATCTCAGCTTTTGTCCTGCTTCTGTTTTTTTATTTTCTTGATACAACGAAGGAAATTCGACAGCTGCAAAAACTGAAAAGGCAGATCTTTGAGGAAACAGACGTGACCGAAACAGAGGATTTCCACAAAGCAAAAAGAAAACTACTTCTTCGGACATGTTGCCGCATCACCGCAGAAGTTTTCCTCTTTCTGCTCCTTCTGTCTCCTTTTTGGATACAAAACTGGAACGAACGCATTCCCTTGTCTGCGCAGAACAGCACAGAGCTCCCTACGCTCTCTCCTGCCGCTTTTGGAAGCCATAAAACTCTATCGGATAGCAGCTATTTTTCCTACTACACCTCATTTCTGGCTCCTGTACAGTATGAAATTTTTCAAATCAGTGACGATTTTTATTTGGATACCCAGTATTTCCAATGTCAATCAGAATTTCTGTCCGAAAGCATCGGCAAAACTTATCTGATGACAGAAGCCGACAACAACCTGAACAAAACGGAAACACAAACTCTCGCCGATGGTACCAAACTGGAGTACCGGGCAAAAGACTTTCAAAACTATCTTGTCATCCAAAAGGGTTCCCGTATCTTGCTTCTCAAATCTTATACCGAAATCGATCTTTGGGAAAATCGCGAAAAGTTTCTTCCTCTTTTGGACAAAACCTACTCTCTGCCGGAAGAATCCTGATTTTTTGCAGAAAAAAAGACCAGACATTAGGGGCATCTTCATAAGAAAACAAATAAAGCCAAAATCCGTATGATTACAAAGGATTTTGGCTTTATGATTTTGTTCAGATTTTATTTGTTATGTTTTCTTATGAAGACAGCCGTCACAATTCCCCTTAAGGAATCAAGGAAAAAAAAGCAATGTTTTCTTAAGGGGAAGTTGCTTTTGTCTGGTCTTTTGTATTTTCTTACTTTGTTTCTTTGTTGCGAACAGCACGCAGAATGAATTCTGTGTGGTATTTTACATGACCCTGTGCCATAGTTGTACCTTCTTCCACGTCGTGGTTTTCGATGGCACGGATGATGCCTTTGTGATGTGCCACGATAGCAGGGATAGAAGAATCCAGTTTCAGGTGTGCCATACGATAACGGTACAGCTGAATCTGCAGGTTATTGAAAATCTGAATCAGTTTGTCATTGTCTGTGGATGCAAAAATCACATTGTGGAACTGTTCGTCGATTTCTGCAATTTCTTCCAGTGCTTTTTCGGAAATTGCTTTTTCAAAGCGTTCTTCCAGGCTTTTCAGTTCTGCCAGACCTTCTGCGCCCATTTTCTTACAAGCCAGACCAGTTGCCAGACCTTCCAGAACACCTCTGACTTCCAGAATGTTGATGATGTCTTTTTCGCTCATATCCAGAACCTGCGCACCTTTTCTGGGCACCAGTTCTACCAGGTTTTCCAGTTCCAGCATACGCAGTGCTTCTCTGACGGGTGTACGGCTTACGCCCAGTTTTTCTGCCAGCTGGTTTTCCATCAGTCTTTCACCGGGAACCAGTTTGCCTGTCAAAATCGCGTCTCTCAGTGTATTGAATACAACATCCCGCAGGGGAAGATATTCGTTAGAATTGATATTAAATCTTGTGTCTGCCATCAGTCGTTCTCCTTTCCTTCTTGCCATGGGGCACATGGTAAATCTGTGTCACAAATACATCTCTCATGGCGAACTGCTTCCGCAGGATTTTCGCCGCTTCCTTTGCCCTTTCCTGTTTGGTAAACAAACCGAAAACGGTAGGACCGCTGCCGCTCATGAGGGCGCCTTCCGCTCCGTTTTCCAACATACTTTCCTTGATATCAGCGATTTTTGGATACATGGGAATGGTGGCTGTTTCCAGCACATTTCCCAGCAGCCGTCCCATGGCAGGCACATCGCCTTCCGCCATAGCCGCCAACATACCTTTGGTATCAGGGTGGTGTTCTACCTGGTCCCATTTCAGGCTCTGGTAGACCTTCGCTGTGGATACGCTTACAGGCAGTTTTGCCAGTACCACATAGCAGAATGGACAGGGAGGCTCAATATTGGTCAGCACTTCACCCACGCCTTCTGCCAGCACCGTTCCCCGGCGCACACAGTAAGGGATATCTGTTCCCATGGTCAAAGCCAGCTCTTCCAGCTTTTTCGCGGGCAATTTCAGCGAAAACAGCTTATTCATGCCCACCAGCACTGCCGCGCAGTCTGCGCTGCCGCCAGCCAGCCCTGCTGCCACAGGAATGCGTTTGTCAATCTGAATTAAAACGCCTTCCTTAATGTCATAGGTGCTGCGCATGAGTTCTGCCGCACGCCAAGCCAGATTGCGGTTATCCGCAGGCAGCCAGCTTACGTTGGATTCCAGACGGATTTCATTCTCTGGAATTTTCCGCAGAACGATTTCGTCATAGAGCCCTACGGTCTGCATGATCATCTGCAATTCGTGATAGCCGTTGTCCCGCTTGCCTGTTACATCCAGTGTTAAGTTGATTTTTGCCCGTGCTTTTAATCTGATTTCTTCCACGTCGTTCCCTCGTTTTTTCTATACTGTATACAAGTCTTGTACCTATTGTACATGAACTTAGACAAAGAAACAAGCGGCATGTTATACAAAAAACAAAAAAATCTTCTGGCAGATACTACCCAAAAAACGCCAAAACATTGCTTTTTCCACCAAAAAACGCAAATCCGACACCTGCCTTTGCAAAACACTTTCCGCCATTTGTCGTCTATTATGTACGACAAGGCTATGGCACAAAAAAACAGCTGGAATCCTTAGATTCCAGCTGTTTTCATCAAGAATGTTTTACATTCCGTTTTGATTCTGGTTTGATGAAAAAATCAGTCTTTTCTCATATTTACAGATGCGATTTTGAATTTATCGTGTACGGCGATCATCGCTTCGTCAATATCCTTTCTAGGGATCAGCAAAGTGATCTTGATTTCGGATGTAGAAATCATTTCGATGTTTACGCCTGCATCATACATTGCTTCAAAGAACATCGCCGCAACACCGGGGTTGGTTGCCATACCTGCGCCAACGATGGACAGTTTTGCAACGTTTTCGTCGTGAGCGATTTCCTGTGCTGTCAGTCTTTCTTTGTTTTCTTCCAGAGCCTTCAGGGCAATGTCCAGATCTTCCTGACCGATGGTGAAGGAAATATCCTGTCTGCCGTCATGTCCGTTGGACTGCAAAATGATATCTACACTTACCTTTTCTCTTGCCATCAGATCGAATATTTCAAAAGCCTTACCGGGCTCGTCTTTTACACCTAAAACTGAAATACGGGATACATTTTTATCCGCAGCTACACCGCTTACCAGCATTCTTTCCATCTTGCATTCCTCCTTCACTTCTGTACCGGGCGCGTCAGACATACTGGAGCGCACCACCAGTTTTACATTGTACTTCTTCGCCACTTCCACAGAACGGCAGTGAAGCACTTTCGCACCCAAAGACGCCAATTCCAGCATTTCGTCATAGCTGATTTCATCCAGCTTTCTGGCATCTTTTACTACGCGAGGGTCTGCAGTGTAAACACCTTCTACGTCTGTGTAGATTTCACAAAGATCTGCGTTGAGGGCTGCTGCCAGCGCCACTGCGGAAGTATCGGAACCGCCGCGGCCCAGCGTGGTCATATCCCCCAGCATATTTACGCCCTGGAAACCGGTCACCAGTACGATGTTGCCCTGTTCCAGTTCGTTTTCAATGCGTTCGGAATGGATTTTACGAATACGGGCATTGCTGTAAGTATTTGTGGTTTCAATCCCTACCTGTACGGCATTGAGGGAAACGGCTCTGCCGCCCAGCGCATTGATTGCCATTGCCATCAGTGCTACGGACTGCTGTTCCCCAGTTACCAGCAGCATATCCATTTCTCTGCGGCTTGCCTTGGGATTGATTTCTTTTGCTTTGGCAATGAGTCCGTCTGTTGTCTTGCCCTGTGCGGACAGAACGACTACAACGTCATTGCCTTCTTTCTGTGTTGCCAGAATCCGCTTAGCAACATTGAACACTCTTTCTGCATTGGCGACGGAGCTGCCGCCGTATTTCTGCACAATTAACATTATTCTACTTCCTCCTGTGATTCAGTCACTACTACAGCACCTTCCAAATCCGGCTTCAGCAGCGTCAGCTGCCAGTTGTTGGGCAGTGCTGCAAAGTAGGCGGACATTTGATTCCTGAATGTTTCAGCCTTGTCTTTTGTTACCATCGCCATCAAGGTAGAACCTGCGCCGCTCAAATAGCATGCCGTGGCACCGCTTTCCTCGGCTTTTGCAAATATATCCTCCATGTGAGGGATCAGTTCTTTTCTGTACGGCTGGTGGACTTTATCCTCCATGGCCATCTCCAGGTTTTCGAATTTCCCTGTCATCAAAGACGCTACCAATAATGCTGCCCGGGACACGTTAAATACAACATCGCTCCGGGAATAGTCTTTTGGCAGTACGCTTCTTGACCGCTCCGTAGAAACGGGGAAATCCGGCACCATTATAGCAAAAAATAAGTCGTCAGGCAACTCCAAACGTACATGTTTCATATTTTTTTCGCCCAGAGCCCCTACCACCATGCTGCCGAAAAAAGCAGGGTTGGAGTTATCCGGGTGACCTTCCATCTGGGCTGCCATTTCTGCCAGTTCTTCCTTGGTGCAAGGTCTGCCAGCCAGTTCATTTGCTGCCATGAGCCCGCCGACGATACAAGCGGCACTGCTACCCAGTCCGCGCACCATAGGAATGTCGTCAGACTGGATCAGACGCACCCCAGGCATTTTCAGACCTTTTGCGTCGTAGAGTTTGCGCATGGTCTGATAAATGAGGTTGCTCTCGTCTGTAGGAATGGCAATGGGCTGTTCCTTGCGGATTTCGATTTCTACGCCCTCAGGGATTTCTTCTACCCACAAATGGTTGTACAACTGCAGCGCCACACCGATGCTGTCAAAGCCAGGTCCCATATTGGCAGATGTGGCAGGTACCCGTATATGAATCATAACAGAAGCCTCCTTTTTTCGTTTTTCCCCTTTTCATCACCGATTTTTGCGGTCAAAAACAAGACCCGCCTCATCCGCAGACGATGCGGGTCGATTTCCTTGCCATTTTATTTCCTTTTCTCTTTCGTTTATTCTCTGCCGATGATTTTGATGGACTGCATGCCCTGCAAGTTTTCCAGCTGGGTCATGAGTCTGCCAAATTCACCCTGCATTTCATTTGTTTCGATGGTGATTGTCACGTTTGCAATGCCATTGATGGGAATGGTCTGGTTGATGGTCAGGATGTTTGCACCTTCTGTGGCAATGCTGTTGAGCACTGCGGAAAGGAGCCCCGGTGTATCATCCAGATTGGCTGCGATGGTGACGGTTTTTCCTCTCGTGTTTTCGTAGAGTGGATGGACAGCGTCACGATACTTATAAAAAGCACTGCGGCTGATGCCCACACGGTTCACCGCATCCTGTACTGTTTTTTCCTTCTTGCTTTCCAGCAGGTTTTTCACTTCCATAACCTTCAGAAAGATTTCAGGCAGTACGCTTTTGTCCACGATGAAAAAATTCTTATCTTCTTTCAATGTTTGTTCTCCCCTTTTGTATCTCTGATACATACATTTGTTTCTACTACAAGGAATATAGCACATTCTGTCCACAGTTTCAATAAAATGGGAGGGTTTTTTTTGAAACAATCCACTTTCTGTCTTTTGCACAAAAACTTTTGCCTCTTTTGCCATTCCTTTTGAAGAATTGCCTATGTTTTTTCGACGCCATCCTTCCCAATGCTCCTTTTTTCTGCTAAAATGGAAAGTGGTTGTTTCTGCCCCTCAGGACGGAAACCCGAAACAGATGAAAAAGGAGTTCTTCATGAATAATCATACAGATCAGCTGCGGCACGAAGACTTGCTTCAGCTTTTTACAACGGAATACGAAAAGTATGCCAGCCGCATGGACCCGGAAGCCATGGACGGTCTTTGGGACATTGCGCCCATGGTTTTTTCCAAATGGTATTATACAGCACTGACGGGAGAAACCATACTGACCCCTGCCAACATCATTCACTGTGACGAGGAAGATCCAAAGGTGGAAAAGGCTTACATCCTTCATATGGACAAAAAAGCCGCTGGCATGGAAAAATACAGCTTCCATCCCGTTTCCTACACATTGGAAAACCACCCCATACTGCGGGATATGCAGACCATACTGGATGCCTGTCTGCCGGACTGCACCGTTGACGAAAACGGCTTTTTCCTGCCGGAGGACAGAGCGGAACTGCTGCAAAAAATCACACTGCCTGACGGCTTTTATCTGGAATATCTCACCCGCCTGTGTCAGCAGATGGGCTTTTTCCAGAAAGTTCCTGCCATCCATATCCATAAAGTGACCAAAAGCCCGAAAGCCGACGCTTTCTTTGGAAAAGAACCCAAAAAAGCGCTGGATACCCTCCTTTGGGAAGGCTGCGCACTGGCAGCGGAACGGCTCCAATACACCATGGACTTGGAACCGGGCATGGTCAGCAGCAGCTTTTTCTATCAGTATCTGGAAAACCACATAGACATCGATCAGGTCTTTGTAGACTTTTATAAACGGGTGGACATCGATCTGGAAAGCATCTGGAAAACGCCGCCCAATGAACTGACGGAAGAAGAACAGTCCATTGTATCCTCTTTCCTTTTTGCAGGCATTATGATGGACAAATGGGTATTCACGCCTCTTGGACACTTTTTCCATGTGGTGCGCCCCATTTCTTTCACAGCCTTCCGTTTTTATCAGAACATCAATAATCTGGCGGCACTGTTCCTCATGCACCATAATCCCGGTGCGGAGCTGTTCACACCGCCCTCCTATTGCAGTCTGACCGCCATCGGCATGGAACTGACGGCAAAAGAAAAGCTTTCTGTCAATAAGCAGAAAATGCCCAAAAACATTTCCTTTGAGCGCATCATGGAAGCCATCACACCGGAACTGGAACTGCGGTATTACGAAGAAATGCTGCGTTTTGAACTGGTGACCGATGTGGTTTCTCTCCGCGCCACATTGCAGAAGGACGAAAACCTCTGGAAAGAAGCGGAACTGTCCACAGAAAATCTACTCCATGATTTCTGTTGTGACATCTTCGCCGCTTTTGCCATGGAAGACACACGGGAATACGTTCTGTCCATCCCCGATGACAACGGCTTCCCCATGGAATACGCACCAGCCGCTTCCAAGCGCGCCATCAACAAAACAGATGGTCTGACACTGGGTGATCTGCCTTTACATATCGGCGATGTATGGACACTGACGCCGCCTTCCGGCAAAGCTGGTGCTCTCACCATTGAGGTGCTGGAGAAAAAGGCAAGCAATCCTTACCTTATGTATCCACGCATTTGCAGACAAAGCGAAAAGATCACCGAAATGGAACAGATCGACGAAATTTATTAACATTATTACCATATAAGAAGGGACTTAAGATAAATCATGGAAACAAAACCTCTGATGCATCAGCATGGCGGCGATCTGGACGCCATCGAAAGAAAATACGGCATCTCCAAAGCGGAAATTCTGGATTTCAGCGGCAACATCAACCCTCTGGGCTTTCCCGAATCTGTGAAAACAGCCCTTGCCCAGAATCTGGACATCATTTCCACTTATCCAGACAAACATTACACCGCTCTGCGTGCAGCCATCGGCGCATACACTGGCGCAAATCCTGAGCATATCGTGGTGGGCAACGGCTCCACAGAACTCATTGGTACATTCATCAAGACCGTCAACGCGAAAAAAAGCCTTATCATGGGCCCTGCTTACAGCGAATACGAACGGGAAGTTTCTCTCACCGGCGGCACATTCGATTATTTTCCTCTGAAAGCAGAGGACGACTTTGTCATTGATCTGGATGCCCTGCTGGCAGCATTGACACCGGAAATCGGCATGTTCGTTGCCTGCAATCCCAATAACCCCACAGGCTCCGCTTTGACCGTATCCCAGCTGCGCACCATTCTGACCCACTGCAAAGAAACAGGGGCTTCCGTCATGATTGACGAAACCTATCTGGAATTTGCCGACAATCTGGATGAAATCTGCGCCATTCCTCTGGCTGCGGAGTTTGACAACCTTTTTGTCATCCGTGGTACATCTAAGTTCTTTGCGGCACCCGGTATCCGTCTTGGCTACGGCGTATCTTCCAACGAAGCTTTCCGTAACCGACTCCAGACCAACCAAGACCCTTGGAGCGTAAACTCTCTGGCTGCCTTTGCCGGCGAACGTCTTTTCACAGACAAAGAATTCCATGACACCACAAAGAAACTCATTTCCGACGAGCGTAAAAAAGCGCTGGCAGAATTTTCTACATGGAAAAATATCAAGGCATATCCTTCCTCTGCCAACTTCATTCTGCTGAAGCTGCTGACAGACAAAATCACTGCCGCTGAGCTTTTTGAAAAACTGATCATGAAAAAAATACTCATCCGCGACGCTTCCAGCTTCGCTTTTCTGGATGAAAGTTTCCTGCGTTTCTGCATCCTCCGTCCCGAGGACAACGCTATGCTCATTGCAGAATTGAAAAAACTGGTAGAAGAAGCGTAAAAAACTGACAATATAAATCTTTCAAAACCACATATCCTAGGGAAGAAATACAACATTTTTTCGGAGGATATTGGCAATGGAAACCCATGAAATCATAAGCCGCAGAACTCTTTGCGGCTGTTTCTCTCTGCTGCGGCAAAGTCTGAATAACTGGCAGGCAGGCAATCTTTATTTTCTCAACAGCCACGCTTTGTATCAACACCTTTCCGCCCTGCCCTGCGGCAAGGATACCGTCGGCGGCATACTGACCCAAATGGAAAGCTGCATCCCCATGGCACTGACCACAGACAGTCTGGAAAAATTCCTGCTGGCAAAAAGCCCAGCAGAAGCAGAAGATTTTCTGGAGAGCACCAAAACGGATTTTCTTTTTCTGCTGCTGGCGGCAGGGAAAGACGATGTGCTGTGGCAGCATGTGATGGATGTCTGCGAAAACCTGCGGCAGAAACAAATGGACAAACCAAAAGAAAGGCGGTTTTGTTATGGACGAAAAACCCTATCGTGACCTGAATACCTATTACCGAAACATATTCGGCGGCAAAACTGCCAAAATCTCATTGGACGGCGGTTTCACCTGCCCCAACCGTGACGGCACCATCGGCACCGGCGGCTGTCTGTTCTGTTCCGCAGGCGGCTCCGGTGATTTTGCAGAAAGCGCTGCCCTTTCCATCAGGGAGCAAATCGCAAAGGGGAAAGCCCAGACTTCCGCCAAGTGGGACCATCCCCGGTACATCGCCTATTTTCAGGCATTCACCAATACATACGCCCCTGTGGATACCCTGCGGCAGAAATACGAAGAAGCCCTGTCCCATCCGGACATTGTGGGGCTTTCCATTGCCACCCGTCCCGACTGTCTGGGAGATGATGTAATCCAATTGCTGGCGGAGCTGAACGGCAAAACAAAACTTTGGGTGGAATTGGGGCTGCAAACGGCAAAGGAAACCTCTGCCCATTTCATCCGCCGTGGATATGACAACGACGTTTTCACCGACGCTGTAAAACGCCTTGCCGCCCATGATATTTCCGTGGTGGCTCATGTCATTGTGGGACTTCCGGGAGAAACAAAAGAAGATTTGCTAAAAACCATGGACTACATCAACAGCCTGCCCATTGAAGGGGTGAAGCTGCAATTGCTTCATGTTTTAGAACATACAGACTTGGCGGAACTGTACCGCAGCGGACAGTATACGCCGTTGACACTGGAGAAATATATTGACCTGCTCTGCGCCTGCATCGCTCGTCTGCGCCCGGATATTGTTCTGCACCGGCTGACAGGCGACGGAGATAAAAACATCCTGCTGGCGCCTTTGTGGAGCCTGAATAAGCGTCATGTCCTCAACACCATCCATAAGACCCTGCGGCAGCGGAATATCCGTCAGGGCATGGACTTTGGGGAAAAATAGGCAAAAACCGCTATTTTTCGATTTTTTTCGTATTTTATGTTTTTCTTTTCACAAAAATATGTTATGATTAGGGTTAGCAGTACAGAAAGGAGGGGGTTCCATGTCCGAAGAATCCATTCGGCAGTTAGCGGAGCATAAGCTGATCATCCTGCATCTTTTGCAGAAAATGGGCATTGCTTTGTCAAACAGTGAGATTTGCCAGTTTTTGCTGGAAAAAAATTATATGGACTATTTTTCCATCCAGCAGTATCTGACAGAACTGGTGGACGCCGGCTGGCTGGAAAAATCATGGGAGCAGAACAACACACGCTATACCCTCACTGACGAAGGCGACGAAATCGTCAATTACTTTCTGAACCACATTTCCGAACACGCCAAAAACGAAATCAATACTTACGTGCAGGAAAACAGCAAACGCATCCGCGCGGAATACGCCGTTACCGCCAATTATTTCCCGGAAATCAACGATGATTTTCTGGTAAAATGCGGGCTGAATGACGACGACGGCAACGTCCTCATGGAAATCAGCGTTTCCGTTGTTTCCAAACAACAGGCACTGGCTATCTGCCGGAACTGGCGGAAAAACGTGAGCCATCTTTATGGCACCATCCTCACTTCTCTGGTAAAAAACACCGAAGCAGAAGGCGGCGGCTTCAAAGCCAAGGAACAGAATTTCCCCGCTCCCGTGGAAGAAGAAACAGAGGAAGCCTGATAAAAAATACAAAGCCGAGAATCTGAAAAAGATTTTCGGCTTTTTTTATTGTCTTTAATTGTACCCATACATTTATACTATATTGTATCCATACATTTTCCATTGTGGTCTGACATTCTCTGGTTTCTCCTTCCAGTTTCTGGTATCCTCTTGTACAGAAACACATACAAGAAAGGACGGATATCTTGCGAACGAAAGAACTGACAAAAACCGCCGTTATGGCGGCATTGGTATTTGTAGCCATTTATGTGCTGAAAATACCGGGACCAAACGGTTACAGCCATCTAGGGGACTGTATGATTCTCATCAGTGTATTGCTTTTGGGAGGCAGAAAAGGCGCATGGGCTGGGGGCATCGGTGCCGCACTGGCTGACCTGCTGGGAGGATATATGCAGTGGGTACTGCCAACGTTTCTCATCAAAGCATTCATGGCACTCATCATGGGTTATGTCATCAACAAATGGCACCACAAGGGAAATTGGCTCCTTGGCGCAGTGCTGGGGGGTATTTTCCAGATCATGGGCTACACAGCCGTGAAGATTTTCTATTACGGCTTTGCCACCGCCATGGTCATGACACCGGGACTTCTGGTACAGACAGCTTTCGGTCTTGTACTGACTTCTATATTCGTGGGTGTTTTGGGCACCACTGGCATTTTACGAAAAGTAAAGGAGATGTAGATATATGAAAAAATTAGACGCACATGCCCATGTGGGCACATTCGGCGGCTGGGCAAATGTTGCCATCACCGCAGAAGAACTGGTACAGCAGATGGATGCCTGCGAAATCGAAAAAACCGTTCTTTGCAGCACGGGAAGTGACGACAATTTCCGCACAAAAGAAGCTATGGAAGCATATCCAGACCGTTTCTGGGGTCTGGTATACGCCAATCCTTTGGAGGGCGAAAAGTCCGTTCAGGAAATTTATGATTTGGTGCAGAACAAGGGTTTTTCCGGTATTAAGCTGAACCCCCTTCGCCATGCCTACGTGGCAGACGCGGAATGCCTTGACCCCATCATGGAAGCCGCCAGAGAACTGCATATTCCTGTTTTCATCCACAGCGGTCACGCACCTTATGCCCTGCCTTGGAGCATTGCTCTGCTGGCAGAACGGTTCCCTGATGTAAATATCGTTATGATTCACATGGGGCATGGGCATGGTGTCTACATCGACGCCGCTTTGAAAATGGCAAGACGCTACTCCAATCTCTATCTGGAAATGTCCGGTATGCCCATGAATTCCAAAATCAAAGAAGCCTACAAAACCGTAGGCAGTGACCGGATTTTCTTTGGTACCGACGCTCCTTTCCATCATCCCACCATCGAAATGCAGAAAGTAATCACCAGCGGATTGACGGAAAAAGAAATAGAAGATGTGTTTTACAATAACCTGCAAAAATTCATGGCGCAGTACGAAAAATGATATGATAAAAAAGAGGAAGATTTCTTTTTTGAAATCTTCCTCTTTTTTAATACCCTTCGGGCTTTTCCATGCCTACATAACGAAATCTAGGCACTTCTTTTCCTTCCACAGTGACATTTTCCAGAAACATGTCCAGTGGTCGCACCCATAAGCCCCCTTCCCCGTACTGGGGTTCATAAACCACCAATTCTTCCAGTGTTTCCGAATGTTTCGCCACGCCTACTGCGCGATAGAGTTTATTTTTATAATGGAGATAATATCCGCCTTGGTGAATCATTCCATCACATCCCTTTCTTCTAATAATGCACTGCCTTTGGGCACCACAAAGGAAAGTCCGCCTTTTTCCACTGCTACTTCCAGATGGGTAAAAGGCACAATCTCTCCGTCCATGCTCAGCTTCTGGGTTTCTTTTGCGTGAATATGTACCCGTGTGCAGCAGTCCTGAAATACAAGCTTTTCCGCCGCTGGCTCCTGCAAATAAGTCCCTTTTCGGAAGGCGCCTACCAAATGGAGGAACCGCCATCTGGATACTTTCCGCACTGCCACCAGTTCCAGTTTGCCGTCGTTGATTTTCGCCATGGGAGCCGGACAGAATCCACCGCCATAAAACTTACCGTTGGCAAGGGCAGTCAGCAGAAATTTTCCTTTGGCTTCTTTGCCGTTATCCGTACGGAAGGAAAGGTCTTTGCCCATGGGACGGCAGAACAGCACTGCCACCGCCAGCACATAAGCCAAAGGTCCTGCCACAAAGGGGATTTTCTTCAGCTTTGCCGCCTGTGCCACAACGGCGCTGTCAAAGCCCGTGTTTGTCATGTTTACCACACGTCTGCCGTTAACCTGTAACACGTCTATAGCAACGGCTTCCCCAGCCACCTGTGCGGCGATATCCTGAAAGTTTTCCATATTGGTAAAATTCCGCAAAAAATCGTTGCCTGTTCCCGCAGGAATCAAAGCCACCTGACATTGCGGAAATTTTTTCAACCCATTGACTACCTCATTGAGGGTACCATCTCCGCCGCAGGCATAAAACCGCGCAGGTCCTTTCTTTGCCATATACCGTACATAAGCCATGGCGTCCCCCACACCTTTTGTCTGGTAGATGGTAAAAGGCAGTCCTTCCCCTTCCATGTATTCCCGGATGGCAGGCACCAGCTTTGCCGCTTTCCCCTGACCTGCCGCCGGGTTGATGATAAAGTAATGATGCATGTTGCACCTCCTGTCTTGTCTAACAGGGTACCACATTTCCAAAGTACTGGCAACAAAACCTTTTCCGTTGAGAAAATACCACTTATAAAACCCTGATAAAAACACAATAGCTGAAATCCTTCTCTTACAGGATTCCAGCTATCTTCGCTTTCTTTCGGAATAGACAGATTCTTTTTTCTCAGGATTCCATCTGTTTGCCCAAAAATCCTGCGGCAGTCTGCGCCAGTTTTCCTTCCACTTCACCCATTTTCTGCTCTTTGGAAAGAAACAGCACTGCCCCCAGCGCATCCCCTTCGGCAATAATGGGCACCATTAACTGATAAGGGTATTCACTGCCGTCACCATCGTGGAGCACCGGTACAAACTGCCCGTCACCAGCTTCCGCCGCAAAAGGTGTGCGTTTGTTGATACATTCTTCCATTTCCGGGCTGATGCGTTTTTCCAGAAAATCTTTTTTCGCGCCGCCGGAAACAGCAATGATCCGGTCTTTATCCACGATACAGGTCACATGTCCCGCTGTCTGGGCAAGGCTTTCAGCGTATTCCTTGGCGAATGCCCCCAATTCCCCAATGGGGGAATATTTCTTCAAAATGATTTCGCCTTCTCTATCTGTGAAAATTTCCAAAGGGTCGCCGTCACTGATAACATTGACATCATAGACCTTGTCCTTGCGGTTGCGCACCTGATGGACAATACGGCTTGCTGCGATATCTATGATGCCGCAGTCAAAATTTGCGGCGGTTTCTCCTTTTTGCTCATGCAGTACAAAAACGCCTTCTGTGTTCAGTATGGCTTCAATATCTGCCTTTAATTTGATTTCGATGCGGTTTTCATATACCGTAATGCGGTCTATGAGGAAATCCAGATCGACTTTATCCAGCTTTTCTTTTTGCAGAATCTCATCGAACACATCCAAAGCCGTTTTTGTGATACGGTTAATGCGGATCATATTGTTTTTCTGATTCTCATTTAATTCCGCCTGCGCTTTTAGCGCGCTGATTTTTTCCTCCAGTTCCGCTTCCATTTCGTCATAGGTTTCTTCCAGAATGGCTTCTTTTTCTGGATGCTTCATAATATCCCGTATGCGCTGACGCTTGGTTGCTTTTAATTCCGCGAGAGCGTCATCAATCTGTTTCTGGATATTGGAAGCCGTTTCCGCATTGGTCTGTACTGCCGCTTTTTCCGCCTTCAAAGACGCATTCAGCCGTTCCAGAATTCCTTCTGAATTTTCTTTGATTTTCAGGATATATTCTTTCAAAATACCATCTAAGAGATCCACTCGGATATGATGACTGGTACATCCTTTCCGCCCACGTTTGTGATATGTGCCGCAGAGATAGGCAGGCTTCAAATCACTTCGGCTCATGGAAAACATGGGGCTGCCGCAGTCACCGCAGTAGAGAAATCCAGAATACACATTGTCATATTTCTTGATTCCTCTGTAATTGGAACGGGTTCTTTTCTTTCGCTGTTCCTGTGCCATGGCAAAGGTCTGCTTGTCTATGATGGCTTCGTGGTGATTTTCAAAGACAATATGGTCCAGTTCATCCTTCTTGATTTCTGGACCATTGATGCGTTTTCTGGTATATTTCCCCTGCCGTAATGTACCAATATAGAAATCATTTTCCAAAATCCCCTGTATGGTAACGATGCTCCATTCCTGTCTGGCTTGGATTTTTGTTTCTTCCCCATTGGCTTCCCGCCGCATTTTCTCGTGCATACGGGGTGTTGGAATTTTTTGTTCTGTCAGGTAATTGGCGATTTTTTTATATCCCCAACCCTCGTTGTAACGGGTAAATATAGTCTGCACCACCTGTGCCGCCGGCGGATCTATGGCAATGGTCATATTTTTTGTATTGGTTATGATGTAGCCATAGGGTACAGCACAAATCCATTTGCCATCATTCTGACGTCGGTCAATGACGGATTTTACTTTTTTACTGGTATCAGTAACAGGCATTTCGTTCATCATAAATCGAAACTGTATTACCGTCCAGTCATCAAAGGTGGGGAAATCCACATTGTCCCCAATGGAGATAATCCTTACCCCATTGTCTCTTAAGTCCTCCAGCTCTACCAGACCACGGCTGTTTCGTCTGGAAAATCTGGAAAAATCTTTGACTATCAGGATATCATATTGATGTCCCATGAGCAGGGGACGCATTTTTTGATAGCCTTCCCGTTTTTCAAAGGTATAACCGGAGCGGTCTCTATCTTCATAAAATGTCAGGGTACTTCCTGGAAATTTCTGTTTTACATAGTCCTCAATAATAGCTTTTTGGTTTTCTATGGAGGTATTGTCCCTGTCCATCTCCTCATCTACAGAGATACGGCAATACCCCGCAATATCATAAGTTTCTGTCAATATTCTCACCTCTTTTTCTCTTTGGCATCAGTATATCATGGCTTTTCATACACTTGTATCAGAAAATACTGGATAAAAAGCCGCCTTTCAGCAGGCGGCTTCAGGGTATCGAAAAATCGACACCCTGTCGCCAAAGGCTCATTTCATTCAAGCCTTTGACGAGTAGACAGAAGTATAAAGCAGGAATTCTATCGACTAAAAAGTCTTGAAATTCCTGCTTTTCCTCGTCGGAAATAAATTCCGACTGTGGATTCCAGTTGGGGAACTCTTTGTTCCCCAAACCCTTCCGCATTCTCGAAAAAAGTACAAATTTTACTTTTTTATAATCTATTGCTTATCATTGCACCTTTTCTTTCTGCTCCAGACCATAATTATGGAGAAGCAATCCCTCTGTCATAGAAAAAAAGTCATGGTGCCCTGAAATAAAAATAACATTTTGATACTTTGCACTGTCTTTTTGTGGTTTTGCATCTTGAAAAACCTGCTTCAAACATTCATCCTTCATTTCCTCTTCCGTCATCCAAACGGTTCTTCTTTTTGTTTTTTCATTCAGATTGATTTTCAAATAAGCAAGTCCCCCCTTTGTTTTTTCCTAGTTTTTCCAAGTAAAACGTTCTTTATACACGGTTACCACCTCAAATCTTCTTTTTGATTTTCTTCCTCGCTGGAGAGTTTATGCCCATGTGCCAGTTTTTTCAGCGCTTCTCTTTGCTTCAGCTTTCGGTCATTTCTGGCAATGGTTCTGCCATTTTCCGGCGGCAGAAAGCTCTGTTCCACATGATACCCCAGCCGTACCATCTCCGAAAAAAAGGTTTCCGCCTGCGTAAGCCAGCCTTCTTTTGGCTCCGGTGTCAACGGAACAAAACCAACCGCTTGCCGATAGGCGAATATTTTTTCCATATTTTCTTTCAGATACGTATCATCATGAAGCTTGTTGTCACGGCACTTTCTTCCATTGGGACAGGTATAGGTAATATATTTTCGGCTGTCACTCCATGCCACATCATAGCCTTCATAGTTCATATTCTGGATGAAAGTCTCCTTGCTGGTGCTGTATGCTAAGGCTTCCTCAATAGCTTTTATGAGCTGAAACTTCCAGCTTTGCTGCCGTATTGCCGCCTGATATTCTTTTGGTTTCATTGGCTTTTGCTTTGGGTTACGCCCATAGTGCTCTAAAATTTCCTGCCCATGGGCAGCACAGATTTCATCATTTACCTTTCTGTGCTGCTCCAAATCCCCATGATTTTGGTGCAGCTTTTTTCCTGTCTGAAAACTGACGGCATTCACAATAAAGTGATTATGGAGATGCTCCGTATTGCAATGGGTTGCCACCAAGACTTCATATTCCGGGAACTGCCGCTTTGCAAATTCCAAACCAATCTCATGGACTTCTGCCGGCGTGATTTTAGCGCCCGCTGGAAAGGACTGCACAAACTGATAAAACTGTCTGCCGTCTGTTTTTTTGAACTGTCGTTTTGTGGTCATCATTTCCACAAAGGCAGTATAGGCAGTGCAGTTGATGCCCGTTACCAGATTTCTTTCTCCGTCAACGGTTTTTCTCGGGTCCATGACATATTGCATGGCACCATGCAAAGCACCTGCCGTCTGCTTTTGATTGCGTACCGCAGTAAAAATACTCATGATATCCTCTTGGCCAGATCACAGATCTCCACATAAATATCTGCCACCTGTTCCGTAAAATTTCGAAAATTCATGGTTCTGATTTTTCCTTGATAGGCAAGGAGCGTCAGCTGGTTTAAGTTATTGCCGATGGCTTTCAGCTCCCTTATGATTTCCGGCAGTCCTTCTATCACAACGATTTCTCTCTCCAAAGCCATATCAATCATAAATTCTGCCATGGGCTTATGAGCTTTCTCCGCTTTTTTTCTGATCTTCTCTTTTTCCTGTTTTGTCATACGCAAATTGAAACGTTCTGTTTTCATGCTCTCACCTTCTTTTTTCACTGCGGGGCATGGGGCAGCGCCCCGAACTTTCGCGCGGCGTACAGCCTGGCGCTATGCTTGCCCCTCCCTTGGGGAGGGATCGTTGTCGGCAAAGGCAAATTTCCGCCCAAAATCCCGCCTTTCTTCCCTGCGGTAAATCTACCAGAAGTTTGATACCTCACCACACAGGGGCAAATACAGCCCCAAACCGCCGCCACAGGGTCAGAAGGGTCACCGCTTTTCGAGGGCTTATGCACCTGTTTCTGCCGTCCCTACTGTCCCTGTTTCTTCCTCTATGCGAAAAATTTTAATATACCTTGTGCCATTGCTTTTGCGGCTTTGAAAGGAAAATCCAAGTTTTTTCAAAGCATGCCGGTTTTGATCCAGACGTTTCAACAGGGTCAGATGCGAAACATCTATATGGTAACTGTCCCTCAAAAGTTCCGCGAATTCTGTGGGCGGCGCTTCAAAAAAGAATCGACCCTCCATCAGTTCTGCAATCTTTTCCGGCAGCAGATCCTTTTCTTTTTCTTCTATGCTGTCTTCCGTCAATTCCCAGATTTGGTTTTCCGTTCTTCTCAAAGAAATTTCCCGATACGCAATATCTCTGCCGATACAAGAGAGCAGGGCTTTGCCGCTGCCGCGTTTGTCCTCTACCAAAGTGAAACAGGAATCTGCCGCTCCCTGTATGCCAACAGTTCCTGAGATTCGCTGGAACACATCTCCCGTTTCATCTTTGCGCAGATGATGCACCAGCAAAATGGCAATCTGATATTTTTTTGTGATCTCTTTCAGACCAGCCATATCTTTATAGTCTGCCGCATAGCCATACTCAAAAATGTTGGAACGAATCATCTGCAATGTATCGATGACCACAAGAACGGTTTGCGGATAGGCACGCAGAAATTTTTCTATTTCTTCCTCCAGACCATTTCCTAAAGTCGGATAGGAAAAAGAAAAATGAAGACTCGCCGGAGCGTCATCCCCCAATAATATAATCCGTTCCTGCAAACGATTTTCATGGTCTTCCAATGCCAGATATAAAACCTCTCCCTGTTTTACTGGCATCCCCCAGATAGGTTCTCCCTTGGCAATCTGAAGACAAAACCAAAGCACCATCCATGACTTTCCTACCTTTGGCGCACCTGCCAGAATATGAAGTCCTTTTCCTAATAAATCCTCAATGATAAATTCCGCAGGCATCACGATTTTTTCCATCAATGTTTTTCCATCTATATACGCTACCCTATGACTACTGTCCATAAGTATCACTCCTTTCCTGATTGAAATTGATATTGCAATCGGGTACACTCAATGTAACAGATATAAAATGACACTACAATGGATTTGCCTTGGAATGGGTAAATCCCAAAAATCAATCGGATACAGAAGGAGGGGAACAAAATGTTTGAGATCAAATCTTTGGCAGAAAAACGTGATTATCCTGATCTGTTTACCGTTCGGTTTGCCAGAGAGAAATTATATATCGGGGATACGTCTTATCCCATTGGGCAGTTATCCGTAGATATGCTGAACGTATCAAAAGAATCAATGCTGAAACTGAAAAGGCTTTCTGAATCTTTCGCAAAAACCATAGACCAGAAATTCTTTTCTCCGAAAGAACAGAAAACAAGAGAGATGGTTCTGGAAGCACAAAGTGCATGGAATCAGTTCATGGCTTTTGCCAAAGAATTCCCTGTCATCAAAGATTTGCGTATCCCTATGAAAGAATTTCAGGATATGCTGCCCTCTGCTTATGATGAAATTCATGGGAAGTGTTCTGATGTTACGCAGGAATGTGCCATGTATTACGAAATGTTTGCTGAAATGATTTTCGGCTGGATCAGAATGGTAAACGACATTGCCACCTTCCTTTCCTACGCTTCCGCATTCGTAAATCTCTTTTTGGAACGGCTGAAATATCATAATCCAGAAGCCTATGCATCGGCTTATTATGATTTTATGACCAACCGACAGGTACAGCTGGAAATAGAAAAAACAATTCCCCATGGGCTTCCTTTGATTGCCCAAACCCATGAGGTAGGTTTGGAATTTGTGACCATGACAGAACAAGATGATGCCCAATCCTTCTGTATTGCGGAACGATTTGTATTCACGAACCTCTTTTCTTTTTTGCAGGTGGACCTATCTCGCGGGCTTATGATTGGACACGCACCAAAGAAATGCCAAAACTGCGGGAAATATTTCCTTTTAGAAAAGGGATACCATGTCAGCTACTGCACAAATATTGCTCCCGGCGAAACCACTCGTACCTGCAGACAGGTAGGAGCGCATAAAAAATCCGCCACACAGACAAAAACACCTGCGCAGGCGGAATATCAAAAACTATATAATCGTTTGAAAACAAGAAAAAACAGGAAGAAAATCTCTGTGGAGGAATGGAATCAGGCAGTTGCCTGGGCACAGGAAATGAAAGACAAAGCGGAGCGGGGAGAGATTAGTGAGTGGGAGTTGAAGGAGATGTTTGAAAGGGTTTGAGATATAGATCGAGTAGGAGGTACGGACGTTTCCTTGGACTAACTAAACTGCTAATCCAAGGCTGCATCTGTACTCCAGAGACCGTTTCAAGTTTTGTGTAAACCGGAAAAATTGATATAAGATATGTCATCGGTTACTTTGAACAATCCATTTTTTGATGTTCTACCCTGTCTATATTATAATCAATTTTTAGATATATTAAGCAGGACTTGCCATAAAATAAACCTCTAAACTTATAAGTATATCTTACATCAGTGTGAAAGTTTCCATAAACTTAGAAATACTCCTTTTTCATCTTTATTTTATTTCGTCCATCCCATTGATGACATATCAATAAATATGCTTTGACAGCCACACCCCAATATTAAAAATTGTGAAGTCTTCTTTCTTCTCCATATCCCAACACCCTGAAGAAAAGCTCAAAATTTTTTACATATACGAAAAGGCTCCATTGGGAGCCTAAGTTTTATTGTTGTGCTGCTTCCGCGGGCGGTTCATATCCAATGACGCCATTGCCAGTCAAATCCAAATAATACCCGCTGTCCCGCACACAGATTACATAATCTGGATGATATTGTTCGACATATCCCAAAATCCCCTGATTCAAATATTTGATCTCACGCAAATCTACATAAATGCTTTTATCAAAACCTGTATACAGCAGTGTTTCTAAGGGATTTGTAAAAGAATCCCCAAACATCAATAGCGTGGGCAATTCCGGTCTGTCTGTATCAATGATACACTCTGTACGGTTGCCACCGTTATAACAGTCATAGGTTACCCAATCCTCCGGATTTTCTGGAATGTCGTATAATGATGGCTCATCTTCTGTTCCTCTGTTATATCGACGGAAAGGGATATCCTGCTTCGGGACTCCAATGACGAGTGCATCCTCATTTTCGAACTGTCCAAAATTCTTTCGGTTGCGTGATCCAAGAAAAGGATTGGGCAAGGTTTGAAATTCCAATTCCGATGGTGTCAGAACATATAAAGGTGTTTCTCTCTCCTGATTTATGGTATCCATGATTGCCTGATAGGTATGGTATGCCCCATAATAGCTGTAATGATGATCTGTAGAACTATAGATCCAGTCAGGATGTCCCATTCGCTCGAACACCTGCCCCATATCCAAAAAAGAAATGTCATGTTCCTTCAGCGAGTTGAAAAAAACATCCTGCCGCAGCTGTGAAGCTTCTGCCTGAGGGTCCATATAAGAAGGATACAGCTGCTCAAAATAGACCTTTTGCTCCGGCACACCGACATACAGAAATTTTCCGCCATAACTGCTGACCAATTCATTCAGAACAGACAGACGAGAACTCATTTCCTCCGCTTTGGCATCAATTTCTTCCACATCTGGCTGACGAAAATCCGTTGCCGGCAGAAGTTTTTTTCCGTCATTGCTCAGCAGGACATCTCCAACCACCGGCTTTTTCAGCACATTTCGATTGATGTATGCGTATTTCTCCAGCATAAAGTCGCGTCCTGCCACATGATCTTTCAAATACGTTTCCCAATCACTGAAATACTGTCCATTCCAAAAATTTGTATCAGAATAAGTCGGCAAAAGAGCTAACGCTCGATTTTCATAAAATGCATATCCCTTTTTATCCGTAATAGGGGTATTGCAACAGGTCAGGCAAAGCAATCCTGCAAAGCTGACAATCAACAAGAGATTACATATATACTTTGTTTTTTTCTGCAATTCTGCCACCTCATTTCAAAACCGGAAATAGATAAAAGGATTGAAGCTGGAATTCACCAATACAATGACGCTGAAGCACAGCAGCAAAAGGGCATATACGTTTGCTGCCAGCAGCCGCATATTTTCTGTTGAAACAAAACAATTTTTCTGTTTCATACGCTCTGTAATGACGGCTCTCCATGGAATCGCCGCAATCACACCTATGATCAGCTCCACCTTATATTCCATAATCAGGTACAAGAACTGTTTATCCAAAAGACAACCTGTGCCCAAGCCAAATAAACCTGCAAAATATTTCAATGCGGATGCCATATTGGCGGAATTGAACAACACCCATCCAAACATAATCAGCAGCAAAGCATAAATATGCTGCATCCAGCCAGGCATTGACTTCAAATATGGTCCGATCCACAGTTTTTCCAAGAGGAGCAATATGCCAAAGTATAATCCCCAGCAGATAAAATTCCAACTTGCACCATGCCAAAAACCCGTAAGCAGCCATACAACAAAAATATTTCGAATCCATTTGGATTTTCTGCACCGATTGCCGCCTAAAGGAATATATACATAATCCCGGAACCATGTGGATAGAGAAATATGCCAGCGTCTCCAGAACTCTGTAATGGATTTTGAGATATAGGGATAATTGAAGTTTTCCAGAAACTCAAAGCCAAACATGCGTCCCAGCCCAATAGCCATATCACTGTAACCAGAAAAATCATAATAAATGTGCAGTGTATAAGCTGCCATAGCCAGCCATAGGGTTGCAGTACTCACTTCCATAGTAGGATGACCAAAAGCCTGCTCCGCAATCAACCCCATGGTGTTGCCAATGAGCATTTTTTTTGCAAGACCAACAGAAAAGCGCCGAATACCGGAGGCGAACTGGTCTACATTCTCGTGACGTTCACTAATCTGTTCTGCCACTGTTTCATAACGAACAATGGGACCGGCAATGAGCTGTGGAAACATGGATATATAAAGAGCTACATTCAATGGATTTTTCTGGACTTTGGCTGTATTTCGGTATACATCCACCACATAAGAAAGTCCCTGAAAGGTAAAAAAAGAAATACCAATGGGCATAACAATATTCAAAGCCTGAAATTCTTGTCCCAATACAGCATAAAAATTGCTCAAAAAGAAATTGGTATATTTGAAATAACACAGCACACCCAGATTGCACACAACAGAAACAGTCAAAAGGCATTTATTCAGAAAAGCTTGTTTCTGTGTGTACCATACTGCCAAACCAAAAATATAGTTTAGAATGATGGAAAACAGCATGACAAACAGAAATTTTGGACCGCCAATACCATAAAAAATTAAACTGAATACCAAAAGAACAGCATTGCGTATAGAACGGAAACGCACAGGTACAATAAAATAACACAGCAACACTGCTGGCAAAAAATAAAATATAAAGCTGATACTGGAAAACAGCATGGGATTCCCTCCAAATTACAAATAGGAAATATGATTGAATGAATCTTTAATAGGATTTTCTGCTGCCATCAAACGTGCATCGCAGAAATACAAAAACAGAAAATCTTCTTTTTAATCAAATCGGTTCTGAAATACCGAGAAAGCCATGTGATGCAAAATCATTTCCAATCATTAATGGTACTTCCATCGGGTTCAGCTATTTACAGGTGCCTTAGCACAATAAACCGGAGAAATAACAAAAAGATATTGTTGACTGCAGCATCCATATCAAAGCTAAAATTTTTACAAAAGCAGTCATCCACCGAAGGACGTTTACAAAAATTTTTCATTTGATGAACTTAAGCAATCATCGGCATTACCTCAATATATTCTTAGCACAAGCAGCCTCCTTATTTTTTCGAGGAAAAGCCCCTTTGTTCGTTGCACTAGGATTATACACCTTTGTCAATTATAAAAGGATAAAACCTTAATCAGTAAAACAGACCATGCAACAAAATCACATGGTCCGTTTATTCAAATCAGCACAATAACAAGATATTCCTTCATTCAAATCATCTTCCAATGATATCCGTTTTGCTCATATTTTCTTATTCTGCATAAGGTTTGCTTGTATCTACACCTACAGCTTTTGTTTCACTGTCGTATGTAATACCAAAGTCAAAGGTATTGGCAATATCTCTTAATTTGAAGTAGTTATTCCCACCAATATTGTATGCTGTCAAGCTTACTTCCTTTCCATCCACACAAATCATAGATGTATTCAGTGCAGCTGTTTGTGTTTTGGATGAAAACGCAGCGTTCTGTTCTTTGTTTAACGGCAATTCTCCGCCAACAGAGTCGTAGGCTGTAGCAGAAAGAAGATTGATCACTTTTTTCTCATTATCCCAAGTGACATTAAAATGTTTGTCCGTATCTGTCAAAGCCTGTGCAACATCTCTCAGCTTCATATAGTTATTGCCATTGATTTCATAGGCTTCAAAGATTACATCCTTCCCATTTACTTTTACTTCCAGTTTCTTCCCATTTGCTGTTGCGGTGCTTGCTGGTTCCTGTTTAGAAGGTGTTTCTTTTTCAGGCTCTTTTGTTTCTTCTTTTGTTGGTGTACTTTCAGAGCCATCGCTATCTTTTGCAATCATAAAGTTATAGCAATTTACATATTGTTCATTCAAAATTTCTCCTTCATTCTGATAAACTTCTACACAGAAAATCAGTTTTTCAGGATCCAATACGCCGGAATAATCACACTGAAAATACTCGTTAGAAGCAGAGCCTAAGGGCTTAAATGGATCAATATTATTAAAATCAATAATATACTGATTATCTTTCGTAACCTGAGGTCTTAAAGATACATTTTCCAGCAAATAAGCAATATGACCATCATCATCCAACATATAAACGATTGGATCGATATAATAATCCTTCGTTCCTGTATAGTCAGGCTGTAAAGTAACATATAACTTGCTGCCTTCTTCCACATAGGAAATGCCTTTTAACCAGAATTCTTCTCCTATTTCAACGCCATACCACCAGGGAATTTTATCCTTTAAAAAAGTTTCATCCGTACCATCTAATCCATCATGCGGTGTGGCAGTTCCCACATATTTTTTGTCTTTATCAAAAGATACAAAGCCGTCTGTCTTGAACATCAGATCCCCAGCAGACAGTTCATCCAGCTCTGCCGCTGACGCTGCAACCGGAACAGCGGAAGACAACATTGTCACCGCCATTGCCATTCCCATCCATTTGCGAAGCCCCAATTTTTTTCCTTTCATTTTTTAAAACCCCTTTCTTAAAAATTAAATTTAATTTTATTATAGCAAATGAATACATACTATCAACATATTTTGGCATTTTTGTAATATTTTTGCATTTCACAATTTTTTTCTGTATATTTCCACAGGAAAGACACATATTTCCTTCCAAAACCACAAAATTTATACACCTTATTTCCTGTAAGAAGATATCCATTTTGGGCAAAATATCACGCATTGAAAACAAGAAAATACAAAATTATCCATCTATTTCGTTCCATGTGTAAAAATCTGCTACACTGATCACTTCCCAGAACGCCGGTGTTGTCGTATCATTTTTTGCAATGATCTTCCCATTGATATCGGCTTTTGTGCCAACCATGGAAGCATCGGGCTTGGGCAGCTGCTGACGCGCATAACTGCTGATATCCCACCATTCCTGCTCCCAAAATACATATCCGTTCTTTTGCAGATAAGCATCGCCTACTCTGAAATTATCATAATCATCTGCGGCACAATACCCCGCTTTGATTTTTACCTTTTCATCGTCGAAGTTGACGGTATCAATGCCATAATAGATATTCCCCTTTTGACCATTACCGAAGCCCAGAACTCCTGTGTTGGGATCTCTTGTAATGACTTTTCCCGTACGGGCATCCACAGCGCCTTCATAAGGATATACGGTTCCGCTCATCCCCACATTGCTTCCATCCGGCAAAGGGGTATACTGTGGCACTTCCTGAACCAGAGGCATGGTAACCTTTGCCCTTTCTGCCATCCCAACAAGGCGGCTGATCATAACGACCGCTTCCGCTCTGGTCAATTCCTGATTGGGGTGGAAATTGCCACTAGTATCTCCGGAAATCAAGCCCATGGCATAACAGGATTCTATCACATCGGGAACATTTAAGGTTCCAGATGTAATATCTTTGAATACCTGCCCGCCATCCCATGCTTCATCATAAGGCACTGTTTCATGCAAAATTCCTTCTGCCGCTCTGGTCAAAACGAGAGCAGCTTCTTCTTTTGTCATGGGATAATTTGCAGAGGCATCGGAACCATCGGGAGACCAATACACGTAAACACCCAGACTATATGCCTTTTTCAAAACAGAGGTTGTCCAATCTCCGCCTTTTGTCGGAGGATTTCCTGTCACCCGAAGGAGAATGGACATAAATTCTGTTGATGTAATTGGATCATTTGGTCGAAAAGTCCCGTCTTTATAACCACTGATGCCGCCGGCATTTACCATAGCTGTGATATATTTTTCAGCCCAATGTCCATCGATGTCTCGAAATTGCGATGCCATTGCCGGTACCAGACAGCTTCCCAAAATCAAAGAAGTCGTCAAAACCATTCCTAAAATTCTTCTGATCAATGTTTTTTTCATAAACAAACTCATTCCTTTCCATCATTATGAATAAAATTTCCTTATAAAATACCAACGCAAACTCGTTAAAATCATACAAAACTAGTTTTCTGTGCCAAAATGGCTGCCATTGCCAATACCGGCAGGATACGTTTGCATTTCATAAGTTTTTCCCCTTTCCCATTTTACTCAACGGTGCCAATCCTCAAATAGATAGGGACTCGTAGTTGAAATATGATAAACATTCCATAGCAAGTGTATTATTTATAAATGGAATCCCAGATTTTAACATCAAAAGCGTGTATTACTTCAAACCATGCATCTGGAGAACCTTTTGCCACAATATTGCCACGAATATCTGCTTGCGTCCCTACGGGCGTACTGTTGGCAGGATGCTCTCTGTCAAGCTTTTCTCTTGCTGTATTTTCAATCATTGTCCATTCAGGTTCCCAGAAAATGTAGCCGTTATATTCCCTATAATCGCCACCCATATTGTCGTAGCTGTCATATGCACCACTACCTACTCGAATGGTTACTCCACTCATTGGAGATTTTAAACCTAAATAAATACCGCCTTTTTGTCCATTACCAAAACCCAATACCCCTGTAATGGGATCTCTGGTGATAGGTTTACCATCGGGTCCAATATCTCCTTCTTTTGGATAAACTATACCCGATTCACTCACATTGCTTCCATCAGGCAAAGGTGATGTAAGAATCGGTACATGCTTGACAACTACATGGATCCGTTTGGAAGGGTCTACAAGACGCTGCATAATGGCTGCCGCTTCCGCCCGTTTGGCGTAAGCATCCGGTGCAAAATCACCCTCATCATTGGTACCGCACAAAATGCCATTGCTATATGCCTTTAAGATATAGTCTAAATCCTCAAAGTGATTGGTCACATAAGGATAATGGTCACCAATGTTGCTTTCAATGCCCCTTTTGATCTCAAAAGTTTCATTTCCCATTTGTTCCGCTATGGTCATGACGATAGCTGCCATCTCTGATCTGGTTGCCGGCTTCGACCAGCGTGCTTTGTCTGTGCCAAATCTGTATGTCAGCCCAAACTTCTGTGCCGCGCAGATGGTTGCATTGCCCCAATATTCCCCATTCTTTTTTTCAATTTCTTCTAAATTCCCCTGTTCATCTGCCAGCGTAATAACTGCGTCTTTTCCGCCGTAAGCTCTCATTGCCATAGACGCAAATTCTGCCACAGTAACATTGGCTGCCGGCGCATACTTCTGATTGCCTACACCAGACAAAATCTCCTGGGCTGCCATTTGCTCAATGGCTGGCTTTGCCCAGCCAAATCCTGCCAGATCCGTAAAAGATTCTGCCCCGAATGCCATCACAGGCTGTGCTGTCATTGCCATAACAGCCGTTGCAAGCATTATCTTTTTTCCCTTCATAACTCTGTTCCCCTTTCCATCTTTCATATGCTTTTCACAATCAATCACTGAAGAAGTAATAATCCGGTGCTGCCACATAATCTCTTTTTGTATCCATGACAAAAGTGAAATTCAACAAATCCATGCCTACATAAAGATTCAACGCTTCTCCAAAATCTCTCAAACGTACATAATTGCTGCCGTTGATACTATATACCGTCATATCTGTCTTTTTTCCATTGACATAAACTGGCACATCACTACGTACGGCGTTATATGCCTGATAAGCGGTTTCCATAGAAACCACACCCTTTTTCGGATTTGCCGCCGCTCCCGTTACAATGTTTATGGCTTTTTGTTTCCCGTCCCATTTGACTTCTATCTGCTTTTCCGTACCAATCAATGCCTGCTCCAGATCACGCAGTTTATAAAAGGCTCTCTGCTTATAATATGTGGTATTGCCTTGCACAAAGTAAACCTGCTTGATGTTGACAGGCATTTGTTTTCCATTGACAACCATGGGGAATGTTACGGGCCATGCCTGTGTTTCCTTTGGCCAAGGGATGGCTTTCTCATTGATACTATGTTTCGGTAGATCATATTTCAGAATCAGATGATCTTTTGAAAATGTTTCCAGTGACGGATCAAAATAGGTATCTTCGATAGGCTTCTGCGGGCCAAATTCCCCATTTTCATATACATTCTGGCTGTCCCAAGTGGTATCCAGAATGATCCATTTGCCATCCACATAAGCCTCTGCCCACGCATGGTTGCTCTCTGGCCTTTGCAGCACATCGTATGTCCAGTTTCTGCTCATGCCCAGACCAAGAGAAATGCCGCTTACTTTTTTTGCCGGAATGTTGATCGAACGCAGCATTTCTACTGTCAGATTCGCATACCCTTCACAAACGCCTCTTTTATTCTTCAAGACATTTGCCGCATCCTGTAACCCGTCTGCTCTTCCGCGAAATACATCCATGTCATACCAGACATTGCTGCTGACCCAATCGTGAATAGCTTTACATCTTTCATAATCTGTCTTGCAGTTTTGTGTCACTTCCAAAGCCTTTTTCTTTATTTCATCTTGATTGGACAATATGTTTTCTCTCTCTGCCGCATAAGATTCCTTATCCATCTCCAAGTCCATCTTGCCAATATAAGCGTTATACTGGTCGAAATTCAACTGTATGTAATCTTCCGCAGAAAGCCATACCCGACAAAGCTGCAAAAGCTCTTGCGTTGTTTCTGCATCCGCCTGTTTTCTGATGTCCTGATTATACTGATAAACCTGTTGGTCATAATTCCCGTTTTTTTCTACCTGAAATTCCTTAATCTGATTGGGATTCGTCGTTGCTCCCATTTCCAATACCGTTGTATTTTCCGCATAGGCTGTTGCCGAAAAACACGAAACCACACAGCTTGCGGTTACCACGGCGCAAATATATTTTTTCATTCTATCCCACATAGAACTTCGCCTCTTTTCCCCATCTGAAACCCTCAAATTCATCTTATTCCTTCTATAAAAAACCCATCCATTTCGTCAGTGGCATAACGAAACAGATGGGTTCCTAAAAATGCTCCACTAAGCGAAAGAGCTGTTGTTTATGTTATTGCATAGAATTGTCCATTCTAAAAACTTTTACATTATGCAGTAAAGCCTTTTGCAGTGTCAAAAGCCACTTTGCCTGTTGTGCTGTCAACTGCATAACCGATGTTCAGCAGCTGTGCCAGATCTTTTGCTTTAAAATAATTTTTTCCTGCGATGCTGTATGCTTTCAGGCTGACTTCTTTGCCATTGAGATACATCTTGGAAGTGCTGCCCACTGCATTTACTGTATCGTAGTCAAACAGCGGTGTATTGATGTCTGTGTAAATGCCTGTTTCCGCATATGCTTTTTCCGTTTCCGCCATTCTTCTAAGACGTTCTTTATCTGCCTGCAGTTCTGTGCCGACCATTGTATAAGCCTTGCCAGTTGTCAGAGTCACAGCTTTTTTGCCTGCATCATATCCAACAGCAAACTGTTTGCCAGTACCATTCAATGCCGCTGCAAAATCTCTGATGGCAACATAGGATTCACCGTTGATGGTAAAACTTTCAAAAGTAACTTCTTTACCATTTACAGTTGTATCCAGAGGGAATCTGTCCGCTCTTGCCATATCAGGGTTTCCCGCGTCATAAATACGATAGGAATAAGTTACATTGTAAGGTGTATTGCCTTCCATAAATTCTACCTGAATCTGATATACACAATCTCTCAGGTTGCCGGCATAATCAGTGCCCATGAATTTTTCAGGAGAAATTTTAACAGTGGTCTGTCCAGCACCCAAAGTACCACCTGTCAGGCATCCTGTATAATCTACGATGCGGTTGTTGTCATCTACAAAATACAGATACGCATACCAATCCAGTTCCCCCTGATAACCGGGCTTCTTAGAAAGTGTTAGTGTACTGTTGTCTGTCACATAGTTCATTGTAACATTCAGCGGCGCATTGCCTTCATCACCGGGAATTGCCCAGGGATAATTCACCTTTTCCTGCATGGAAGGAATTTCTCCGGAAAATTTCGCATTTACGGGATTTTCCACTGCCATTGCAGTCATAGGAAACGCTGTCAGCACCATGGCTACTGCCAATGCCATTGCCCCAAATCTGGTTTTTAAACTTTTTGTTTTCATAATCATATGCCCTCCTAAATAAACATTTTTGAAATAGCTGTATCTGTGGAGCGAAATCGCTCTTTCGCTTCCGCCAAACGAGAATTGATATTTTTGACTGTTTTTCACCTGTTGTCAGGTGCAAAAGCCTCCTTTCTCATTTTTCATCATGCATTTTCTCATCTGACATTACTAAGACACAGCAAAAAATCAATCGGTTTTAAAATTTCAAAAAAAATTTTAAAAATATTTTATTTCCCCGTATCTTTCCATTTCAATCCGCAAAGATTTTCTCGTAAACTTCATCAGAAACTGCAATATGGCGATCCATCATCATATCATTATCAGATTCCTGCCCGTCTACTATAAAGTACTCCTCATCGCCATTTTCCGGATCTGTCACAAGGACACCCATAGCTTCCAGCGCTGGTAATTGCTGCAATACACCAATATCAGCGCCCCCTGCAACACCTGTCAGGTACAGGCTGCGCAGCTGCTGTAAATTGGAGAAAGGAGAAAGGTCAGATACCTCTGTCAATTTCAGATCACACCATTGGAGTGCAGGCATGCCTGCCAAGAAAGATACGTCAGAAGCGCCTTCATAAGTCATCCCATCCAGCACAAGTAGATTCTGTAGCGTATCCAGACCTGCATAGGTTGTTCCCCATTCACCGGCCGATTGTGTAATCAAAGACAAAGACTGTAACTGCGGGAAATTGGAAAAATCCAGACTGCCCTGTGCCACATTGGGCATCAAAAGATACAAATCCTTTAAATTATGCAGCTGATTCACTGCATCCCAGTTATCCATTCGCACACCTGTCAGCGCAAGATATTTCAAATCGTGCTCAGCCAACGCTTCTGGATGCTCTACCGTAACAAAATCCAGCTGAAGGCTTTCCAAGTTTGTAAACATGGAAAGGTCTGACAAATCCACTGTGGGCCATTGCGTATCGGGATTCTCCAATGCTTTTATGAAAGGCGATTCATCAGAACCCTCCATGCCGCCAATATAGAGCTTGCCTTCATAAAAACCAATGGTATCTACGTTTTCCACATCGCTTTGATGGATTTCTCCCACCGTTAAGCCTGCCGCTTCCGCAAAAGCCGCTTCAAACTGGGGGTCTTGAAATTCCAGTGCAGGATCTTTCAATGTTACAGCGGCTGTAATCCCTGCCGCCGCAACCACAACAGCGGCGCCTGCCATAATCATTTTGGCTTTCAATCCAATCATTGTCGCTGACTTAACCACACCGGCTGCCGCAGAAGCGGCTCCCGCGGTTTCCGCAGCGCCAGCTCCGCTTGCGGTTCCCATGGACGCATTGCCTGCACTGGCTGTCCCTGTACCGGCAGAAACAGCGCCAGAAGCAAGTTCTTTGGAAATCGCTGTCCAAGGCGCAGTGAAATCCAATCCTTTTGGAATGTCCTTCGCATATCCGGTAAAGAGCAGACCCAGAGGTACCAGTGTATGCAGACGGATATCTGTTCTCTTTTCCAGAGACAGGACACTTTCCTTCAATTTTTTACGGGCATAATTCAAACGGCTTTTCACTGTCCCCACAGAACATTCCTGCGTCTGTGCCACCTGCTCTGTACTCAGCCCCGAAAAATAATACAGCATAACACATTCCCGCTGATCATCCGGCAATTCATCAATCATCTGAAGTACCAGACGACGTTTTTCTTCCTGATCCAAAACAGATTCCGGAAGGATTGCTTCATCTGTATCTTCAATATTTTCAAAATAATCCTGTTCTTCTTCCTCACCAAATGAAGGCTTTACAAACCGATTTCGAGACCGCAGCAGATTTTTACTTCTATTTGCTACAATCTGCGCAAACCACGAAGAAAATGCCTCTGGATTTTGTAAACTGTCCAACGCACGAAAAGCAACAATATAGCTTTCCTGCAAAATATCCATGGCATCATCTGCGTTCTGCAATAATTTCAAAGCAAGATAATACGCTCGCTGATAGGTTGCTTTATAAAGCTCCTCCTGAGCGGATATATCTCCTTTTTGCGCCAACAGCACCAAATCTTTTTGTTCCATACACATTTCCCCTTTAGAATCATTTGCACCTATTTCTAATGAAATTTTAATTTTGACAGGTCCATTATATACAAAAAAAACGGATTTTTCCACCAAAAATCCGTTTTTTTGTATATTTTTTTGATTTTTCCGAAAAATCTTCATGCAATTAGATCAAGGACCAACCCCAACGCCACTATCCAACAGCGTCTTGATCACATCAGGTTCCTCACCTTCACAAGTCAATGTCACATCCTCCAGATTGGGAAGTTCCAAAAGTACATCAATATTTTCCACAGTACCATCATAAATCGCCAGATGTTTCAGATTGGGGAAATTCTTCAGAGGTTCCAGATCCAGCACAGCGGAATCTGACAAACGAAATGATAATAATTCTACCTGTGTACAATTCTCTAATACGGATGCAGCTTCTTCATTTTCCAGTGCCCAGTTCAGATCCAAGTTTTTCAAACTTGTACACTGGGACAAGGGTGAAAAATCCGTGACTGCTCTAGTTGCCATATCCAAACGCAGTGTTTCCAGTTCCTTACAATGTTTCAGCGGCTCCAAGCTGGTTCCGGCATATTCCCCTGACAATTCTTTCAAGTGAGGCAGATCTTTCACGAAATTAAAGTTTTTAAACACAACACTGTCATAGTCATCGTCCATTAAGTATACCGCTTCCAGATTTGGCAGCATTCTCAGGTCTTCCAAAGACTGGATGCGAAGTTCCTCCTCATGATAACTGTTGGTTTCGGTTGTTTCATAGGGAACAGGGATGGCTGTATCATAATCCACATATCCATCGCTATAACTTTCATAGGTAATGCCCATGGCATATCCCAATGGATCAAATCCAATCTGCTTGATGGCCCCCAGTTCTCCTTCTGTCAATTCTCCTCCTAAATTTCCCAATGCACTTCTCAGATATTTTTCAAAAACAGGATCGGCAAACTCTTTTTTCACTACACGATCCGCATTCGCTTCTTCACTTACGCTTTCACTTGTTCCGCATCCGCAGAACGCCATAGCACACACCAGTCCACATACAGCCATTTTCCATACTTTTTTCATAAAAACAACCCCTTTTCGCATTATCTTTTTTCTTTATATTTGTTATCAAAATTCTGCCTTTTCCACTTGTTCTGTCTGATATACTGCCACATTCTGTTTTTTCAAAACTCTCTGGGCATTCCAGTGCACACCAGCGAAAGCGGCGATCAGACCATATACCACTGCTGCCAGCAGGTACAGCAGATCAGAAGCTACAAAATAGTAAGAAATCATATCCAGCCATGTGCAAAAACTGCTTACAGACCATACCGCAAAGGTAACTGTGGTTACGCCATATTTTTTATCCTTTGCAGCCAGCAGTGCCAATGCAGCGCCAAAGGGTGCAGGCTGAACTGCGTAATAACTCCATCCCCAAAGATACTGTCCCATGGAAAGCACCAGCAGAATGACCATCAGCTGCTGTGCATGGCTTGTCAGCTTTGTCATCAGATCTTTCCCATTTTTCATGCTAAAAAAGACTCTGCTCCACGCAATCACTGCGGCAATACCCTCTGTTCCTACTTTCTGCAGCTTTTCTATATCCAGCATCTTAACGGAAATCTGAGGTTCTTCCGCGGGCTGTTTCTGTTCCTCTTGTGTCTTTTCTTCTGCCTTCATAACTTCCACAGGCTTTTCATCCACAACATCAACCCACGCTTCTGCCTTTGGTGTTTCCTGTGTTTCTTCTTTTTCTTTTGTTTCCATCCGTTCTACAACTTTTTTTGCTTCTTTTTTCTCGTTATCTTTTGCGGGTCCCTTATTTGTTTTGCACTGTACAAAAACGCCCAGAACCGCAATGATTGCGGATGCAATGATCACAAATGTCAGATCTGGAATCATACCTGCTACCATGGGCAGTGCAATACCGCAGAAGGCGCCGCCTTGAATACTGGTACTCAGAATGATGGAGATGCGATAGAACTTCGCCGCAACCAAACCAAGCATGGCACCAAGAATCATAGATAAAAACAATGGTGTGTCAGATTCCGCAGAGCCACCGCAAAGGAAAGTTCCTACGACAGTCACTGTCAGGAAAACACTTACGAAAACGCCTACAGCAAAGAAACGATAAACACAATAGCAAATTACAACTGTTAAAATTAACATGATTAGAATAACGACTCCGGAACTGATAGATGAATCAGATACAAAGTTTGCCGTTGTTACAATAAAACTGAGAAGCAACATAACAATCAATGTTTGAATCATCGTGATCACTTTTTGGATTTTAAATCCCAAAAAACACTCCAGCGCGCCGATGACCAGAAGAATCGCTCCGATGACGGATAACACATCTCCCAAATACCAATAAAAAACATCCATTAAATTATCCCACATACTATTTCCTCCCTCGTATAGTATCTTTAGATACCATTATTCTTATATAAAATTTAATAGTTACTTTGTTCAATAGGCTTCATTAAACCCATGATATAATTGTCCCAGTGTCAA
>OLVT01000178.1_pt1 | contig 75341 bp, 54 predicted proteins | sample 1673241 | NCBI WGS metagenome assembly OLVT01 (sample SAMEA3178936, study PRJEB25190) | human gut metagenome | biome: human gut; feature: human-associated habitat; material: faeces | place: Austria | collected 2013
ACACCCCTATCTGCAATTTTGCACAAGGATATTTATACCATAATTGCGTAGAGATGTCAAACAAATATTGAAAATAAAATAGTTTTTTTTCATATTTTTTGTTCTTTAATTTCTTTTTTATGATTATGACCGGTCTTAATTTTTTTGAAAATAAAACTTATTTTATTGATACAAAATTAACAAATTCGCTGTATAATTTGTTATAGTGTAAAAAACGTGAAGCACGTAACAACCCCTGTAATAAAAGTTCAGTTGTTTCACATTATAAAATTTTTTTAAAAAGGATTGGTATTTATATGAAAAAAGGATTAATTTTGGAAGGCGGTGCCATGCGTGGAATGTATACTGCCGGAGTACTTGATATATTTATGGAAAATGATATTACTGTTGACGGTGCCATTGGCGTTTCTGCCGGGGCTGCCTTTGGTTGTAATCTTAAATCAAAACAGATTGGCAGAACAATACGATACAATACCAAATATTGTCGTGATCCCAGATATGTTGGGCTTCGCTCTTTAATTAAGACCGGTGATATTTACGGTGCTGATTTTTGTTATAATCAGATTCCTAACCGCCTTGATATTTTTGACGTGGAAACTTATCAGAAGAATCCAATGGATTTCTACGTTGTAACTACAGATGTTGAAACCGGAAAACCTATTTATCATCTTTGTCCTAACGGCGATGCAACGGACATTAAATGGTTTAGGGCTTCTGCTTCAATGCCAATGGTTTCAAACATTGTAGAAATCGACGGTTTTAAAATGCTTGACGGTGGAATTTCAGATTCAATTCCAATTCACAAGTTTATGGAAATGGGCTACGAGAAAAATGTTGTCATTCTTACCCAGCATGACGGCTACAGAAAAAAGAAAAATTCAATGCTTCCGTTAATCAGATTAAAGTTGGGCAAGAAATATCCTAATCTTGTACACGACTTGGAAGTCCGCCATATTATGTACAACAAAACATTAGATGACCTAAAAGAACTTGAACGCAAAGGACTTGTCTACATTATTAGACCTGAGAATCCTGTTACAATCGGGCGCACCGAAAGAGATCCTGAAAAACTGCAGGCTCTATATGACATTGGTCGCAAAGAAGGGCTGAAACATATTAGAAATGTGAAAAATTTCCTCGGAGAATAAATTAAATTAAAAGCATACCTGATAGCTATAAATTGTACCGACCCCAAAAAGTTAGACCTAAAAATCTAACGATTGGAGGCCGGTATTTTTATGGCTAGGTCGAAGCAAAAACGAATAAAAGAAAAGTTAGGATGGATGAGTCCTGTTCCATACAGGCTCCATCTCCTTACTGCATAAAAGAAAAACGAGACGACCGAAGTCGTCTCGTAAAAAGTCTAACTTTTTGGGGTCACCTCACATTAGTGGATAGCCTTTTTCTTTTATAATGATTTTACTTTGTAAGTTTCATTTTCTTTTTAGCACTCCATGGACCATACTTCTTGTTTCCATTGATTACTGTGAATGCTCTTGCCTGTACATAGTACTTCTTGTTCTTCTTAAGTTTCTTAAATGTAAGCTTATTACGTTTGAATACCTTTGTAATAGTCTTCTTAGCCTTAAACTTCTTAGTTGTTGAAACTCTTACTTCATAGCCCTTAGCACCTGCAACCTTCTTTAATGAAATCTTTGCTTTAGTTGTTCTCTTCTTCTTTGTTGCCTTTGTTACTTTAGTCTTGCCAACTTTTACATTAATATCACTTGAAGCACTTGGTACTGCAGTTGTGTTGCCACCATTACCAATGTCTGATGTATTTTCACCTGACTTAGTTGTTGGTGCCTGTGTTGCATCTGACTTAGTTGTTTCGCCAGGTTTTGTTGTTACCTCAGTCGTTCCACTAGGGTTTATAGTAGGTGCCTGAGTTGTTGTTTCACTAGGTTTAGCTGTTGTTGGTGTCGGTTTAGTTGTTGTTGTAAGTTCAGGTGTTGTTGTTGGCTGATTAGCTACTACAACTTCTTTTGTTACACCCTTTGATTCAATTCCATTTAATCTTGATGTTACCTTAACAATATGTGTTCCGGCATCAATATTGTTGTATGTATATGTTCCGGCTGAAGCTAAGTTCATATCCTTAACCTTGCCATCAATGTAAACCCAATATGTCTGTCCGTTATCTGCACCTGTCCATGTTACTGTAACAGTATTATAAGTTGGGCTTTCTACAACTAATCCTTCAGGTTCAACAGGCATGTAAACATCTGATCCCATAATTGCTACTTCTGAAATCTGATATCCCCAACTGTAACTACCATCGTTAAGTTTAACTCTTACATATCTTACTGTATCGTAATTATATGTTGAAGGGTCAATCTTATTTTCCATAACATCTTTGTACTTAGCATCCTTAACGTTAACCATTTCCTGGAAGTTCTGTCCATCTGATGAGAACTCAACTGTATAAGTCTTAGCATATGTATTGTCTGCCTTAAATGCTATTAAAAATTCTTCAATATTAGAAATTGGATAATTCTCTCCAAGGTCCATATTGATTGTTGCCGTCTGTGCTCCATGTTCTGTGTGAACACAAACACCGTTGTTATCTGATACGATACCATCTGTTAATGATGATACATCCTGGTTTCCTTCACCTTCGTATACCTTGTCAACAGTTATCTTTGCTCCCTTTGAAATATTTCTTACAGTGTTAATGTAATCCTTTAATGAACCGTCATCTACTTTAACTTCCTTTGAGATGCCCTTAGATGTTAACTTGTTGTAATATGAAACTACCTTAACTGTATATGTTCCTGCATCTAAGTTATCAATTGTATATGTTCCTGCAGTTACTCTGTCACCTACAAGGTTGTTGTTTAAGTATACCATATACTTGTAATCATCCTGATTTTCACCGGCTTTAATTGTATATGTAATCTGGCAATACTTATCAGATTTTACTGTTACTTCTGCAGGATCATCACAGTACTGTAATTCTGCCTTCTTAGCATTCTTGTCTGTACTTAATGCTGCAATTTCTCTTACCTGAACACCCCATGTGTATGCTTCATGATAATAGAATCTAATGTATCTTACTGCGCCTGTTACTCCTGTCATATCCTGAGTATCTACACAATTCTTGTTTTCGCAGGCATCCTTTACAGAATCTCCTGTTACTTTTTTAACTGTTTCAAAATCAACTCCGTTAGTTGAGTACTGGATTTCGTAACCGTTAACAGGAGTATCTCCTCCATTGTTTTCTTTGTATTTTACAACTAACTTATCAATAGTTGCGCTATCATAAGCATCTCCTAAATCAATTGTATAACTTGTTCCTGTTGTGGCAAATGCTGTAGCAATATGTTTGCCTTCAAAGTTACCATCTGTAAGATCGCTTTCGCTACCGCCTTCACCATCCTGCTTATTAGGAAGTGCTACAACATTCTTACCTAATCCAATGTTAAATTGTCCGTCTGCAACCATTTCTTCTACAGTTATAGGTAAAACTGTCACTTCACATGTTGCCTCAAACTTACCTATCTTAGCTGTAATAGTTGTTGTTCCCTCTGACTTAGCTGTTACTGTTCCTGCATCATTAACTGTTGCAATCTTTTCATCCTTTGATGTCCATGTAACTGTTGTGTCATCTGTTGTGTTGCTTGGATTAATTGTAAGCTTCAATGTTTCTGAATTCTTATTCTTAATTTCAAGATTCTGTGGAGCAATTTCAATTGATGTAATATGTACAGGATCTGTTACTGTAATCTTACATGTTGCTTTCTGTCCGTTTGCAGCTTTTGCTGTAATTGTAGCTGTTCCCTTTGAAACACCTTCAACTAAACCGTTAGCATCTACCTTGGCAACACCTACATTATCACTGCTAAATGTAACTGACTGGTCTGTTATTGCTGAAAGCTGTAACTTGTTTCCAATTGCTACTGTTGCTTCTGTCTTATTTAATGAAATTGTTCCTTCAATAATAATATCTGACTGAACAGGATCTGATAATAACATTCCCTTTCTATATGTTACAGCCTTAATTGTTACTGATTTGTCTACTGTAATTGGTCCTTCATAAGTAGCTGAATCTTCTGTTGGAGTTGCTCCATCAATTGTGTACTTAATTTCAGCACCCTTTACTGCTGTTGACATTGTTACTGTCTGTGTTCCCTTATAAGTTCCACTTACAGGTGTAATTGTTGGTGCCTTAGCCTGTACTGCACCAAATACCTGCATTTCATAAATTGAGTAACCATACTGAGTTCCTCTTGAAACACCCTGCATCTTTACGTATCTTGCCTTTGTTGCCGCAAAACTTGATGTGATTTCTCCAACCATACCATTTTCCTTAGCAACTGTTGTCCATTCTTTTCCGTCTGTAGATACCTGAATTTCGTATTTTGCCGCATAAGCTGCTTCCCAGTTAATTGTAACTGCGTTAACTGCCTGTACTGAACCAAGATCTACCTGAATCCATTCATCATCTGCTTCATTATCAGCCTGCCATCTTGTGTCTGTTGTACCATCCAAAGTCATATCGGCTGTATTTGCACCCTTTGATGAAGATGCTGTTGCTTTCTTCTTAAGTCCTAAATTATCACTACTGCTTACTGTATCTCCGGCAATTTCAAATACTGTTGCTGAATATGCTGAATCAAGATATCCATCCTTAACTGCAACTGCCTTTAATGTAGTGTTGCTTGAAATCAAAATCTTTCCTGTGTATTCTTTTGATTCTGTTGTTGGAATTGTACCATCTGTTGTGTAGTAAATCTTAGCATCTGCATCTGAGCATGATAATTCAACTAACTGTGTATCATCAAATGTTACTTTTCCTGTTACATCTTCTGTAACTTTTCCTGTTGCTAAAGCTTTAGCCTTAACTGTAGGTGTTGCTGTCTGAGTTAATTCAAACTGTTTTTCTGTGTCAATGTTAAAGCTTACAAATGCCTTTGCACCAATGTTAGCTTTACCAATCTGTTTTCCAAACTTATCTTTAATTGCTACTGTCTGTGTCTTGTCTGTAGCATTCCAAACTTCTGCTGTGTATACTGTCTTGCCGTTTGTATCCTTACGATATACAGAACCTGTAATGTTGCCTGTTACCATGTAGTCATTTGTTCTGTAGCCTAACTGATCCATTGCTGAAATAAACCATAATGTATTAGCTCTATCTTCAACCTGTACATTTGTTACGTTAGCTTTAAACTTGTCATATGCACTCTGTGCATTAGTCTGTGAAAGGAATGGCCATGTAATATGCTGCCATCCGTTATCAGGTGTTACATACTTGTCCGGATTGTGCCATGAATCATCTGCACTAACTCCGTTTGCCAAATCCTGATCAAATAATTTCTTTTCTATGTTTATTGCATAATTAGTATCATCTACTAATCCCTGATATATCTTGGCACATTTTTCCTGATTCATACCATAGTTTGTAAGGTATTCAGAAATAGGTAACCACTGAATACCATATACATAAACAGGCTGTCCACCAAAATATGTTCCATATCCCATTGAAGCACCATAAATCTGACCTGTTCCCTGGAACGGATAATCATAAGCCTGATCTGCTGCTCTGTCAGGATGATCACCTAACCAGTTAGTTTCATCATAGTCGAACCAGTACTGCTCAATCGCTTCCATTTCTGTTGTGAAGCCGTAAGCTCCGGCATCAATGTAAGTGCTATTCTGTGATACTTCACCCCAGAGATACATACCTACCCAGCTGAACAATGCTTCTGAAGCTGATTCCTGGTTGTTACCTGAATCGCTGTCTGCATATCCGCCTGCCCATGAGTGTCCTGAATACTGGTCAAATGCTCTAAACTTACAGAACATGTTGCCATCATCTTCAGGTTCCTTAGGATCTGCGTAATCCCTTACAAGAAGTTCAATCATATCTTTGTAATCGTTGTAGAACTGCTTGTCGTATGTAGCAAGTACCGCTGCACCAAACATAAAGTATCCATATGTAAAGTGGTGGTCGCAGATTGCTGCGTTGGCACCAAATGAACTTTCAGGATAATAAAGTGTTCCCCAATCCTTATTGTAGATTAAGTAACAGTCATCATCTTCACCGTCATATGTGAACCAGTCAACCATAATGCTCTTTAATTTCTTTAATAATTTTTCTCTAATTTCTGTTTCACCTAACTGGTCAGCCATAAGAGCGCTGATTGCAAGTGGGTGAACATTCTTACCTTCCCAGTAAGCATCAGCAACAGGTGCTGTGTTAATCTTAGATGCTACTACCTGGTTAAGATATTCAACCATTTCAGTTGTATTAAACATGCTGCTGTCAGGCTTTGTAAATGTTGGAAGTAAACCTGAGAACTGCTGTGTTGTCTTGTATTCATTAGCCCAGATAGATTTCATGTCACCACGAATTGAGTAATATGTTGCATCCGGGTTATCTGCATCTGATGAATATTTCCACTGATGTGGGAATAAACAATGCATTGTTTCATTTGAGAATCCCTTTCTCATAGTCTTAGTTGTAGCTGTATATGTTGTTACAACCTTATTGTTAGCCTGATCAAATGTGTAGCCAACGTGTGTGTTTGTTACAAATGCGTAACCATGTTTATAATACCGGTCAATGTCACCTTTCTTTGTCATAGCTGCAAGTGACATATAATTTTCATTCTTTGAAGGGAATGTCACCTTAACGTTATATCTTGAACCTGCAACCATTACCTTAAATGTTGTTCCTTCAGGTACGTTCATACAATAATAAGAACCATCGTTTTTAGCCTTAGTATTTTCATCATCCATTGACTTAAAGCCAATGTGGTCTGTTGTAATTGTGTCCCCTTCTTTAGCTAAAATACTATTTCCATTGCCATCAAAAAATTCTGTAATTGATGATGAGTTAATGAAAAATGTTGTGTTATCACAGAACTCACTGAAAATGTAAGGTGAACCCTTAACTACAGTTGACTTCATCTGCATTCCACTGTTGTCCATTAAACCTAACTGTACTGAGTAATCACCATAGCTTTCTACTCTGTCATAACCCTTTTTAGAGTTGTATTTTTCAGGTAATACATAGAAGTCAATTCCTGTTTCAGTAGACTGGTCTGTTCCAAGGTCAGTTTCCTTTCTTGTTCCAACCCATCCTGCTGTTGCAAGCAAAACTCCAAGTCCCTTAGTTGAGAACTTAGCCTTTAATGGTGTTGAACAAAGTAAGTTACTAAATGTCTGAACCATTGCTGATGACCACCAGCTGTTAGAATCGATTGGTGTCTTTATAGTTTCTTCATTAACAAATGTTGGTAACTTGTTCTTTTCCTTATACATTTCACCTGAAACATATGAACCTTTACCATTCTTGTTGTTAATAACCTGTCTTGTTGGAAGTGGAGCGATTGTTTCGTTTTCCTTACTATCGCCTTCTCTGTATTCATAAACACTTAATTCGTTAATTCCTACACCACTACCGCTTTCAACCTTAGTATAGCCTAAGATTCTTACATATCTGACATTCTTTTGATACATGGTAACATCATCAATCATATTAGCGTATCCTCTAAGATTTCTGTGAACGGTTTTCCATGTCTTTGCATCATTTGAAACCTGAATGTCATACATCTTTGCTGCATCGCTGTTAAAGTTAACAACAACCCTGCCGATTGTGTATTCCTTCTGAAGGTCTACATAAATCCACTGGTCATCACCCTGATATGATGTAAATGATGATTTTGTATTTCCATCTACTGCGTTTTCAGGTTTTACATTGTTGTATGCATCCGGTCTTAAATTACCGTCTTTATCATACATCCACCATTCATCACGGGTTTTTACTTCCTTAGTTGTATCTCCTGACTTAACAGTGTTGCTTCTTGACTTAACCGGCTTGTTAAGTGCAAGGTTTACTCCATAATCCACAGGTCTTTCAATCACTCCGTTTGTACCATAAACCTGGAATTCAAACAATGAATATCCGTAGTCAGGCAATGCTTTTTCTGTCATCAGAATTCTTACATATCTTGCCTGTCTGTCTTCTTTGTTTGTAATAACTTTTGTTAAATCTATTGTCTGTTCCTTTTCATCCACTACAGGTGCTGTCTCACCCGGCTCTGTAGGTGTCTCTGTAGTTGTCTCTTCCTCTGTAACATCACCTGAGATTGTAACTTCACCGCTTGTAATAACTTCACCTTTAGAATTGTAAGCCCTTACAATATATTTATGAATTCCTTCCAACAATCTTACATTGTTAATAAGATCAATTCTTGAATCCTTATCAAAAGTAAATCCATCAGGTGCTGTTGCTACTTCTTCCTGACCGTTGTTTTCAACGAAAATCTTATAAGTAACTGCTCCTGAAACTGCACTCCAAGATAAAACTGAGCTAATAGTTCCATTATCATTCTTTTGCTTTTTCCCTATATTTATAGCCATAGCTCCAGGCTTAACTGTTTCTTCAGGAGTTTCTTCTGAACCTGAACCGTTACCCTTTGTGTAAACTGTTGTCCAATTCTCTTCATCGTTAGAAAACTGAATCTGATATGACTTAGCATAAGCTGCTTCCCATTTCAGATAAACATGGTCAAGGTCTGCTTTTGCTCCCAAGTCCACATACATCCATTCTATTTTGTTCTTGTAATCACTTTCCCATCTTGTAGATGTGTCACCATCTACTGCATAGTCTTCATTCTTACCTGAACTTACATATACAGGTCTACCTTCTGATATGCAATATGGTGTATTATCAGCCGCTGATATGTTTACAAGTTGTCCTTGAGGACATATGGTGACTACCATAGCCGTAACCAAAGTTAAAGACAATGCTTTTTTCATATTTTTTAGCATAATATTCCTCCATTCCCTAATATTATACTTAATATTATAAATTGCCTTTTTTTTATCTCAATGTTAAAAAAAGTTTTAGTTTCTTTTCAGCAAAATGCCTAATTCATTATACAAATATAACATTAAAATCTGATTTTAAAGTTATATTTTTACTGTTGTTTTGTTAACTTTGCCCTAATAAGATAAAATTAGTAAAATTGTTTTTATTAGTTAATATAAATATTCATTTTTATTGTTGTTTATACAAAAAATCACTATTGTAACAAATTCGATTTTTCTGTATTGTTTTGTCTTTTTGTGATTTTTAATATATAGAATTTTTATTAACAAAAAAAGAAGCTACGGAATAGTACCTCTTACTAGTACTACTCCATAGCCTCTTTTTACTTAATTACGATTACCTACTGTAATCTTATTTTTTAACTCTAATCTTAGTTGCCTTTGACCACTGGCTTGCAACTGTCTTTCCGTTAACTTTCTTGTAAACTTTAACTCTTACATAGAGTTTCTTCTTACCTTTAAGTTTCTTAGATTTAACTGTAAATACTGCCTTCTTAGATGTCTTCTTAGCAACAACTTTCTTGAAGTTCTTTGTTGTTGAAATCTGTACAGAGTATTTGCTTGCTCCTGCTACTTTCTTAACTGAAAGTTTAACCTTATTAGAAGATAACTTCTTAGCTGTTGCCTTAACCGTTGTTTTCTTAACTGTTATCTTCTTAACTGTTGCTGGAGCTGCTGTTGTACTAATAGCCTTAGTTGTTGGTGCAACTGTTGTTGTTTCCTTCTGTGCAGGTGCTGCTGTTGTTGTTTCCTTCTGTGCAGGTGCTGCTGTTGTTGTTTCATTCTGTGCAGGTGCTGCTGTTGTTGTTTCCTTCTGTGCAGATGCTGCTGTTGTTGTTTCATCATCTTTCTTAGAATTATCAACACCGTTCTTGTTGTATACATATAATGTAGCCTTAACTGTTCCAGCTCCATTTGTAATTACAACATCACTGTACATATCTGTAAAGTTTGATAACTTGAACCAAATTCCGGCTCCAGCAACTTTAATATCTGCTGCTTTTCCATTTACTGTTATTGTTCCAAAATCAGCATCTGCGAATGATACATATAATCCTAATGTATCATCAGCTGGCTGAATATTAACGATTTCATTAATTGCTCCATCCTTGATTGCTTTATATGTATCATTGTATGTAGCATCTGATGAGCTAATAAAGTCTTCTGCTGACCAATCTTTTTCTGCTGCTACAGGTACTGTTGGTGCTACAGGAGCTGGTGTTGTTGTTTCGTCCTGCTTAGCTGGTGTTGTTGTTTCGTCCTGCTTAGCCGGTGTTGTTGTTTCACCTGTTCCAGGTTCTACAACTGGTGTATTTGTAGTTGTTTCAACTTCAGCTACTTCTGTTCCATATACACCCATTTCCCAAAGAGAATATCCATAATTAAGAGCATTCTTAACGCATTCAATTCTTACATATCTTGCTTCAACTGCTTCATCTAATGGCACTTCTATTGTTTCTGCTTTATCTGCTGTCATAGTTTTTACTGTGTCATATGCTTTACCATCTTTTGAAACCTGAATGTTATATTCTGTTGCATATGCATTTTCCCACTTGAAAGCAACACTTGAAACTTTATATGTCTTACCCAAATCTACTCCAAGTGTCACGCCACTCTCATATGATGCTGCTGCATATCTTGAACCTAAATTTCCATCAAAAGCTTCTTCTGGCTGGTAATCTTTTTCCTTCACAGAATTTGAAAATGCTGTCTTTCCTTTGGCAATGTTTTCATCACCAGTTAATAAAGCTTCAACTCTTTCCTTTTCAATCTGTTCTTCTGACTTTTCTGTTTTCTCTAATTTAAAGTTTGAAATTGAAACATCATATTTTCCAACTTCATCATCACTAAATGAACCAAAAGCAACAACAATATTTACCTTATCATTATTTGCTGCAAATGTCTGCTCAATATGTCCTACTGTTGTATCGTATTCCTTTTCAACATATTCTCCACCTGAAAGTGTCTGGACTAAAATTTTTTTAGCTGGTGTAGAACTTACATCTAATGATACCTTATATGCCTGTCCTGCTTCAACTGTTACATCATTAACTTTGGCTTGTCCTTGCCATTTGCTATCTCCACCCCATGAACGATCTGTCTCGAAGCCTTTGTATTCTGCTCCGCGTACTTCTTCTGTGGAAGTATTTTTAATTGTCGCTTTTCCTAATCCGTCAGTTAATTCTGACCACTCTAAGGCTTCTGCTGCATTTGCTGTCTGTGGCTGAACTGTAATACCTGCGATAACCATTGCAATAGCACTTACAATAGCCACTAGTTTCTTGAAACTTTTACTCATATTAAAGTCTCCTTTCCCCTTTTAGTTTCTTACTTTTGTTTAAAGATTTCTCTTCTTTAAAACAATAATTGCATTTTATCACAATCTCTTATGCGATTCAATAATCTGAAACGTTTAAAAGTGTTTTTATTTGTGCATTTTTGACAAGCTATATATGTGACTTGTTCCTTTTTTATAACATTCCTTTTACATATGCTACATTTTCAATCTCAAAATATATATATTTTCCACAATTTTCTTTATTTTTTTTACTTATTTATCATTTTTGACACTATTTAACCATTGTTTATTTTAAAAACCGTTTTTATTATTTTTCTATATATAAAAGAAAAAAGAGCCTATTTAAAGCTCTTTCTTCATAAAAATATTTTTATTACTTATTTTACTTTTTAATTACCAGTTTAGGAGTTCTGTCTTCGTTGAATATTCCCCAATGTTTTTCTGCTTCATTAGGTCTGTTTCCACCTTTCCAAGGCTCGTCAAAAGCTTCAAACATATAAGAAATAATCTGTTCCCTGTCACTCCATTCCCAGAATTCTTCATAATATCTCTTCTGGTTTTCCTCATTAGCCTGCCCCTCTTTCATCTGCTTAAAATCAGCACAATCAGTAGCCCAACCTACTTCTGAGAATACTATAGGCTTGCCAGGATACCATTCCTTAACTTTTTTGTACCATGTCTTATTTACTTCCAAAGCTTCTTCCACTGTATTTCCATTCCACAATGGATATGAATGAATGCTAATAATGTCCAGTTCATCTGCAAGCTCTTTTAGATGTTCCCATTCATAAACCCCTTCATTGAAGGTTACCTGTTTACCTGTTTCTTTTTTGAGTTTTTTTGCAAAACTTATAAGTCTTTCAACAGGTACATTATTTTCACCCCAATCAGGTGTGTTTTCATTTCCAACTGAAACTGCATTAATTACATCACTATTTTCATTTGATATTCTGATTAATTCATCAATATTTCTATCATTACGTTCTGCACGCTGCTTCAATTCTTCTTCTGAATAATTAGTCTTGTTCCATGGACATCCCGGATTGTTAACTTCTGATATTAATCCAGGTCCTAACATTAATTGCATATCAAAACCACAATCTCTTATAACCTTGCATGTTTCCTCTGCATATCTTATAGGATCGTACATTCTTAAATATTTGAAACCTAATTCATTTAACAATGTCAAATCTTCTTTAATCTGTTCATAAGTTGGATATGTAGCATTTTTTGGACTTTGTCCCTGCCTATATCCTGAGTAACATATTGCCCTTCCCCATTCAAACATATTTTACCTCTTTCTTTTGTTTGCAAAACTTTATTTTATAATCTAAGGGAGAAAACCTCCCTCAGACATTTGTTAATCAAGTATAGCTACTATATTTACAGTATCGTTTAACTTCATTACATCCTCTTTTAATACAGTATCACAATCGCCATATTTATTACCGTCAATATAGATTTCCTTAACGCTATACTGTCCTGCATCAAGCGCCTTGTCATTTTTGTATGTAACTGTAATGTTTTTACCGTTAAACATACATGTTGCTGAAGCTTTACCATTTTCAAACTGTTCTTTTAAAAGCTGTGGTTTTAATTTAAGGGCACCATATTCACCTTTTACACCGTACATTTCATTAAGAACTGTAAGAAGCATCCAGCTTGCCGCACCTGTAAGGTAATGGTACATTCCACGGCCTCTCTGACTTACATATTCAGGGATTCCCGGATAAATACCACTCTTTGAATAGTTATCGCAATGTTTAAATAAGCTGTTTATAACCTTATATCCTTCTTTTGCATAACCTCTATGATAAAGTGAGTTAGCATACATAGTTGCCATATGTGAGAACACTGCTCCGTTCTCCTTGTGGCCAAAAGCAAAACCAAATAATCTTCCAAGGTCTGTTTTTACTTCCTTAAAATCTGTATTTAATCTGTATCCGCCAATGGCTTCATCATAAAGATACTTATCCGCTGATTTTGCAATTGCTACAACCTGTTCGTCTGTTGCCACGTCAGCCATTACTGTAAATACCTGACCTGTCAACATCATTCTGATACCTGTAGGGAAATCTCCCTCAACAGCATTCCCACTATTATCATAGTAACCGTTAAACCAACCATCTCCATCTTTGTCTGTTGTCCATTCAGTAGTTCTGATATGTTCTCCAATCCAGTCACCCATACTGTCAAGAATACTGCAAAGTTCATCACATCTTACGTTAACTTTTTCACCACTGATTGTATGTTTTACTGTTTCGCAATATGCGTCAAGTACCTGTTTCTTTTCATCTATTCTGTCAAATACTGTTTTGTCTACATTTAATAATATAAGTAATTCTTTTGCAAGAAGTACTGTTTCATTGCCTGTCTTTTCTGCATAAGCCTTAATGTCTTTTGCAAGATTCTTAAGGTTTCCGCCATACAAAGCTGTAAATGCAACACTTTCGCCACGCTTAGCTGCCATGTCAAGTCCGTCATTCCAGTCAGCACCACGAAGTCTTATATGATTATGTTCACCAACATCATAGAATGCTGTCAAATGCTGAATTAACATATGTTCAAGAACTGTTCCTGCATATACTTCATTATTTTCTGCAAGCTGTTTGTTGCCCTGTTCGTCGTTCCAAATCATATCTTTTTCTTCGCCACGGCAAACCTGCGGATCTTTAAAATACGAGTTTTCTTCAACTAAAAATTCAACATCACCTGTCTGCTGCATATACAATTCTGTTGTAAGATATGGCCAAGCACCGTGGTCCATCCAAACTCTTGTAATGTTATTTCTGTCCGCAATAAATTCTCCCTGCTTAGAACCGATAATTGTGGCATTTGTTCCATCAAATCTTACTCCGCCAAAGTTATCAATAAGCATCTTTCTAACCTGTTCAGGCTCCATAATAAGAAGTGCAAGACAGTCTTGCCAAAGGTCTCTCCATCCACGACCGCCTTTTCCGTAATCATGATGTGGAAGGAATGAACATCCGTAAATTCTTCTAAGCATTGGCTGGAAGTTAACCCAATGCATCCAGTTATCAAAATTCTTGTCTGCTGAATTATAACTTACGTTAATCTTATCCTGCCAGTAATTCTTTGTTTCTTCTAAATATTTATCAAAAACATCTACGTCAATATATTTATTTCCAATACTTTCAAGCTCTTCCTTAGAAGTACCATATTCTAAAGCTATAACATAACTTCTTGATTCTCCCGGCTTTAATTCACAATCATTAAAACGGATAGCTGCAACTGTTTCGTAACCGTCTACTTCCTGTCCCTCTGTATATGGAAGTGGCTTATTCTTTGCAACATAATATGGGTTTTCAAAATTTCCACCTTCGCCAATAAACTCCTCTGTTACCGGACAAAAGCTAACCGGTGATTCCATTTTTCCATTAACCATTTCCTTTGCAAGGGCACCATAGAAGACAGTATTCTTGTTATGTCCTCTTTCATCAAATGTAAGAGTCGGATAAATCATAATGCCGTCTTTAATAGTAAACGTTCTGTGAAGTAATGATGTTACATGCCTGTGGTCTCTAATATTTGATGCAGAACGTGCATACATTGGAATTGCAACTGTTGATGTAATCTTCTGTGTTGTATCAGCAGTATTTGTGATTGTTACTTTTGTTAGCTCAACCTTGTCCTGTGTATATGGTACAAAAGTAGTTAATTCTGCTTTTAATCCCATTTCATCGGTCTGTCTTTCAACCTTATGCCACATAATACCTGCTGTAAGCTTTACCTGCTCCTTGTCATCATCAAAAAGCTTAGCCTGCTGCTTAGCAGAACGTCCTGTGGCTGACCAGGCACCTTTTCCATCAACATAAACCCAAAAATTTCTTGTTGACTTGTTATTATGTAAGTTTTCACTGCTAACCGGTTCCAATAAAAATGTATTCTGGTCCAGCTTAATGTCTCCACCTAAGTCAGGTGTAATAGCACTCATCATTCCTGCTTCATTAGCCAATGGAAAATACATATAACTTGTAAGATCCGGATTGTCTAATGTAAATGTTCCCCTCTTATCTAAGTACTTTAATTCACTCATTTAATTCTCCTAACTTTCCTTTTACTAAATTTAAGTTAAACCTCTGCTTTAATACAATAATAGCAGATAATATATTCAGTTACAATAAGGAATTGAAACGTTTCAGGTATTTTATTTTCAGAAGAAAAGCCCTGACTACATAGTAGCCGGGGCTTTTCTTGAAACTGTTTTTAAAAGTTTCCTTTAAAGTTGCAATTTTTATTTAAAATAAACTGTAATATTATTTATTTTACCATCTCTAACTGCTTCGGCCATTTCTCCAACAATCTTGTTTTCTGTTGAAACTGTTTCTCCATTAATTTCAACTCTGTCTACAACTGCTGCGTCGTCGCCAAATGTATTCTTGCCTGTTTCATTTACATAAGTAATGTCACAAGATGAAAGTAATCTGAATGTTACCTTTCCTTCATCAAATAACCAGTTTGAAAGCTTTGGTGTAAAGTTAAGAACAAGCTTGCCATCTTCATATGTAAATACTTTTCCCCCCATAAACATTTCAATCCAGATTGAAAGCATTTCTGTTGTTGAACCTGAAAGTCTTGCAACAAATCCTCTACCATGAATGTCTGGATTTGGATTTACGCTTGAAGCTATAAATGACGAATTTTCAAGTGTACTTCTTCCATACATATTTGGATCAAGGAATGGAATAAGTGCTCTTGTAATTGTATCATAGAATTCAGGGCAAATTCCTGCTCTAATCATTGAGAGAATGTACTTATATTCCATATGAAGGAATACGTTTTCTCTTTCCTGCCATCCAGGTGTAAATGCTCTACAACGTCCTGCTTCCATTGAACATCCTTCAATAGATGCTGATGTTTTGTACATTGCTAATTTTTCATCATAAAGACCTGTCTTCTTAACATTGTTGTACATTTCTCTAGCTGTTTCTTCATTTACATTTCCCATCATTCTTGCAGGTCCTTCAAGGAAATATGGAAGAGCAACTGTCTTAAATTCTTTTACAACTGCTTTCTGTAATCCATAATGGCTCATTACAGGATTTCCATTTTCATCAACTACAGGTTCGAAATCAACTGCTTCATGTGTAAAGTATGTTGGAACAAGACCATTTCCCATTTCAACAGCCTTTTCGATACCCTTATCAATCTTAGCTGCAAAAGCGCTGAATACTTCATTGATATAGTCTTTTGAAACTTCTGTTTCTTCACCGCTTAAGTATAACTTAACGCTTTCTCTGTATTTTTCTCTGATAGTAGCAACTTCATCCCAGTATTCAAAGTCTGAAACCTGTCCGTTGTTGTACTTGTCTAAAACTGCCTTAACATCATCTAAGTATTTTGCAATTTCAGCAGGCATAACAACTGTTTCGCTACCATTAAAGTTATCAGTAATAAACTTGATTAATCTCTTTAATTCAAATGTTTCAGGTGTACCTGAACCAAATAATCCAGGAAGTCCGTTCATGGCATCATTCCATCCCGGCTTTCCACCTTCCATTTCAACACCCATACCATCCACATCTAACTGTGCGAATTTGCTAAGTGCCAATGTAATCATTTTAACTGCAAGAGTTGTGTTATAAATCTTTTCATCAGGAGTCTTTAACCAGTTAGTCGCCCACTTGTTAAATCCTGGTCTTGCAAGTTTAGCTTCATCTTCAACTTCCATACCATACTGACGAACAGCACCCTTCTTGTTGATTACATATTTTTCTGATCTAGGAACAACATAAGCTACGCTATCATAGAACTTGTATGTATTATCCTTAAATACTAATTCATCTAATTTGTCTGGGAAAATAGATAAGTAGTTATCTACTAAATCCATGTTGTAATCCCAGTGGTCACTCCAGTAGCCTTCAGCAAAACCTGCTTCAATGTTCTGGTCGCAATCATTAAGAATGTTTGCAATAAAGTCACCATCATCTACTTTTAATTCTAACTGAAGTTTTGCAATAGTATTAGAAATCTGTCCCGGTGTAAATTTACCTGCAACAATGTTCTGAATTGCTGTAGCATCACCTGAAATGCTATCTGCAACATATGCCTTAACTTCATCTTCCTTACCTTCTTTTACATTGAAAAGACTTGGACGAACCTCTAATGGATTGTATCCGTCAGCCTGAATTAAGCTAAAGAATGTTTTCACATTAAATTCTCCAACGTCCTTATTAAAGAATACGTCATTTCTTCTGTTCTGTGAAACATCACGGAAGTTACCATTACCCTGTGAATAATATTCAGCGGCAATTGAGAAGAAGTTGTAATCTCTTTCAGGATCACCGTGTTTACGGCTAAATAAATGTATAATAGACTTGTTTCCATCTTTGTTAAGTACATATGGATAACCACCTCTTAAGAAGTTATCTAAGTAACACTGTTCAATGTATTGATCAAACTTTCCTGCTGCTGTATGTGTCTTAACATCAGATGTAAAACTGTCTACCAATTCTTCTGCTTCTACAAATTTATTTGCAAGGTAATCCTTTCCACAGAATGTATCAAGTTTTGCATTAATCTGTTCTGTTGAACCTGCAAAGCCCATCATTGTGTCAAAAGATAATTCCTTGCCTGGTTCAACAACTTCCTTAAATGGAGTAAATCCACATGGAACCTTGTTAGCAAAGCACTGTTCTTTAGAAAGAACACCTTCAATTGAACCATCAATAAAGTTAACAGGTGTCATTAATGATAAATCATATCCAAATACTGTATCTACATCATAGATTACATCCTGTAACTTTCCGTCTCTTACTGTTAAATAGTAATATCCACCCTCAACATCAGATACTTCTGCTGAATCCTTTGTTGATGCTCTAAGTGTATAATATGGAACCTTGTTTTCAAGATTTCTAATATCTGCCCAACTCTTAAATAAGTTTGACATTTCTTTAAACTCGCCGTTAGCGATACCATATGTAATAATTTTTGGAAGGCCGTCAATTACCTGAACTTCTTTAGCACTGTCTCCGATGTTCTTTACAGATACCTGTCTTACAAGTGCTCCTATGCTTTCATTTGGTAAAACATAGTAATTAACTGTAACTTCTATTCCATACTTTTCGTTTGTTTCAATTATCTTAAAACTGTTCTTATTCATTCTCATCTGACGTTTTGCTTCTTTTTCATAAGTGAAAAATGGCTCATAATATTCTCCGTCAATTTTTAAGAATGTTCTAAAACCTTTTACCTGAGTATTTTCAAATGCTGTGTTAGCTGAATTAAATTCCATAATGGCATTACCCTTATTGTCAATACCAAAACTGTTCATTCCCTGACCTCTGTTAGTGTAGAATGTCCAAAGTGGAATTCCCTTAACTCCTGCAAGACCTGGTAAAAAACTGGAAAAAGCCGGCTTTCTGTCATAATCATCTATAACAAAAGTCTGTCCTTCAAGTCTATAACTTTCCATTATATTCCTCCTTTAGTTGTACAACTGCGTTACCAACTGAATAATTTTAACCCTTTTTATTATTATTATTATTATTATTATTATTATTATTATTATTTGCGTTCTTTATGCTTTCCACATGAGCTTCTGTAGACCATTGTTGGTGATAGCTTAGTTACTGTACCACTTTTGTCTCCCTCGCTGTTTAATAATCTAAATAACTCATTTGCACTTGCACTACCCATTTCAATAATCGGGCTATGTACTGTTGTAAGTGGAACACCATAATATGCGCTTAATGTACTGTCATCATATCCGATAACACTTACATCTTCAGGAACCTTAATTCCAACGTCCTGTAATGCCTGAATACATCCCCATGCCATTTCATCATTGGCACAGAACATAGCATCAGGAAGCTTAATTCCACTTGATAACATTGAACGCATTTCACTATATGCTAATGCTTCTTCGTAATATCCTCTTAAAATTATGTCTTCATCAATTGGAAGATTATTTTTTTCCATCATTTCCTTATATCCCTGGAAACGGTGCTTATCATCTCCTGTTTCATTTCCGTGAATATATCCGATTCGCTTATGACCAAGTTTTATTAAATGGTCAACTGCCATTGTTGCTCCAAGCTTATCATCAACTAATACACCTGAAATGTTTTTGTCTTTACTGTCTCTGTCAATAAATACCATTGGAATATTGACTGTTGCGATTCTTTTTACATAATCACCTGTCAAATCTTCATGATAAATAATGGCTCCTGCTACACCTGATGCAATAATCATTCTATAAATTTCATCCGGTGAATTATCATTGCTTACGTAAATATTAAGCATATAATTATTTAATTTACACTGTAAATGAATCGCCTGTGTTAATACGTTATAGAAATCACCCTGTAAACTTGTTACAAAAAGTCCTATAGTATTTTTTCTATTAGATTTTAATAATTTGGCATTCATGTTAGGTATATAATGCAGTTTTTCAACAGCTTCTAAAACTTTCTGCTTTGTTTCTTCACTAACAATGTCACCATTGTTGAATACATTTGATACTGTTGAAATTGCTACACCTGCTTCTCGTGCAACATCTTTAATTGTAACCATACAATGTTCCTCCCTAGTTGCTTGACCCTTTTTCAATTTTGCTATATTTCTATCAAATTCCTGCTAAACGTTTCAAACATTTAGTATTTTTAGGCAGGTCACCCAACAGGATGACCTGCCTGATTTTTTCTATCCTTCTTATTAGATTTCTACTGGTAAACTCTTACATAATCAACATAGTAGTAATCTTCCCATGTTGTAACACCATTTACAGTTCCTTTGTTTGTCCATCCCTTAGTTGAAACTTCACCTGCAGCATTTCCGCCAACTGCACAGTTTAAAATAAAGAAGAACGGATGATCAAATGCCCAACACTGATCATAAATACTTGAGTCATACATTGAAGGATCATATAATCCTTTGTTTACTCCATCAACTGTAAACTGAATATATTTGTCTGTCCAGATAATTCCATAAGTATGATATGCCTCAGCACTCTTAGCCTGTGTTAAACCTGTTGCATAGTTTTTATTACCATGTGACCATGACTGGTTGTTGAATCTTTCGCAATGGATAGTCTGTGGGACTCCACCTGACATAGCTTCCATAATGTCGATTTCGCCATCATATGGCCAACCTCTCTGGTCACCTGTTCCATCGCCTAACATCCAGCCTGCTGACCATGTTCCCTGTCCGCCTGCTGCTTTAGCTCTGATTTCCATCTTACCATACTTAAATGTTTTCTTATTCTTTGTAATAATTCTTGTTGAAGTTACCTTTGATGGAGCGTTGTTACCATTCTTCCATTCCATTCTTGGAATGATAACAAGATTACCGTTTTCTACTTTAGCGTTATCTCCTGCTGTGTAAGTCTGCCATTCCTGATTACCCCAACCGCCATCGCCTGTACCTGTCTCATAAGTCCAGTTATTCATGTCAAGTGATGAACCATTAAATTCATCAGACCATACTAATTTCCAAACCTTAACTGATACAGCCTTTGAATATTTCTTTGAAGTAATTGTTTTCTTTCCTGATTTTCCAAAAGCCTTAACTTTGAAATATGTTGTTCCTGATGCAAGATTCTTAATTGTTGCTGAAGTCTTCTTTGCACCCTTAACTGTTGCTACTTTCTTAAATCCGCTGTTAGCGTTTGTTGATTTGTATACATAGTATCCTTTTACGCCTTTTACCTTTTTCCAAGTAACCTTTGCTGTTGTTCCTGATAAAGTAGCTGCTTTAATTGTTACATTTTTAGGTACTACTGTAACTTTAGAATTCTTTGAACTGCTTCCTACTGTGATTTTGATTTTACATGTACCAATGCCTTTTGCTTTTACAACACCTTTCCTGTTAACAGTTGCAACTTTTTTGTTGCTTGTTTTAAACTTAGCACCTTTCTGCTTTAAGTAAATCTTTTCAGATTTACCAATAGTTAAAGTAATCTTCTTTCCTGAGTAAATTGTAACAGCCGCATTTGCATCTGTACTTGGTGTAATAGTTACAAGAGTAACAACCATAGCCACAACAAGAAAAGCTGAAACTAATTTCTTAAATCCTTTCATTGTTTCCTCCTTTTTAATAAACATCACGTTCTTTATATATTGGAACCTGCATTGCAGGTTCCTAATATTTTTATTCACCGGTAATACCTGTATTTTCAATACCCTGAATGAACTGTTTCTGTACTACCATATACAATGCCAACAATGGAGCAATTGAAATAAGTGTTGCTGCCATTCGGTTTGCTTCGTTTACTACGTTACCTGTAGCCCCTGTTGAACCATTATCGAATAATGCAAGTTTTGCAGGTACAAGAGTTAATGCATCACCAAGCATTGTGTTTGTTGTATATGTTTCATTCCAGTTAAATACGAATGAAAACAGGAATACAACAAGTATTGTTGAAATTGATAATCTAACTGCAATATGATAGAAAACTCTAAATGAACCGGCACCGTCAATCATGGCTGCTTCATCTAATGACTTAGGTATCATATTAAAGAAGTTAAACGCAATCAAAATTAACATTGTTGAATATGTTCCCTGTCCTAATAATGACATTAGGAACTGTGGAATAATTGTTCCAATAACCTTAAATCCTACAATAGATTCAATTTCCGTAAATACCATAATTCTTGGGATTGTAAGAAGTGGTATTGGTAAAATAAATGCTAAGATTAACATTATGTACCAGAAATTACGTCCCTTAAATGAGTATCTTGATAATGCAAAACCTGTTGTAAGTGATACTGCTGTCTGAGCTAATGCCAACAATGCTGAAAACCAGATTGAGTTAAACAATGAGCCAGGCATTTCAAGAGTTTTTATTGCGTTTTTAAAGTTACTAAGTGTAGCATGCTTTGCAATCCATGTTACAGAAGGATCAATTAAGTCTTTAGAAGTCATAATTGCCTTTGAAATCATCTCAAATATTGGCTGTAAGAATACGAACCCAATACAGATAAGTAAAAAGTAAATTGCTGCTTTTGCAATAATATTTACTGCCTTTAATCTCTTTAATTTGGCAAAGTTGATTTTCTTTACTGCTGACAAATCAATTTTCTTTGCACTGCTATCTTTATTTGCCATATAACTTTGCCTCCTTCTTCTGATGTCTTGCCTGTGAAGCTAATCTCTTCTTCTGCTGCTTTTCCAGCTTCTTTAATTTCTTTTCCTGCTTCTGTCTTGCCTTAATGTCCTTAGGTTTTCTATCCCTGAATATGAGGAATACAATTCCTATCATTACAAGAGCTAACAGGCTGTAAATCCATGCGTATGTAGCTGCGAAACCAAGTCCTGAACTTGTTTCACCTGTCTTTTCTTCGATTAACTTGTATACAGGGTTAATTGAATCATACATACCTAACTGAATTACTGTAAATACTGTGATAATTAATCCAACCTGCTTAATCATTGGAATTGTTATCTTCCACATAATCTGCCATGCATTGGCTGAATCAATCTTTGCTGCTTCATAAATACTTGGGTTAATCTTTTGTAAACCATTGATAAATAATACAATTGGGATACCTGTAAACCAAAGTATAATTGAAAGCTGATCAAATATTCCTGCAAGTCCATTTGCTAATGCAGGTGAGTAACTGTCAATAATCTGCATTATGAAAATATTTGAATAAGCGTTAGTCTGCTGTGTTACTGCCGCAATCTTTTCTGCTGCCTGATCTCCTGCATTCTGTACAGTTAATAACTGTGACATTACAGGACCTGACATAATAATAACCGGCAGGAAGTAGATAGTTCTTAAAATTCCTTTACCTACATTAATCTTACAAAGTAAGTAAGCAATAATGAATGATAAAACTACTACTATAAATGTGTAAGGTATAATCATCTTAATGTATGAAAGTAATGCAGGTAAAAATTCCTGGTTACCAACAAATGCATTAATGTAATTGCTTAAACCTATAAACTCAATCTTGTAACCCCAGTTAGTTGAAGCTACTGATGTAAAGCTTAAATAAATTGTAAATACGAACGGGAACAATGTAAAAGCACAAAAACCTAAAATCCAAGGTGCCATAAACATGTAACCTGATCTATTCTGTCTCTGCTGATAAGTTCTCATTTTTTTCTTTTTAGGTGCTTTTGTTTCCTTTTTCTTTGTAGTATTGGAAGTTTTTGCTGTTTCTACTTTTTCTTCTTTAACTTCTTCTGAAGTTACTTTTGTATTTTCAGCCATTACTTAACACCTCCTTCTACTACTGCTGCACTGTTTGCTGCAACGCTTGTACCATTAACCTGAATTTCATCAGATGTATAGTTTATAATAATTGTCTTCACATCTCCATCCTTTGAATACTGGTTTGCAATTATACCACCATCTGTTTCATTACCATTAGCATCTTTTGATGCTGAAGTTAATTCTTTTCCATCCCAGCTATAAACTGTTCTGCTATCCCAGTTATAATTAATAACCTGTGACAATGGTGTATTAACTGTATTGTAAATAGTATTTACTAATTCCTCATACTGTCCAAACTCTGTTGAATAGTAATCTGATGAAGTTGTTGAACCTAATAAGTATGATGGTTTCTGTGTTAAGACAAATGATGGTGAAATGTTGTAATCAATCATTCTTAACATATCTGTCTGTGCATAGAATGAGAAGTTAGCATATGGTGCATAAACTTCCATTGTTCCATTAAGTACCATCTGTAAGAAAGGAACTGTATCTGTTTCATATACATACTGTGATGTTCCTACAGGTGACTGTAAGTAACGGTCTGTATATTTCCATAAGTACTTGTTAGGATTTACAAGGTTTGTCTTTGTTCCGTTCTTCTGAATCTTTGAAATAGCATCCTGATAAAGTTTTACAGTATTCTGAACTGTTGTCTTATTGTCATCACTCTTATAATGGCTTAAAAGAATGTTTGATGCTCCGTCAATTGTAAATGAACCGCTTAAGTCTCCTAAATCTTCATACAAATCTGTAATCCACTGTGCTGTCTTAGCAGGTGTTGCATATCCGTATTCTGTAACAGGAACGTTCTTTGGAAGAACTTCTGACTTATCTACTGAGAGATACTGTGAGTTAATATGCTTTGCTGCAGTTCCATAATAATTAACCATTGTTTCGTTTATTGATGAGAACTCTCTTGAAAATGAAATATCAATTCCCTTTTTAGCGAATTCTGACATTAAACTCTTAAATTCATTCTTCTTTCCAACTGAACTTGAGAACTTAGTGCTGTTAGGTTTTGATAATGTTTCTCCACCTCTCTGCCATCCTATAAGTCCTGTGTTAATATTTTCAATACCATCTTTATTAAGCTGATTTAAAATATTCTTAACATCTGATGCTGAAGTAACTTCAACTTCCTGTGTTGAGAATACCCCCTTCTTAGAATCTGACATAAGGAAGTCAATTCTAATAGGAATGTTCTTTTCATCAACTGACTTTTCAGTTAAAATTCCTTCATCAATTAAATGCTGTCTGTATGCCTTAGCCATACCTGTGTAATCAGCTTTGTAACCATCACTGCCGTCACCCTCTAAAAACTGATATGTTAAGTCAATATCAAACTTATTAGGTTTATCCTGTACTTTACGATATGAATCACCTGCCTGGTTTATAACCTGGAAGTATTCAGCGTTGTACTGGAATGATGCATATGCATATGTGTAAGCAATTTCTCCATCAGTTGTTGATGCAGGAGCTGCATTAATTGACATATACTCATCACCCTGATCTGCATAAGCTACAAATGCTGCCTGTGTACCATCACCATGTGAAATACCGAATACCGGCATTGTTGGATTCTTAAGTGGTACAACATCATCTAATGATGAATAGTAGTTAGATTCTGTTGATGGATCTGTTCCATAAACCTTACTATTGTATTCACTAAACTTTGTCTTGTTTTCATTAAATCTGATTAAGCTTCCGCTTCCGTCCGGAACTAAAACATAACCAGGTGTAAGTTCTTTCACTTCTGTCTTAACAAAATCATCTGCATCTTTATCATAGTATTTAAGAATACCACCGCTTGTTCCTAAGAAAGGAGCAATTTCGATACATTTAATCTTGCTAATACAACCTGTAATTTCTTCATAAGGAACTTTAAAGTTAACCTTTCCATTTTCGCCTAAAGTCATATGAACTTTAACGCCTAATTCTTCATCATCAATGTTAAACTTACAATCCAAAACCCATTCATTTTCACTGCTTCCCTTAGTAAGCTGTGATTCGCCCTGGCTCTTCTTTTCTGGTGCTGATGATGCTCTCTGTGTTGTCATTGAATCTCCTGAGCCTTCAAAATATTCAACTGTTACAAGAGAATTGGCAAAAGCTGTATACTGGCTACTGTTAAATGATGAATCAACACAGTTTGCCATTTTTTTTACTTCTGCTATTGTCATATTCTTTTCTTTAGCATAGTCTTTAAGTTCTGTATTATCACCACTTTCCTTAGCATCTGTAATAATATCTCTTGCTTCCCATGCTTCATTTAAGAAAGGAACGTCTACGCCTGTTTTCCAAACATATCCTGTTTTTGTATTTTCGATTGCTAAGATATCTCTGTCTTCATAGAAAAGATATTTGTAATCTCCTATTGTGCATAATTCTTCGTAAGCATTTGAATACTTTAATGAAGATTTTGCAACATCAGGTACAGGTCTTGTATCTCTATTAGTGTTAATGAATGCAGCGCCAACTGCTACACAAAGTGAAAGGACACATAAGAGACATACAATGATTGCTGTTGCTTTAAATTTATTCTTTTTAGCTGCCTGTAACATTTCTTATTATCTCCTTTCCTACTGTGATTAAGAAGTCGTATAACTGTTCCCACATAATAATTACTACAAGAACAACTATAGCCGCAATTAACATAAATACTGCTGTAATAATAAGGCTGACTACTGTCTGTTTAAAGTCATAGTCATGAACTGTTGAAAGTCCTTCAAATATTACTGCGATACTCCAAATACCACCGATCATCATAATAACTGTCAAGATAAATGATTCGTTATATGTTAATTGGTATGACATAATTGTTGTAACAATCATGCAAATCATTAATGGCATAATACCATATGCAGGAATCATATATACCTGCTTTAATGTTCCGTCACCATCTGTAATTGATGTAACAAGGAAGTTACATACGATGAAGAGAATTAAGATAGCAAAGAAACCAACTACTACGGCTCCCATATCCATATCTTCAACGCTTGTATACTGATAAATAAATCCTTTTCCTGTCTGATAAATCATATATACTGCAAAGAATGCTACATAAATAATTGTTGCTGCAATCATTGATCCGTTCTTTCCAACTCTTATATCATAATATCTGTCAATTGGATGTTTAGCACACTTAAATGCATAACCGATTTCTCCAATTACAGGAAGTTCTTTTAGTTTAGTTCCAAACTGTTTTCTCTTAGTTCTTAAAACTTTCTTCTTATCAACAAGTTTAATAACTATACTCAAAACAATTAAGATAATTACAACTGTTAATACTGCTCCAAGGTCCTTCTGGATGCCTTTATTTCTAACTTCCCAGAAAGCATTTGAATAACCGCTTCTGTTTCCGGCAATTTCAAAATGTTCCATTGCCTTATCATATTCTTCATCGTTATAATAAGCTTTTGCAACACCGTTATGTGCCAAAACTGACATCTGGTTTAATCTTAATACGTAATTCCAATCTTTAAGAGCATCTGTGTAATCACCGTTTTCATATTCCTGTAATGCTTTATAAATTGTTGTTGCGTATTCTGTTGGTGTAAACGACTGGATAAATCCCTTCTTACCATCTGCTGTCCAAATGTTTCCATTGTTATCAACAGCAATTGTTGTAAGTGATGAGAACAAACCTGACACGTCATTGTTACCTGCCTCTTCACCAAGGCAGAAAATCAACTCTCCGTCTCTTGTATATACATATATATATCCCTTTGAGTCAGATGCATAAATAATTCCATTTGAATCTGCTATTACATCTGTAAATGCATCCGATGAAGCAATAACATTTTTAAATAAGTTTGTTCCATTTGTACTATGTTTCTTTAAAAGGTCCCTTCCCTTACCCATACATGTTGAATAAGCTGTTCCTTCTGCATCAACAAAAACGTTTGAGAATGTTGATGGTAAAGTATTTAACAAAGTTGAGTTTTTCTCCTGTTCCTTTGTATAAATAATTTTAAGGAAAACCTGCTGTGGTGTAAGTTTAGATTTATTTGATGCGAAATATCCTAAAAATTCACCTGAGTTAGCAAGCTGAATAATACCTGCGTAAACACCTTCTGAAACTATGTAAAGATTGTTACCACTATCAACTGCTACCTTACTTGGTTCGTAGTTTGTATCTGCGAAGATTGGTGCTGTTGGTCTGTCATAACGTCTTACAAATTCATATTTTGTTTCGTTAACTTTCTTGAATCTGAATACTGTCTTAGCTCCTGTATCAGCTATATAAACTTCACCACTTTTTGTAAGAAAAATTCCCTTAGGTGAGTTAAAGCCTTCAAAATCTTTTGAGCCAACAGTATCTTTATCAATCTGAGTTACTACTTTTTCATCATCCAAATTATAAACGAGAACTCTTGCATTACCTGTGTCAACGATATATGCATTATTTTCATCATCTATAATCATATCTTCCGGATCGGATAATCCGAGGTTTGTTATAGTTCTGTCTGGTAAGTAAGCATCCTGTGTTCTAACTAACTCCCCTTCGTCATCAAGTGTATATGAATAACTTGTTGCCTGAGAAGCTGCTACAGGAAGAACAGACATCACTACAAATATCAGTGCCAGGAACAGCACTAATGATTTTTTCAATAATTTTTTCATGTGCCCTTCTCCTTACTTGATACCTGAACTTGCCATTGTGTTCATAACCTTTGACTGCATGCAGATGAAAATAATCAGGTTAGGTATAAACATAATCAAGTTGGCTGCCGCAACCATACCTGATGCTGCCACTGCATTGTTTGTGCCAATAGAGTTTACATAATATGTCAATGTTCTTAATGCTTCGTTTGTTATATAGTTGTTTGATGTTTCCACGTTCTGCCATATCTGCTGGAATGTTAAAACGACTGATGTTGCAAGAGCCGGTTTTGTTAATGGGATGATAATCTTTCTTAAGATTGTTGCATCTCCTGCTCCGTCAACTACCGCTGCTTCAATAAGGGCATCCGGTATTCCGTCTACGAACTGCTTAACCAGGAATAAACCTACAGGCATGGCAATAAGTGGAAGGATATGTGCAAACCATGTATTGTATGCACCAATTTTTACTATAATTAAGTATCTTGGGATTGAAACCGCTGTGGCTACGAACATAAGAGCCATCTGGTTGATTTCCCATAAAGCACCTTTAATCTTGAATTTCTTCTTTGAGAAAACATAAGCTGCCATAATTGTAATCAATAAGTTAAGAACTACTGTAAGCACAGTAACTATCATTGAGTTCAAGAAGTATCTTGACATTGGAATACCTGTAGAACCTGCTAAGTTCATAAGATTCTTAAAGTTGTCCAATGTTGGGTTGTGTGCAAAAATAGTTGGTGGAAATTTAAACAACTCACCAAGTGGTTTAAAAGCGTTTCCAATAAGGAATACTACCGGAAGGATCATAAATATAGAAAGCGGAAATGCTATAATATGAAACTTAATCTGGCCGCTTGAAAATCTTGTTGGGTTAATTCTGTTACCTTGAAAATTTGCCATTTATGTATCCTCCTTTCTAATATTCATCTTTTTCTGTAAATAACTTGTTTGCTACTTTACTACAAATCCAAACTAAGCAAAGCAATGCAACTGATACCGCTGATGCATATCCCATTTCGTATCTAACGTAGGCATAATCATCAATGTGGTTAGCAATTAACTGACCTGCATAATCCGGTGTAGGGTTTGCTCCTGCCAATGTTACACCAATCCAACCCATGTTAAATGCGTTTACAATAGACATAACCGCACCGAACAACATCTGTGGCTTCATTGAAGGAACTGTAATATAAATAATTTCCTGGGCTCTGTTTTTAATACCATCCACATAAGCTGCTTCGTATAATTCCTGGTCGATGTTCATAATACCTGAAAGCATTGATAAGAAACCAATACCCATTGATGACCACAACGATATAAAAATCATAATCTGCATAAAGTAATCAGATGATATCAACCACTGAATAGGCTGATTTATTAATCCCAGTTTCTGTAAATATGCGTTTGCCAAACCTGTCTGGTCACCTGAGAAAATTGTCTTCCAAATAACCTGAATCATTAACTGACCTACCATTGAAGGTGTGTACATTGCTAACGCATATAGTGTTCTTGCTCTAGGTGTTACCTGAGCAAGAATCCATGCCATAAGGAATGATAATGCGTATCCACCAACACCGACTACGATAGCGTAAAGCACAGTGTTAGGTAATACATATTTCATAAATACCTCATCGCCTGTAATCAAAGTGATGTAGTTGTTAAGTCCTGCAAAAGTTGGAGTATTAATTACATCAAAATATGTAAATGATAATCCGATTGCAATAATAATAGGTAATAAGATAAATGTAAAAAACAATAATCCGTAAGGAAGGAACAGAACAAAAGCATGAAAACCTTCAGTTTCTGTAAACTTTTTATTGCTCTTTATCTTTGCCGGCTTAGCCGGTTTTGTTGCAATGTCTTTAGTTGCTTCCACTCTGTGTTACCTCCTCTCCTTTATCTGCTTTTGCATTATCCTGATTCTGTTTAATCCAATCATATCCACGAAGTTTGAAATCTTTTATAAGTTTTCCATTTTCATCGTAAAATCCTAATTCTTTCATCTTTCTTACAATTTCTTTGTTAACATCGTTCTTTGCCTCATCAACTGCTACCTGTGCTGATGTACCGTCGAATACCATCGATGTCCAAATATTAGAAATTGTTCTTTCAAGTAAGTACTGACCAGGAGTTCTTGTTACATCAGTTACCTGATTAATCTGCTTTAATACAACCTGTTTGTCAGCTTCATCCATTGGATTGTTGTGAAGAGCTGCCATATTGGCTGATAACCAGAAATATGTCTTACCATATGTTGAACGTAATGTGTATGTGTATTCTGTCTGAACATCTTTGCTTGTCCACCATTTAAGGAATTCCCATGAAGCTTCCTTCTTTTCAGAATTCTTAAAGATAACTCCACCTGTTCCGTTGGCAACAAACTTTCTGTTAATTGTTCCATCTTCCTGTTCTGTTCCAAGATATTCGGCAAGCTTCCACTTACCGTCCAATTCCTGAGCACCATTCTTAATTAATGTATAATCTTCCATACCTACAATACCAATTGGTAATGTTGAGTATCTAAATGAGTTAAAGAAGTTCTGTACTGATGTATCAAGAGAGTATTTTGTAAACAAATCTCCTAAAAGCTGAAGTCCCTTAACTGCGTTCTTTGAATCAATACCTGTTGTTACAAGACCATTTTCATCCTGTGTATAAAGTTCTCCATTATTCTGAAGCATCATTGGTGATGTCTGGTAGAACCATTTGTATCCTGAAACACCTGCTGAAATATTATGATAGAAGTTCTTACCATATCTCTGGAGAGTTGGAAGAATGTCTATCAATTCATTCCATGTTGAAGGGCATTTAAGTCCTAACTGATTAAAGATATCTGTTCTGTAAACAACTGCATTAAAGTCTGTTGTTTCAGGAATTGCGTACATTCCTTCATTATATACATATGAAACAAATGATCCTGTCGGGAATCTTCTTGCTACTGTCCAGAAATCATCAAACTGTGATAGATCATATAAAGCACCACGGCTTGACAAATCAAATGGTACATATGAAGCAAGTCCTAAAGCAATGTCCGGTGTTTCATCTGCCGCAATTGCCAATGTTAACTTGTTTACATCAGGCATTGTTGCTACCTGAACTTTAATATCTTTTCCTGTTTTTTCTTTATAATAAGGAACAAATTCTGTATCAGCTATCTTCTGTAATAAATCTACGTGAGTAATAGCTCTGTTAACCCAGATAGTAATTGTATCCTTATCTTTGTCAGATACATCTGTTGAGTATTTTGAAGATGTAAATGTATTGGTTAAAGTTCTAATTGACGTCCATAATGAGCTTGCCCATGATGCATTAGGACTTTCTAATTCACTCTTGTCTCCGTACACATAAATTCTATCAAGTGTAAAATCATTTGATGTTACTTCTGTTGTGAAGTTGCTTAATGAAACGAGGATTGAGTTCTCTGCACCTGTTAAGTCTGCTGTATGAAGAGCAATGTCATCCGGATACTTCTTCATAGTCTTGATAAACTGTTCTGCTTCATCTAAGTAAGCTAAAACTGCACCACTGTTTCCACCTTCTGAATAATCCTGAAGTAAATATCTGATATGCTGAATTACTGTTTCATAAGCATTTAAATATTTCGGAATTTCAGGAATGTATTTTGTCATCTTCCAGTTTCTTTCAGTATCTACATCGCTACCTGTAATCTTTGTGATTTCCAACTGGAAGTTTGTGATATGTTCCTGTAAAAGTAATGCATATCTATATGCTTCCATAATTGGTTCATTTTCCTGCTTGATTGTGATTGTGTGAGTTCCTTCTTCAAAATAGAAATTGTAGTTGTTTCCATTTGAATCCTTAAGTGTTTCATTAGCATATCCTGATGAAACCGGATTAAACTTATAATTATACATTTCCTTAAATGGAACCTGGCCGTCAATCTTAATTGTTTCAAAAGTATCGAATTCTTTCTTTCCATTATTATAGTGGAAAGCTAAGTTATAATTTCCTGACTTCTTTACTTTGAATGTATATGTAACTTCATTACCTGCTGCACTCCAGTGCAAAGTATTTAGTTTTTCTGTATCTATGTTGAATCTTGTAAGTGCTGTTGTGACCTTTGTGCCATATATTGCATCTGTAGAATTCTTTTCTGAATAATAAACAGAATCAATCTGTAATGCTTCTTCCTTGTCTGTTACTAATTCTGCATCACTATGCTGTGCAGCATATTCTTCATATGAAATTGTATCATCCGTCGCTGCCTTTACTGTCAGCTTGCCTAAAGCCAATCCTCCTGAAGATACATTTTCAAGTGAAATTGTGTTTTCACCTTCTTTTAAATAGAAAGTAAGTGGTTTGCTTGATACGTAAGTATTATTGTAAATATTTGTATTAACCCATTTCTGAATTCTTGACTGGCTAGGAGCCATTTCATCTCCATAGCTGTCTTTTGGAAATTCTTTCTGATCATCACTTCCGATATATTTATCCTGGTCAACATCTGTCCAATGAATTGGTAATGCTATAGTATTAGTTTCTGAATACTGATGTTTTCCATTAACTTTTGCGCTAACAGTATAATCTGAAAGCGAATCACCAACAGAAATATAATCTACATTTAATGTATATAATCCTGCTTTTTCTACATTTACTTTATAGTTAGCTGATTTCTGATATTCTAATTCAATCATTTTATCAGAGTATGTTTTTACATCCTCTGGTAGTTGGTTGTCTTCATTGTTGTTTTCTTCATAATACTTAACCGAATCCACTCCGTTAGTTAACGTAGCCTTATGCTCCCCTTCTCCGGCTTCAGTATTCTTTTTTATAAAGTCTGTATAATATACGTCAGCTTCTTCGCCATCCTCAAGATATGCATTTGCCAATAAATCATATGCTTTATTAAACTTATCACTATCTACATCTTTTACATAAGTTGCTTTTGTTTTGAATGCAAACTGGAAAAGACCTATAGCTGCAACAATGACACATAGTATTCCAATTACAATTGCGATAATCTTCTTTTTCATTGTTGTCCTTTCTACTTGTTATAAAAGCGGAACTGCTTTTTGCAGTTCCGCAATTATTATTTGATTTAATCAGTCATTTTCAATCTTATTTGTTGTCAGATGTGAATTTTGACTTATCGAAGTTGTAGTTTTCAACTAACTTATCCTGTAACTGTTTTGTAGCTGTTTCGATACGTTTGTTGATTGTTGTGTTCCAATCTGATAATCTTGCTTTAACTTTGTCTCCCCAGTCCTTATCAGTCATCCAAGCACCTGCAACTTCTTCTTTCCACATATTGTTCCATTCATAAAGAACATCTGTCGTTTCACCCTTTTCAGTAATCTTACTTGTCCAGCACTTGTCAATGTAATCCCATGATTCATTGTTTTCCCAAAGTTTTAAGATTTCTTTCCAGCCTTCTTTATCTTTGTATGTCTTATGTGCTGGAAGGTTGTTCCAGATATCCATCTGCTTATTGTATGTATCGCCAGTTACTACAGGGAATGAATCTCCTGCTGCTGATTTTTCAGCGCCGTTGTCAGTCCACTTCTGATCGAAGATAGCCTGCTTAGCTTCTGTACTTGCTGTCCAGTATGTAGCGAATGTATATGTAGCTTTAAGTTTTGCTTTTTCATCATCGCTCCATTCTTTGTTTCCGTCATCAGCTGCATAGTTGTGAATACAAATTGGATCCATAACTACCTTGATTGTATTTCCACAGTAATCTGTTGATGGGAACGGATAAATATCCCAATCTTTTGAATCAATGTATGATTCGCTTTCCTTAGCTGATTCATCAGCACCTGCTGTTAAGTACCAAGGATCTGTAATGTTTGTTAAACATCTGTTGTTACAGAAGTAATACCATGAGTAAGTCTTGCTTTCAATCTTAATATCTTTTGAAAGTGTTCCTGCACCTTCAGCAACGTCGATTGTTGAAGCAGCCCATTTTGGAATGTAGCTTAACAATGACTTAACTTCATCGTTGTCAAGATCAACTGTACCTTTTTCTTTAATCTGCTTATTAATTGTTGTTGTTCCCATGTTAATGATATTAACAGGTGTGCTCTTGTCACCCCAGAAGCTTGTGTTGTCTGACTTTGTGAAGAATCTTGTATATTCATCAATTGTCCAGTCAGGATCAGGAACGTTAATGTTCTTGCTTTCTGCTAAAGCTTTGTTTACCCAAATACCCCAAGGGATTGAGAATGATGGTAATCCACCCTGAAAACCGTAGTAGTTAAGGTTACTCATAAGGTTTTTATTGTATGCCTTGTATGTTTCATCATCCTTGAATACTGATAAGTCTGCTGCAAGACCTTTCTTAATATCATTTGTTACGCTAGTTGATGCCCAGATATCAGGGTATTTACCATACTTAGCCTTAAATGATGTCATTTCCTGTTCCCACTTTGGTGTACCCGGCTGATCAGGATCTCCTGTCTTTGCCCAAAGATTAATCTTTATATTAGGATATAGTTTTTTAAACTGTTTTGCTACTGAATAAACCTGAGCCACATTCTGTGATGTAAGCTTATCAGTTGATAAATCCATACTTCCGATATCTTCATAATATTTGCTATCTCCTGACCAAGTCATAATAGAAATATCTGCTGTTGTGTCAGAAGCCAAACCTGTTGTAAGACCAATCTTTGCTGTTGTGTCTTCACCCTTCTTGTCTTCGCTCTTTGATTTGCCACATCCTGTAAGCACCATTGATGCTCCAAGAACGGCTGTTAATGATAAAGCTAATGCTTTACGGCCAAATTTTTTCATCATATTTTTCCTCCTTACTTTTTGATAAAATCATTTCACCTACATTAGAATTCACATAGTGATTTCCTTAAAACTTATTTTAGCACAACAATATGTACAAATCAACAATTAAAAACGATTTTTCATTTCTTTTTCTTGTGTATTTTTCACATTTTATAAATTGTCCCCTTATATAACTTGCTCATTTTTTGACTAATTTACACAACGAGGATTTGTTAAGTTATTCACAATAACTATATTTTGTTTTCGTTTCGCCTATTATACCGTATATTGTGCTTTTAAAATCGTTTTTAAGTCCCATTTTTTGTACTCTTAAATTTTTGATTTTTCTTTACATAATCAATACAAAAACGATTTTTCATTTTTGTTTTAAAAATTATTTTCAGTGATTTATAAAATCGTTTAAATTTTTCCTGACATAACAAAAGCCACATTCATTTCTGAATGCGGCTTTCTAAATAAGCTTTTATATTTTATGCTTCTCTTTTTCTTGCAAATACTACTAATGCAACTCCTGCTAAGATTGCTGCTGCACCACATGCCATTGGTGAGAAATCACCAGTTGCTACTGTTGTGCTTGTTGTATTATTGTTAGTTGTTCCTGTAGAACCTGTTGTATTTGTGTTTGTATTTGTGTTTGTGTCTGTGCTATTTGTTCCTGTGCTTGCTGCTGACTTTCCTTCAAATGAGAATCCTGTACACTTGACTGTTGTTGAATATGTAGGATCTCCATCGTTTAATGAAGCAGCTCCGCCTGATGCATATGAATATCTCTTTGTTGCATCTTTATCAATACCCTTTCTATCACCAAATTCACCACCGATACCAAATGTAAGTGTATCTGAATCTGCTGTAGCCTTGAATGTTTCGTTTACTGATACTGATTTACCTTTTTTAATTTTAACCCACTTACCATAAGCAAAGTTTTCTTTCTTATCAGCAATCTTAACGAATACCCATTTATCACACTTAGATGATGATAATGTGTATTTGATTGTGTATTCTTCACCTTTTTTAACTTTAACTGACTGCTTAACCTGAGCGCCCCAGCATCCTCCCCAACCGATTGTCTTCATATCTGCTGTCCAACCTGTTGCTGACTGTGAACTTAATTTTCCTTCTGCACCTTCAAACCAAGCTTCATTTACACCAAAGTAACTCTGCCAGCTTGCTGCAAAACAGTTAGCTGTCATTCCTACTGTTAAAGCAAGTGTAGCTACAACTGCTGCTATTTTCTTTAAACTCTTCATTATTATTCCTCCTCTTTACTTGCGAATCCTACTCGCTACATATGCTGAGTATAGCACGAACATATAGTATATTCAATAAATAAAAACATTTTTATCTGCTATTTTAACACTTTTTACAATTATTTTGCAAAATAACTGTATACTTTTACCAATTCCAACTTTTCATTCAAGATTATGTTTTCACAGATTATATCTCTGTCATTCATAAATTATTTTCCCAGATTATCTCCCTGACATTCATAAATTATTTTCTCAGATTATCTCTCTATTATTATTTATACTTATATACCATGCTTTTTCAAACAATCAGTTCAATTATTGTTTGTTTTATGATAACATATATATCTGTGGGAAAAAGTTTAAATATACATATTTATGTTTGTATTTTCAAATCATATCTACATATGTAGTGCTTGTCCCATACATTATTATATTAAGGATGGTAAATTTATATGATAAGACTTTTGTTAGTTGCAGTATTTCTTATAATATTTTTTATAGTTTCGCTGCCGGTTATGCTAGTTGAATGGATTATTCAACATTTTAATATGGACCTTCGAAACCGTTCTTCGCTTAAATTTGTACAATTTGGTCTAAAATGTATTTCATTTTTAAGTGGTGTCAAATTAGAAGTTAACGGAAAAGAGAACATTCCTAATCAGGCATGTCTTTTTGTTGCCAACCACATCAGTTTCTTTGATATTGTAGTAACATATCCTTTAATGATCAGTCCTACAGGATATATTGCGAAAAAAGAACTTGAAAAAGTTCCTTTTTTAAGTTGGATAATGCGTTTTGTTAACTGTATTTTTCTGGATAGAAAAGATCCAAGGAACGGACTTAAAGCTGTACTTTCAGCTGCTGATATGATTAAATCCGGTATTTCTGTTTTTCTTTTTCCTGAGGGTACACGTTCAAAAACAGGGAAAATGGGTGAATTTAAGGATGGCGGTTTCAAAATAGCAACTAAGTCCAAAGCTCCTGTAGTTCCTGTTGGCATTACCGGAACTAACGATATTTTGGAAAATCATTTTCCTTTTATTAAATCAGGTAAGGTTATTGTTTCCTTTGGTAAACCTATTTACACAACAGACATGGACCGTGCTGAACAGAAGCTTTTACCGGGAAAAGCCTATGAACAGGTAAAAAAATTAAGTAACCAGCTTTAACAGCTATTGTAAAATTACTTATTAAATGATAAAATATCACAAGATTATGATAATTTAATATGGAGGTACACAATGATTACAAACACACCAGTATTAGCACTTGCTACTTGGAGCATTGTTTTGATTGTGATTTTAGTAGTCCTTGTTGCTGCTCTTATCGGTCTTTATTTCTTTGGACGTAATGCTGAAAAGAAACAGGCTGAACAGCAGAAAACTATGGAAGCTAACGCTCAGACAATCAATGCTTTTGTAATTGATAAAAAGAAATTAAAACTTAAGGAAGCCGGTCTTCCAAGTATTGTTTTGGAACAGTCTCCAAAATATGCAAGAATATCAAAGGTTCCTATTGTTAAAGTAAAGGCAGGTCCTAGAGTTATGAATCTTATTGCTGACCCTAAGGTTTACGAACAGATTCTTCCTAAGCAGGACATTAAAGCTACAGTAAGTGGTCTTTACATTACTTCATTTAAGAGAATCCGTGGTCCGGTTTATGAACCACCTAAGAAAAAGAAGAGATTTGGCAGAAAGTAATATCTGCGTAAAGCAAGAGAGTACATCGTTTGATGTACTCTCTATTTATTTTAACAACAGCACCAAATAATAAGGAGCCGCATCTTAATGCAACTCCTCAACTCCTATACCGTTTCACGGATATTTATATTTATTATGCTGTCTGAAACTTTGCTGTTATTGGCATAAAGTTCATAGTCTATCTTTAAGTCAATGTTGTCTTCCTTTTCCTCAAGAAGTATATCTTTCGTATAAACTTCCATCAGCAAATCGCCAAAAGGTGTGCTGTACAGGGATTGGTTGTTTTTGCCCTTTTTAAAAACAAGCTTGCCCGTTACAAGACCTTTTCTTGTGACTTCTACTGTTTCACTATTAAACTTTATTGTATTCTTTGTTATTTCATCATTTTCGTCATCCATATCTTCATAAAGAACATAATGTTTGTCCTTTTTTAAATAATACTTTCCGGCAGACATTGATTCTACGTTATCACCTGTGTCGTCTACCATCTGAAGACCGGAGATTTTAATCAATACATTATTATTCATTTCTTCTCCATCCTGTTTAATACTCTTCGATATTAATCTGATTAATCTTTTCAATGTGAAGAGGCATTATTGAATTGGCAAATTCTTTAAACTTCTCTTCTGCATCGCTGACATAAAATTCATATTCCGGATTTGCATCTTTGTCTGCCCTTATGCCATTCTGTCTTAAAAGTCCATCAAGACTTATTGCCGTTTCATATGCCGGATTAACAAGATTAACTTCAGGTCCCATAATCTTTCCAACTGTGCTTCTTAAAAGCGGATAATGTGTACAGCCAAGAATAAGACTGTCAATATTCTCTTCTTTCATACTTTCCAAATATCTTGAAGCCACCTCGTCAGTTACGGAATCATGAAGCATTCCTTCTTCCACCAACGGAACAAACAATGGACATGCCTTGCCCACCACCGTAATTTCAGGATCAATGCTGTGGATATACTGTGTATACAACTCACTTTTTATTGTCCCTTCTGTACCAATAATTCCAATACGTTTGTTCTTTGTACTTTCAACTGCCGACTTTGCTCCCGGTTTTACAACACCGATGATTGGAATGTCTATTTCTTTCTCTATTGTATCAAGGGCAAAAGCACTTGCCGTGTTACACGCAACCACAATTGCCTTTACGTTCTTTGTTTTCAAAAATCTAATAATCTGTCTGGAGTAACGTATAATCGTATCCTTAGACTTGCTACCGTATGGAACTCTAGCTGTATCACCAAAATATGTAATGCTCTCTTCCGGAAGCTGTCTTATTATCTCACGTGCCACTGTTAATCCACCAACACCTGAATCAAATACTCCAATTGCTGCATTTTTATCATTCATACCTTTACACCTACTTATTTATTCGTTTTATTTTACCTTTTATCTGAAAATAATTCAATATGTTTGTATAACTTATGCCTTTATTGTCAATAATCTTCTATGAAAACAAGCTTAAAAAAGGAGATTACCATGAAATATATAAAACAAATATCTTTTTGTATGGTTATTGCCATATTTGCCACCGGGATTTTAACCTGGAACATTTTTCTGAATCTTGAAACCAAATCAACTGTTTCGGTGCTGTCTCACAGTGCCATTCGTTTTCATATACTTGCCAACAGTGACTCTGTAAGCGACCAGGCTCTGAAAATGCGTGTCAAGGAATCCGTTGTTAACTACATATATGAAAAAACCGGCGATTTTAAAACCGTTGATGAAGCAAAAAACTTTATTCTTAATAATGACAAAACAATAAAATCAATCGCCACAAAAGCCATAGCTGATAATGGATATGATTACACTGTAAGTTCAACTTTCGGTTTCAGCGATTTTCCCGTAAAAACATATGGTGACGTGATTTTTCCTAAGGGAACCTATACTTCATACACAATTAAAATCGGCAATGGAAAAGGACACAACTGGTGGTGTGTCCTATATCCTCCACTATGTTTTGTTGACGTTTCAACGGGCGTCCTACCTGACAATTCCAAGGAAAAATTACGTGATTCACTGTCTGATACCCAGTATCACACCGTAACAAAATATAATTTCAAATTTAAATATTTGAAATTTTTCAATAACCTATGTCAAAATTAATAACCTGCTTATCATAAGCTCTATTCGTTATGGAATTTTGTAAGGTATAGCTGCTGTGTAAGACCTTTCTCCTCCAAAGTCTTAACACACTGCTGTGCCTTTTCCTTATCATCAAATAATCCAAAAACTGTAGGACCACTTCCACTCATTATTGAGTTAAGTGCTCCATTATCAAGCATCACCTGTTTAATCTCACTTATAATTGGATATTCTACTACTGTTACATCTTCCATAACATTGTAAATTAAAGACGCCATTTTCTTCAAATCACCATCTTTAATAGACTGTGCCATGGCTTCAATATCCGGTCTTTTAGTTATTTCCAAAGGTTTTATATGTCCATAAACATATGCTGTTGAAACTGAAACAGGTGGTTTTGCTATAATTACGTGACAGTCAACTGGTGCAGGAAGTGGTGTTAAAACCTCTCCAATGCCTCTTGCTATGGCTGTTCCACCTAAAACACAATAAGGAACATCTGCTCCAAGTTTTACTCCTCTTTCCATTAATTCTTCTTTTGAAAGACCAAGTTCAAAAAGCTGGTTAATTCCCATTAATGTTGTTGCGCAGTCTGAGCTTCCCCCTGCCATTCCCCCGGCAATTGGAATACGCTTGTTAATATATATATTAACACCGTCTTTAATTTTAAACTCATCCATTAACATTTTTGCCGCCATATATGCAAGATTATCCTTGCCATTAGACAAAACTGCCGTATCAGTCTTTACTTCTATCTTTCCCGTTTTATTTTTTGTAATTACTATGTCATCGTACACATCAACCATCTGCATTATCATATCAAGGTCATGATAACCGTCCGGTCTTTTTCTTATTACATCAAGACCAAGGTTAATCTTACCGTACGCCTTTAATTCTATTTTCTCCATTGTATTCCTCCGATGGATTCATTATCTTTTTATCATCTATAATCAGACTATATATTTTTTTATACATAGTTTACTATATATACTCTCCCCCTAGTATACTTTTTTTCATTATGCCTGACAAGATTTTATAATCAATAATCTGTCGCCTTTTTTGATTGTTTCATTTTCCAGATTATTAACTGTCATTATTTTTTCGATTGTTGTGTAATTTTCCTTTGCCAGCTTCCAAAGAGTATCTCCTTTTTGAACAATGTATCCTTTTAAAACAGGTGCACTATTTAAAGCCTCCATATCAACCGGCTCCTGATTGATTTCCGTTACAAAGTTTTGCTCCACCTTTTTGAAAACAATGGCTTCCAAAGCTATTACAGCCTTTATTTCCACTTCATCAGCATTAAGCATATTGGCGTTAACCTGCTCCACTTTCCAATTAAGAAAATATTCATCATTTACTTCAATGCCTTCCGCATCTATTCCATGTTCAAAATTAGATTCTCTGCACTGGCAGCATATTGGATGTCTGTCATCAGAAGAAATATAAATTATACAAGTTTTAATTTTTCCAATTGCTTTCAAACTATTATCTCTTACAAGAATATTTTCGATTTTTATTTCCGCCTGACTGTTGCAGATTTGCAATAGCTGACCTTTTGTTTTGTCGATTTTCATTTTTACCACTTCTTTTGTTCTTGAAGCATTCTTTACAAGAAGTTTCTGGTAAGTTTTCGGCTCCATAATAGGTACAAGGTTAGCCCCCGGCTTATAAACATCCTCAATAACCTTAATACTTGTTTCCTTGTACAGTTTTACATTTAATTTAAGCAAAGCACTTACGGACAGATTTCTCATTTCATTATCCTGATTAATTTCCGGCTGTACGTTTACATTATTAAGCCACAATTCAATATAAGATACCACATCTTCCGTTGCCTCGCTCATTTCAAGCTGACCGTTAAAATCAATAGTCTGCTCCAGCCACTGCTCAGGCATATTTTCCATTTCAGGTATATAAATAATAAAAACACTAAGCTGGCCGTTTATAATTATACTGCCTTCCATTGTCTTAATATTTTGATTTTTTATTCTAATATCGCTCCACACAATTGTTCCAATTGGAGGTTTGCCATGTGGAACCGCAATCTGCTCACTTACCCTGAAAGTATCCGTTTTGTCTGCCATAATAGCAAGGCTGTCAATATTTCTTTTCTTCGTCATTATATTTTCAACATTGTTTTTTCCTGAATTCTCTTTTGCAAAATTATTTTCATAATTTTCTTCTTGAGAATCGGTATCTATTGCAGTTGCAATATCTAAATCCTCGATTTTTTCAACTATAATGTATGCTTTCAACTGAATCTTGTATATGTAGTTTTTCCCATCAACAGGCTTTATTGATGAAGACAAAACTTCCATTGCTACATTAGCATTGTCTTCTGAATTTATTCCCATTAACTTTATATTTTCTTCAAAATTTATTTCCTTTTCCTCGCCACAAACCATTTCCGAGTTCTTTGGATAATACAGAATATTGTAGTTAATTGTTCCGTTTACCGTAATCTGATTTTCTCTTGTAACAACGCCATCTGTTGTAACTATTTCTTTCTGATTGATTATGTTCTCAATCTCATTGTCAGCATCCATAATTCGTTCCTCTCTGCTAACAAAAAAAATAACTGTTTCACTTTTTACAATTTTGTTCATATGAATGTTTTTCTTTTCTAATCTCATTTAAACTCCCCCTTTTAATTAACCCTAATTTGCTTATATTATCATGCTATAAAAATCATACTTTTTTAATAATCTTATATACGCCACTATCTGTTGTTATTCACTGAAAATAACGCTTTTGTCCGTCTGCTGGATTTTCACTACTATATATGGATATGTTACATTCTCAGAATTGGAATACTCCTTTGGTCCCTGAAATTCTGTTTTTATATATATGCCGTTTTTTGTTTCATACAGGTTGTTGACCTTAATGCTGTAGCCCTGATGATTTTGTCTTCCATATCCAATGATAATATATGTATATTGATTATCAGAATATGTAACCTTAAAAGGCTGTTCCTTTCTTTTTTCCACAATTTGCTTTACCTCTAAAGGCATTTCAATTTCTGCCACAACGGTAAAATCTATGTCTTTTATCTTTTTTCTGCTTATTTTTTCTATTCCACAGGAGGAAACTATTATCATTAGAAATAATATAAGTGCCCCTGTTAATAATCTATTTTTTTGCATAAAAAACACCATAATATATCTTTATTTAAATATATTATGGTGTTTGTATTTTATTCTTATTTTATCTTTTATTTTATAACATTGAATTTACAAGATTAATCATATACTGACCTAATTCTTTTTCTTTAACTTCTGCATCCTTAGCATCTGTACCCTTAACTCCGTAGTAGAATTTAAGTTTTGGTTCTGTTCCTGAAGGACGTACACAAACCCAAGCTCCACCTTCTAAGTCATAATAAAGAACGTTTGACTTTGGAAGTCCTGTTTCTGTAACTTCACCTGTTTCCATATTCTTAATCGTGTTAAGCTTGTAATCTCTTGCTGAAAGAACTTTGTAACCATTGATTTCTGTAGGAACCTGCTGTCTTAACTTCTCAATTGTATTCTGAATCTTTTCGATTCCTTCCTTACCCTTAAGAGTAATAGCCTGAACTCCATCTAACCAATATCCGTATCTTTCATACATTTCTGTCATCTTATCCCAAAGTGACATACCTTTAGTCTTGTAATATGCAACAGCTTCACAAAGAGCCATTGTTGCAACAACAGCATCCTTATCTCTTGCATGTGTTCCAATAAGACAACCATAACTTTCTTCAAAACCGAAACAATAATGACCCTTACCTGTTGTTTCGAATCCTAAAATCTGTTCTCCAATATATTTAAATCCTGTAAGAACTTCAATAAGGTTAACATTGTAATATTTTGCAATATCGTTAGCAAGGTTAGTTGTAACGATAGTCTTAATTAACGCACCGTCTTCAGGTAATGTTCCGGCTTCCTTCATCTGGCTGATTTCATATTCAGCAAGAAGGCATCCTGACATATTTCCTGTTAAAACATGATATGTACCAGGTTCTTTTCCTCTTACATAAACTCCAAGTCTGTCTGCATCAGGGTCTGTTGCAAGAAGAATATCAGCTCCGATTTCATTGCCTAATTTCACAGCAAGTTCAAAAGCTTCTTCCGATTCAGGGTTAGGATAACTTACTGTTGGGAAATCCCCATCAGGAAGTTCCTGTTCCTTTACAACATAAACATTCTCAAAACCTAATTCTTTTAACACTCTTCTAACAGGGATGTTTCCTGTACCATGAAGTGGTGTGTAAACAATCTTAATATCTTTCTGTACAGCATCAATTGCATCCTGGTGTTTAACCTGTTTCTTTAATGCTGCAATATATTTGTCATCAACGTCTTTTCCAATCTGAACATAAAGACCCGCCTTAACAGCTTCGTCCTTATCCATTGTCTTTGCATCAGCATAATCTGTAATTGCAAGAACTGCGTCCGTAATGTTAACATCGTGAGGTGGTGTAATCTGAGCACCATCTTCCCAGTATACTTTGTATCCATTATATTCAGCAGGGTTATGACTTGCTGTTACGTTAATACCTGCGATACACTTTAATTCACGAACTGCGAAAGAAAGTTCAGGTGTAGGTCTAAGTGAATCAAACACGTATGCCTTAATTCCGTTAGCATTAAGACATAAAGCTGCTTCATCAGCAAATTCAGGAGACATATGTCTTGAGTCAAACGCGATAGCAACCCCCTTATCCTGACCATTCATTTTAATAATATAGTTAGCAAGCCCCTGTGTTGCTCTTCTAACTGTATAAATGTTCATTCTGTTAGTACCTGCTCCGATAACTCCACGAAGTCCGGCTGTACCAAACTCTAAATCTTTATAAAATCTGTCTTCAATCTCTTTGTTATCATCTTTAATGGCTTCAAGTTCTTTTCTTGTGTCCTCATCAAAATAAGGATTTGTAAGCCACAGTTCATATAACTCCTTGTAATCCATTTCGTACCTCCAAGAACTATTTTCAATTCTAACCCATTATAATACAAAGTAAAAAGAAAGGAAACTACAAAAAATGTTTTTATATAGAATTTTCACATATTTTCTATGAATTTTTTTCGTATTTCTTCCTGATTTTGAAGCTGTTTCAATTTTTCCTCATTCTTTTCAGAGTACCACGCCTTGTTAGAATTAAAATAATAATTAATAATTTTCCAAAATTTTTCCGGGTAAGAAAACATTATTTTTAAAATATTGTGCTCTTCCTGAGTTATAATTTTTTCTGATTCATATTCAGCCAAAACTTTTCTGCCAAGGTCTATGTTCCAGTTGTTTTTTTCCATTACTTTTCTCAAATAATCATAAACATCCTGAATAGCCGGTGCATAGTTTATTTTTGACATATTAATCATTGCAATTTTTCCGTTAAGTAAAACTATATTGTGATGATTGTAACTGCCATGATTAAGATTCTTATGCTCTAGTGCGTTGTTGTACATTTTCCCATAACCTGTTTGCCTTAAAGCCTTTAAGGCTTCATCTGCCTGACTATAATATTCCACCAACATTTCTTTTAATGCCAGTTCAAAATAGTTTTTGTTTTTTCTCTTTTTTATGTAATTTCTTATGTTTATTATTTCTTTATTGTGCTTTTCATAAATCACAAGCATATTTTTACCGGGATGAAAACCTTTAGTCTCCTCCATAAATCTTTGGCTGTTTTGGCACAAAGTATGAAACCTTCCAAGATTTGCAGCTCCCATTACTATATGCTTTTCCTCATTTATGTTACACTCCTGACTTTCAAACCATTTCTTTAGAATATAGGTGTAACCGTCCTCACTTACTGAAACATACCGGTCTTCCTTATTTGGAATTACGTAGTCTGTCTTTATGCCACTGCTTTCCAAATGATTATAAAGAGACTTCATTGATACCATTTTATCGTTGCTGTTATCATATTCCTGCAAAATGTATTTTCCGTCAGGTGTGTTACATCCATAATTTCCTCTGATTTTAAACGTTTCCGTAATATCTAATTCATATTGTTCAAAAACCGTAAGTGCCCTTTCATTCATACACACCCTCCCATAAATTATTTAGTCAAGTCATGCTTGTATTCTAAAATATGAAAAGGTGCTCAAGTTTAGAACTACAGTGATTTTATTATCTTTTCTGCTTCCACATACAGTTTATCTTTTGTATTTTTTTCAGGTTCTTTCAATACTATTTCAAGCAATTCATCCAATGCTCTGCCGATTTTTTCTCCTAAAGGACAACCTAAGGCTATTAAATCCTTACCTGTTATGGAAAGTTCCTTTGTACTTGTACAAATATTGTTTTCCATTATATATTCATACTGCCTGCATACATAAACATAGGCATCGTAGCCTTCGTCTTTTCCATACTTGCTTTTGCCCATAAAATCAGCATATACTAATTCAAGATAATTATGATAAATATCCTTGCCTATTTTATGGACACTTCGTCTTATTGCCTCAGGATTAAAGCCCTTAGATGCAGGTCTGTCATCATGGCATTCTATAAGACGTGAAGCTGTTTTTATGGTTTTGTTGTCCATCTTTAATCTGCGCATTATCTGCGGTGCCAACCTGCTTCCCTCCAATGCGTGTCCCTTAAAATGATTTCTGCCATTAGCATCTGTTGTTTTCACTAATGGTTTTGCCACATCGTGGAACAATGCAGTCCAACGCATAAGCTTGTCTGCCGACACGTTTTCCATTACTTTTATTGTGTGCTCACCTACGTTATACATATGGTATGGTGTATTCTGTTCACACTCCATCATAGCGTCAAATTCAGGAAGTATCACTTTTGTAATACCTGCGTTATATGCTGTAATAAGCTTACATGGATTCTTTGAGATTATAAGCTTTTCAAGTTCTGTTTTAATTCTTTCCGCACTGATATTTTCAAGTGTTGGGGCAAGTTTCTTAATTGCCTCCATTGTTTTTTCATCTATGTCAAAACCTAACTGGGCAGAAAATCTTACTGCTCTCAAAATTCTAAGGGCATCTTCACCAAATCTTTCCTCCGGCTCTCCCACACATCTTATAATCTTGTTATTTATATCATTAATTCCATCAAAAGCATCTACAAGACCTTCTCTTTCATTGTATGCCATGGCATTTATTGTAAAATCTCTGCGTTTAAGGTCCTCTATAAGATTAGATGTAAACTCCACTGATTCAGGATGTCTGCTGTCATTATATTCCCCATCTATTCTATAAGTTGTAACCTCATAGCCCACATGCTTAATCATTACTGTAACTGTTCCATGTTGTATTCCTGTGTCCAAAGTTCTGTTAAAAAGTTCCTTTACCTGTTCCGGAAGAGCTGATGTTGTTATATCCCAGTCCTGAGGCTCTCTGTCCAAAATGGTATCTCTTACACAACCACCTACGGCAAACGCCTCATATCCATTATTTTCCAAAACATCTATTATAAGCTTTACGCTTCCCGGAATATTGATTTTAAATTCTCTATTACCATTATATTTGCTCATATTTCTTCTCCAATGTCACACTTTTAATAATGCCTTATTTACTACATTAACATATCTATTATTTAACGCTTCATTACTCTGATAATGCCTCATTCATTACATCCAAAGCTTTCTTTAAATTTTTCTCTGACACAGCCGAATAGTTTATTATAAATTTGTGTTTAAACTCATCCAAATTATTGTAACAATAGTCTGACACACCTGATATGTTAATATTGTTTTTCTGCAATTCCTTCTTAAACTGTTCGTCGTCTATTTTTTTATTAATATTCAAAATAAAATGCAGACCTGAGTTTTCCTCTTCTATTGAAACCTTGCTGTAAATAGGGTGATTCTGTATAGTTCTTATTATTTTATTTCTATAATCTCTATAATAATTACGCATTCGGTTTATGTGTCTTTCGTAGTAACCCTTGCTTATAAAATTAGCCAGTGTGTACTGCTCAAATCCTGACACAGTATTGGAATAAAAACCTAATTTCGTATTAAACTTGTCCATTAATTCATCAGGCAAAACCATATATGCAATTCTAATTGACGGTGCCAGTGTTTTTGAAAATGTATTCATATAAATTACACGTTTTCCCTCCATTCCTGCTATTGGTGGAATTGGTTTGCCCGAAAACCTAAATTCACTGTCGTAGTCATCTTCTATAATGTATTTCTTATTATTTATTGCCCACTTAAGCAAATGAGTTCTTCTTGAAATAGGCATAACTCTCCCTGTCGGAAATTGATGAGATGGTGAAATATGCACTGCATCTGCCTTGCTTTCCACCAGTTCATTAAGTTGTATGCCTCTTTGATCTATTTTAATGTGGAGGCACTTTACGCCATTACTTTCGTATACATTGCCTATCTTCTTATATCCCGGATCCTCCACTGCTATAACTTTATCTCTGCCAAGAAGTTGCACAATAATGCTGTATAAATACTCTGTTCCTGCACCTACTATTATGTTATCAGGATTAACATTCATTCCCCTAAAATGCTGAAGATGATCGGCTATTGCCTCCCTTAATTCCATTACACCGTTTTTTTCAGGAACAGAAAGGAAAGAATTTTCTTTGTCTAAAAGTGTCTGCCTCATTATTCTTGACCATGTTGCAAAAGGAAAACTATCATACATTATATGGTTTGAATTAAAGTCCACAAGCCATTTCTTCTTTTCTTTTTTCTTCTCATATTTGACTTTGGGCTTCTGCTCAATGTATTGACTTCCAATATCACTGGCAAAATATCCCTTCTTCTCCTTAGTGTATATGTAGCCTTCCACTATAAGCTGAGCGTAGGCATTTTCTACTGTTATTACACTAATGTCGTGATTTTTTGCCATTTCACGTTTTGACGGAAGCTTTTCATTGGCTTTAATTTTTCCTGATAAAATATCTTCTTTTATACACTTGTACAAATATTCATATAAAGATGTTTTTTCTCTTTTTCCAAAGTCATAAGTAAGCATAAATAAACCTAATCTTTCTGGTATTATATTTTTGTGGTAAAATAGCGATTGTATGATACCACATAAGGAATTATACTTGATTATAACAAAAATGTAAACGAACGGAGATTATCTATGAAACGTGTTTTAAGCATACAGGATATTTCATGTATAGGTAAATGTTCACTTACCGTTGCCCTGCCTATTATTTCGGCAATGGGCATTGAAACATCCATATTACCTACGTCCATTTTGTCAACACATACTATGTTTAACGATTTTACATTTCGTGATTTAACTGACGATATGGAACCTATTAAGAAGCATTGGCAAAAAGAAGGTTTCTCCTTTGATGCTATTTACACAGGCTATCTTGGAAGTGAAAAACAAATCACTCTTGTAAAAGATTATTTTAAAACTTTTGGAAATACCTGCAAATATATAATCGTCGATCCTGCAATGGCAGACAATGGCAAACTCTATTCAGGTTTCGATAAAGATTTTCCTTTAAAAATGGCAAAGCTTTGCAAGTATGCAGACGTTATTCTTCCTAATATTTCAGAAGCTGCTTTTATGACCGGTATGCCATATCCGGGAGAAAATGCTTCTAATGAATGTATTAAAGATTTGCTTCTAAGCCTTGCCAAACTTGGTTCTAAAAAAATTGTTATTACAGGGGTTGAATCTGCTGACCACAAATTCGGCTTTATGGGATACGATTCAGAAACAAAAGAGTTTTTTGAATACTACACTCCCAAAGTCCAAATGAAATCCCACGGCACCGGCGACGTTTTTGCCAGCACCTTTACCGGAGCGTTAATGAATGATTACAATATTCAGGATTCTTTAAAAATTGCCGCTGACTTTACAAAAGCCTGTATAAACAACACTTACAATGACCCAGAGGCAGTTAACTATGCTGTGAACTTCGAAAGTGAAATACCATATCTGTTGAAGCTTATTAGGAAAGTGTAATGGTGTGGTGTAGAAATTAATTCAATTCAAATCTTATAATATTCCCAAGCAAAAACAGCTTGGACTGCCTTTACATTAAGGTAATCCAAGCTGTTTTCCACGCTATAATATTCTGTAGCTTACCGGATTGCTACGTGCTTCGCACTCACACAATCCTTCCCGTACATTCGCATATCGCTCAGCTTCGCTTCGCCTTTTTGCTCATGTTCGGGGCGCGTCTCAAAGTCTTTTCTGCACCTTTGTGCAAGCACAGGTGCAGTAAGACTTTTCTACGCTGTAAGCTACATATATTTTTTTAGCATTTCTACTTTGTCTGTCTTTTCCCAAGGTACATCGATGTCGTTTCTTCCAAAGTGGCCATAAGCTGCTGTCTGCTTGTAGATTGGTCTTCTAAGGTCTAACATTTTGATGATTCCTGCAGGTCTAAGGTCAAAGTTTTCACGAATGATTTCTACTAATTTTTCATCGTTAAGTTTTCCTGTTCCAAATGTGTCTACCATTACTGATGTTGGATGTGCAACGCCGATTGCATATGATAACTGGATTTCACACTTGTCAGCTAAACCGGCTGCTACTATATTCTTTGCAACATATCTTGCTGCATAAGCTGCTGAACGGTCAACCTTTGTACAGTCTTTTCCTGAGAAAGCTCCACCGCCGTGACGGGCATATCCACCATAAGTATCAACAATAATCTTACGTCCTGTAAGACCGCTGTCTCCGTGAGGTCCACCGATTACGAAACGTCCTGTTGGGTTAACGAAGAACTTAGTATTTTCGTCAATCATATCCTGTGGCAATACAGTGTCAAATACATACTTCTTAATATCTTCATGAATCTGTTCCTGTGATACTTCAGGATCATGCTGTGTTGAAAGAACAACAGCATCAAGTCTTGAAGGCTTGCCATTTTCATCATATTCTACTGTTACCTGGCTCTTTCCATCTGGTCTTAAATATTTTAATGTACCATTCTTTCTAACTTCTGTAAGCTTTCTTGCAAGCTTATGAGCCAATGAAATAGGGTAAGGCATATATTCTTCTGTTTCGTTAGTTGCATAACCAAACATCATACCCTGGTCGCCTGCACCTATAGCATCGATTTCTTCATCTGTCATTTTATTTTCTTTTGCTTCTAATGCCTTATCAACACCTAAAGCAATATCTGCTGACTGTTCATCAAGAGCTGTAATAACACCGCATGTATCGCAGTCAAAACCATATTTAGCTCTGTCATAACCAATCTCTCTAATTGTTTCCCTTACAACTTTCTGAATATCAACATATCCCTTTGTTGTAATTTCACCCATTACAAGTACAAGACCTGTTGTAATAGCTGTTTCACAAGCTACACGGCTCATTGGATCCTGTCTCATAAGTTCATCTAAAATCGCATCTGAAATCTGATCACAGATTTTATCCGGATGTCCTTCTGTTACTGATTCTGAAGTAAATAATCTTTTCTCCATTTTTTCTCCTCTCTGAAAATAAGCTTTGCTTCTGTTAACTACAAATCTTTTATAGTTTTTTGTAATTATTATAAATACTTTACTACTTACAAAAAAAATCCACTGTAAAAAACAGTGGACTTGAAATCAAGGTATTCAAATCCTCTTATTGATCAATGTCTCATTGCTCCGGTGGGCACCTTCCATCTTAACGGGGGTTGCCGTGGCATCACAGATCCTTGTATCTCCGCCAACTCTTAATAAGAGAAATATTATTTTCTTGACAGTTATAACATTAAACAATATATATGTCAATAGATATTGTTTTCGCAGTGTATTATTTTAAGAGATTTATTAACTGTTGTTTTTAATTATGTATATCTTATGTCATCTGTATAATTGTGTTTCCAACACTATTAACATCATCTGCTTTCATTTTCCTCCTGATGTTGCATTACACATTTTTGTACTATGGTAATAATATATTCAATAGAATCCTTGCAATCTGTCCTTAACCACTCTGTAATGATTGCCATCAATCCCCTAATGTAAAATGCCATAATATACATTCTATCTTTTTCCGGTACATGATAGCGCTCCAAAATAGGTGTAAACACATAGTGAAACATCTTTTTGTAACTTTTTTCCATTTCCAATACCACAGTATTTTCTACTGCAGTGCGAAACAATCTTTTGTGTTCCCTTATATAACTAAGATATGGCGTCAGATATTCCGGTGTAACAAGGAACAGCTCATTTAACGGACATTTTTGCAGTCCTGAAAAAAATGCCTCTTTATTTTTATTCATATATGCAAGAAACTGCTCATTGAGATAGCTGACACTTTCAGAGACCAAATCCCCTATTGTTTCGTAATGTAGATAAAAGGTAGAACGGTTAACACCTGCCTTTTCGCATATTTCTTTTACCGTAATATAAGAAAAATCCTTGTTTTCCAGAAGTGAAAGAAATGCCTTATCCATTTTCACGGCTGTAGCGAAATATTTACTTTCTAATTTATTCAACAACTCCCACCTTCTTTCTCATTTTTCTACTGTGAATCAGCATAAAAACTGCAACACACTTTTTAATGCTGTAAATTAAACCACCTGTAATCATATTCCATATTTTGCGGTAATCATCTCCATTTTTCGAAAAAACGAAAAATCATTGCCGTTGTAGTTATTTTTTGAATAATCACATTACTCATTATAGTTGATTTTATCCATTTCATATTATTACTCACTGATTTCTTTTGCAAGTTCTATAATCTCATATGCATATTTTTGTTTTCCCTTAGCCAACATCTTTTTGTAAATTGGATAGTTTATACCCATGCCTGTTAATCCAATAAGGCCAACAATAACACCAAGAACAAACATAGTTGTTGTTCCTCCACCGATTACATTCATTGAAAGGCACATTCCTACACCTGTTACAAGTGCAGCAATAATTCCGAAAGAATAAGTAAAAACAGTAGCCGGAAGCTTTGCCTTAGCATCCAGTTTACGAAGGGCTACCACCTTGGAAGTATCCTTTGGTGCATACTCGTTTGCAATTTGTTCTGCATAAATTTTATCTGTATTCATGGTTTGTTACCTCCTTCATTTAATGACCTTATCATATCAAATAAAATTATCGAGCAGAACAACACAAAGTCTATTTTGTGTTGAATTAAACAATATAATTTTTGCTATTATACAAATAAAACAGTCCTAAACTCTACCCCCATAATAGAATTTAGAACTGCTATTTTAGCTTTAAGATAATTTTCATTAAGCAAAGAAATTAATACACAAAGAAACCTTTAGCTACAAAATGTCTCTTTTGGTCGAATGTTTTATTTCCTGCATAACTATCAACACCTATATAATATTCTTTTCCTTTAACTAAATCATAATTGTTAAGAGAGAAATTTTCATACACATATTTACTATGTGGATTTATGTAAATATGTGGAAATGAACCATTGCTTACCTCTGCTGTTTTCTTAGAAACAACACTTGACTGTTCATTAAATATCTGTCTTGCAACCCAATTGGCACTTATGCATTCATCAGATTTGTTTTCAATAACAATGTCAATCCCATCATTGTTCCTCTTTACTTTGACCATTACGTTCTTGTTGCTTGCCTTAACTATTTTCTTTTTAATTCTCAATTTAATCTTAACAGTTTTTCCATTCTTGTCCTTGCCCTTTAAGACAACTTTTCCTGTTTTCTTAGCTAGTATTGTTTTGTTTTTTATCTTAACCTTATTGCTGTTTGATTTCCATTTAATATTTTTCTTATTAGAAACTAATTTAATATTAGCTCCCTTTTTTACAACAAAGCTATTATAAACATCAATATTTAATTTATCTGTTTTTGCCATTGTTACCTGAGAAAAAGATAATGTTAACACTGCTACCAAAAATAAAAACAATCCTTTCTTCTTCATATTGCATATCTCCTAATAAAATGAATATCTCCAATTATTATATATAGTACCATCTCCGGGATTATAATAAAAATTACTTCCCGTATCACTATTCATCTCTGTTTCCCAAATGTGATTGACTACATATACTCCATTGTCAGCCCAATTTGAATCCATATATACGTAATAATATCTATCTAAATCTGTTCTATAATAACTACCACACAACACAACCGCATGTGCATAATTATTATTCGTGTTACTTTCATTATGTAAAAAACTACAATAAACTGGCTTATTATTTTTCATTAAATTTGAAACAGTCTTATATGACATTCTATGGTCTACATATGTCATTTTCAACTTATGGTAATCCCACATCCTTTTTTCCCATTCTATTGTTCCAATAGGATTTCCCCCATAATATTTTTTCAAATTATTATAATTTTCCCATGTTGAATATGAACTTATGTCTCCTCTTTTATACTGTATAATACTGGCACCAGCTGCTGCCCAACACATTCCATATTTTGCATTTCCAACTTGAACTTCATCATTTTTCATTAATTTAACTGGAATCGTATATAAATTTTTAACATTTTTTGTTTTTTTTATTTTCGCTAACGTTTTTTGATGTGTACCAATATATGAAAAATTTGTTTGATAATCTCCCGAAACTATATTATCTTCCATCATTCCAACACTATCAACTTTTTCGCCACTAATATTTACATCTTTTGTAACATCAATATACTTTATTTTTTTATAATTATTATACTTATTTTTTTTATTAACTCCACAATATTTGTTCTTACCATACAAAGAATAAATTTTACTCTTTGTACGTATTTCCACATTGTTTTTTGTTGATACAATACTAAAGCTTTCATCATCTATTTCTTTCAGTAAATCGGTTCCATATAAAAAAGCTGTCTTGTTGTCTTTTGAAATGCTAATCGCTCCGACATTTTTATTCTCTACCTTAACGAATATCAACTTTGTATTTTCTTCTGAATTATACACGCTATATTCTTGACTTATGGAAACTTCATCTGAATTATCATATCCAAATCCACTCAAATACTCTCCCACTTCATCATAAACAAACTTATTTTCACTACTTGTTTTTGTTTCTGCATTTGCTTTTACCGAAAAAGTAAAAATTGATGTTAACACAGTTAAATATAATAATATTTTTTTCATTTTATTCTCCCACTTACTTGTATTTACAAAGCTTTGTAATTTCATTGTACATACTTTTTAATATATTTGCAATTAATATTTTATTTATTCAAATATTGATTTATTGTGTTTTTTTTGAGTTATAATATCAATATTAATTAGTTGAGGTGTATATATGGCAAGTAAAAACTATTTTCTTAATGGAGTTGCAGAATTATTAATTTTATCAATATTGAATAACCAGGATACTTACATCTATTATATAAAAAAAACAATTAGCGAAATAACCAATGATATTCTTCCTATGTCCCAAAATACTATATATGCTGCTGCATATAAATTGGAAAATGAAGAAAAAATCTCAGAATATTCCAAGCTGGTTGGTAGAAAGCGAACAAGAATTTACTATCATATAGAAGAACCGGGATTGGCTTATTTAGAGAAACTTACATCAGATTATCAAATGGTAACTACTAATGTTTGTAAGATTTTGGATTATTTATCCTCTAACAGAGAGGAGTACAGCAACGATTAAATTATGTATAACATGCATTAAAAGAGTAACAAAAGAACAAGAGCTGCATTGGAAACATCCAATACAGCTCTGTTTTTAGGACCTTTTTACAACCCACTTACATAACAAAACACTATTTTTAATCAAATTATTTCTTAGTTTTAACTGACTTCTTAACCCATTTACTATATACTTCAATTCCTGCATAATTCTTCTTTGTAGCACGAACTCTTACATAGTACTTTTTACCTTTCTTAAGGTTCTTAATTGTGTATGTAGTCTTTTTTGCAGTTTTTACTGTACTCTTCTTAAAGTTCTTCTTTAATGAATATTCAACTTCATATTTCTTAATGCCTTTTACTTTCTTGAACTTTAATGTAACTGTAGCTTTCTTAGCATTCTTCTTAACTTTGTTAGCCTTTAAAGATTTAATCTTTGTAGCTTTTACTGTGTTAAGTTTCTTAATTGTAGCCTTAACTGAAGCTTCTGTAACACCAGCCTTAGTTGTAGCGAACATATTAATCTTTCCTGTTAAAGGAACGCTAAATATTGCTGCATTTGGATTTGAAGCATCCTTAGCTCCGTTAGTGCTTACGATAGCATTAGGGAACTGTACTGTTACACTTGTCTGAATATCTTCTTCCTTAAGTTCAACTCCCATTTCCTTGTATGCAGCAAAAATATTCATTCCTTCTGCACCCATTACTTTCATTATGTCACCGTTCATATAGAATGTATCTGTAGTAACATATGTATCAAATCCCTCTACACCAAATTCTTTCTGTAAATCACCCTTTTTAATATTCTGTGAATAGTCAATTACATAATAATCTTTTCCATTCTCAGTAACAGTTTTTACATCTATACCTTCATCTTTTAATTTTGGTAGCATTAATGTAATCAAAGCTGTTACTTCAGCTTCTGATACAGTCTGTCCCTGTGACTTCATCATCTGAATGTAGGCCTGAATAGCTGCCTGTTTGTCAACTTTGATATTTGTAGTCATCTTAGCACTTCCATCGCTGTTAATAACTACTGTTGACTTCTGTGTGACACACCCTGTTAATGCTAATGCTAAAACAAGCATAATAGCTACTATTTTTGTTTTCATTGTTTTCATCTTTATCCTCCTTAATAAAAAAATAGTGTCAGTTTTTATGCTAACACTATTTTATCATATTTAATATATAATTACATCTACTATTTTTCTTCATTACGGAATTGAACAGGTGTCATTCCATATTTCTTTTTAAATAATCTTGTAAAATGTTCCACATTTTGATATCCAACCTTTTCAGCAATAGTTTCAACTGTCATATTGCCACCCTTTAATAAAGTTCTTGCTTTCTTCATACGAACATTCTTAACTAATTCACCGAAAGTTTTTCCGGATTTTTCCTTTATATATTTTGACAAATAAGGCTTTGAAAGATGGAACTGTTCTTCTAACTCATCTAATGTTACTGTAAGATAATTAGTATTAATATAATTCAAAATCTCAGTTAATCTTTCATCCTGAAACTTTTTTTCACCTGATGCTGCAACCAATTGGTTAACAGCAACTGTAAGTGCATAAATAGATGACTTTATTATATCTTCATCGATACCAACACCCCAATACATCTTACCATTACAGCTTATTCCCACATAAGAAACAGCCTTAGATGATGAACCTCTTGATAATGAATGCTCTTCGTATACTGATAATTCATAACTAATATCAAAATACTGTTTAAATGCATTACTTACCGCATCAAGTCTACCGTTACCTGTGCTCTTAACAACTCTTGTTCCTTCATTCTGTGCAATTGTTACTTCTGCAACAATTCCATTCTTCTGAACATAATGTGTTTCAGATACACTAAATATGCTGTTATCATTAATATATTTGTCTTCAAAAATCTGATATACCCATGCCGGTGATAATTCCTTATGTTCCTTATCTGAAACATCCTTTACGGAATATCCGACTTCTTCTCTCATTTTCTCTGGTAATGCTAATCCATAACTCTGTTTCAAGATGTAGCTTACGCCACCTTTTCCTGACTGGCTGTTAATTCTGATAACGTCTGAATCATATGTTCTTCCCACATCTACAGGATCAATTGGCAAATAAGGAACTGTCCATGTTTCGTCATTACTTTCTGTTCTGCATGCCATTCCCTTTGAAATAGCATCCTGATGTGAACCTGAGAACGCTGTAAATACCAAGTCCCCTGCATATGGCTGACGTGGTCCAACCTTCATTCTCGTTACACGCTCATACATTTCACAGATTTCAGGCATATTGCTGAAATCAAGATGTGGATCAACACCGTGTGAAATCATGTTCATAGCCAACGTAACAATATCTACATTACCTGTTCTTTCACCGTTTCCAAATAATGTTCCTTCAATTCTGTCTGCTCCTGCCAAAACACTTAATTCTGCAGTTGCAACACCACAACCTCTGTCATTGTGAGGATGAACTGAAATAGTTACCGCATCACGATATTTTAAATTCTTATGCATATATTCAATCTGAGTTGCAAAAACATGTGGCATGGCATTTTCAACTGTTGCAGGTAAGTTAATAATAACCTTGTTATCCTGTGTTGGTTTCCAAACGTCAAGCACTGCATTACAAACTTCCAATGCATAATCCATTTCTGTGCCTGAAAAACTTTCAGGGCTATATTCAAATGAAAAGTTTCCTTCTACTTCATTAGCAAGCTTCTGTAATAATTCTGCTCCGTCAACAGCAATCTTCTTTATTTCATCTTTACTCTTTTTAAATACCTGTTCACGCTGTGCTACAGATGTTGAATTATATAAATGAATTACTGCGTGCTTTGCACCTTTTACTGCTTCAAAAGTTCTCTTAATAATATGTTCTCTTGCCTGTGTTAAAACCTGAACAGTAACATCGTCAGGAATCATATCACGTTCAATTAAGGCTCTCATAAAATTATATTCTGTCTCTGATGCTGCAGGGAAACCTACTTCAATCTCTTTAAAGCCAATCTTAACTAACATCTGGAAAAACTCTAATTTTTCATCTAAACTCATTGGCTCTATAAGTGCCTGATTTCCGTCTCTTAAGTCTACACTACACCAAATAGGTGCTTTATCTATATATTCTTTCTTTACCCAATCATATGTTGGTGTAGGTGGCATAAAATACTGTCTTTTATACTTTCCAAAATTCATCTTAAAATCTCCTTTTCAATCAATTAAATAATATATTTTTAGTTTCCTTATGTCAAGATTTGGTAGGTTCTTAATATAATAAATAGTTAGCTTGCTAACTTTCTCGCGAGTCAGAACGAAAAAAACCCTGCACTTCCAATTAGGAAATGCAGGGACGTATTCTCTACCTACGCGGTACCACTCTGCTTCATGTTATACATGCTCTCTAAGGATGCCTTTGACATCCGCTCCCTTTAACGGTGGAATCCGTCCAAGCCTACTCTTGAAATAATAAGATTATTTCGTCAGTCTTACTATCCAAACCATTCAGCCGGCAGCTCCAAGGTGAGTTCATTGCATCGCTTCTGCTGTCTTACACCTGCCGACAGCTCTCTGTTAACCACTTAACAACTACTATTCCTTTTCAAAGCCTTTTTATTTTTAGGATGGTCTAATATTAACATACGCAAATTTGTTTGTATAGTGACAATTTTAATCAGTTTTATTGATTATTTTTAATTAAGTAATCATCCAACCTTTAATTTAAACTTGCGCTCTTCTTTTTCAGAATCTACTTTTGCAATAATTGCTCCAAGACCTGAAAGCTTCTCTTCGAATCTTTCATAACCTCTCTGGATATAAACAATGTCATCTACTACTGTAAATCCGTTAGCTGCCATGCCTGCAATAACAAGTGCTGCTCCTGCTCTAAGGTCTGGTGCTGCAACCTGCGCCCCTGCAAGACTTCCAACACCTGTAATAAATGCTGTATTGCCTTCTACCTTCATTATTGCACCCATACGTGTCAATTCATCTACATATTTAAATCTGTTTTCAAAAATACTTTCTGTTACTGTACTGCTACCGTTGGCCATTGTAAGAACAACTGCCATCTGTGGCTGCATATCTGTAGGAAATCCCGGATAAGGCAAAGTCTTAATCTTTGCACTTCTAATGAAATCTCCTGCCTTAACGCGTACTGCGTCATCATATTCTATAACTGTGCATCCCATTTCAATAAGCTTAGCTGAAATACACTCTAAATGTTTAGGAATAACATTCTTAATCAAAACTTCCCCACCTGTAGCTGCTGCAGCACACATAAATGTACCTGCCTCAATCTGGTCAGGAATAGTTGAATATACTGTTCCGTGAAGTTCACGAACACCTTCAATTCTAATCTTGTCAGTTCCGGCACCTCTTACATTAGCTCCCATACTGTTAAGCATATTGGCAATATCTACTACATGAGGTTCCTTAGCCGCATTCTCAATTACTGTCTTTCCTTCTGCCCTAACTGCTGCAAGCATAACATTAATTGTTGCTCCAACAGAAGATGTGTCAAAAAAGATATGGTTTCCAACTAAACGTTCCGCCTGAGCATTAACCATACCATGATCAGTAATAACATCTGCTCCCAAAGCTCTAAATCCCTTAAGATGCAAGTCAATAGGTCTGCTACCGATTGCGCATCCACCCGGAAGAGCAACCTCTGCCTTGTTAAACTTGCCCAAAAGAGCACCAAGCAGATAATATGAAGCCCTAATCTTTCTCATTTGCTCATATTCTACTACATGTGTTCTAATTGTTTTTCCGTTAATTGTTACTGTATGTCTATCTATTCTATTAACTGTTGCTCCAATGTTTGCAATAGCATCTATCAACTGATTAATATCACTAACATCAGGCAAATTCTCTATTGTCACGTCTTCATCTGTCATTATTGCTGCAGCAAGTAATCCTAATGCAGCATTCTTTGCTCCGCCTATTTCAACTTCGCCATTAAGTGCTACTCCACCTTTTATTACAAAACGTTCCATTCTTTACTCCCGGTATATATGTATATTTTATATCAAACAGGGATTGGTCACAATTAAGCCCTCTCCCACCAATAATTATCTTCGTATATCTACACAATTATAGCACAATATCTATCTTTGTAAACATAATAAAAGCACAATATATATAAATTTCAGCGATTTTTTTGGTCAATTTTTATAAATTGTGCTTTACTATATTATTACATTATGATAATTTTCAAAATGTGTTACCTGTTACTAACATACTCAATAGGATTAACCCTTTTTCCATCCTTTACAACTTCAAAGTGAAGATGTGGTCCAGTGCTAAACCCTGTGGAACCGCTAAGTGCTATGACCTGACTTTGTTCAACTTTTTCTCCCTTTGAAACTTTCACTTCCGAAAGGTGGGCATATCTGGTTTTGAACCCGTTATTATGATTAATCAAAATATTATAACCATAACTTTCACTAAAATAAGCCAATTCAACCACGCCCTCTGCTGCCGCTCTTACCTTTGTGCCTGTATTAACAGCCCAATCGTGTCCATTATGACTTGCAGTTCTTGAAATTGTATCCCCAAAACCTGATGTGGTAATTCCACCCTTTACCGGTTTTTTCAAAACGAAATTATTAACATTTTTTGTATCATTTTTGTTAACTATGGACGTTGTTAACATTTCTTGGTCTGCATTTATGGCTTTATTGTTGATAGATTTTATTTTACCATTAACATTTATATTTTTCTTGTTAATATCTTTATGATTTTCTTTTAATGTTAGAACCTTTGCTGTACTCTCTTTCACCCGGTAGTCATTATTTTTTGTAATAAATCCATATGCATATATTTCAACTGCCAATTGGTAAAAAGTCAAAATCATAATCATAGTCACCATAAATACTGCTATGCAGACGAAAGCGCTTTTATGTGATTTTTTATTAATAAACATTATTTTATCCCCCAAAAAATAAATGTTCTATTCTTTTATCTAATATCCGTATGTATTTTTGTTTTAGCAAATTATATAATTTGTTCTAAAATCCACTCTGGCGTAATTTTGTTACAACCTTATCAACTGTTTTTTCAACAGAACAATGATTTTCGCTAATCACAATATCAGCATATTTTTCATATAAAGGACATCTTTCATCATAAAGGTCCTTTAATGTCTGTCCTTCTTTTAAAACCACCCCACGCTGCTTAAGATTTCCTAATCTTCTCTCTAAAGAGTATAGGTCTAATTTTAAATAAACTATTGTTGCTATTTCTGATAAATGTTCCATTGCCTCTGTGCAGTAAACAACGCTTCCTCCTGTGGAAATTACTGCCTTCTCAGGATTCAATGACTTGTTCACGTCATTTTCTACCTGAACAAAGCCCTCTGTTCCACGCTCAGCTATGATTTCTTTCAAAAGTTTGCCGTACTGCTCCTGAATTACAAGGTCAGCATCTATAAACTGGTATCCCAGTATTTTTGCAATTATTACTCCTATTGTGCTTTTTCCTACTCCCGGCATACCTATTAATACAATGTTTTTTTTCATTTCAGTCTCCTTTTGTTGGCAAAATTGCTACCATCTTCCATTGCCAAATTGTTTGTTTTTTCTGTTTGTATCTTTTATTTTATAATCTTACTTAAATTTTTTGCTTTTGTTTTTTGTTATTCTTCATAGTATTTTTTGTTTTTCATGTCTACTGTTTGCTCAGCTAACAGGCTTGCTCTTTTTATTTTGTCCTCGCCGTATTTGTTTTTGATGGCATCTAGTGCCTTGTCCAGTTTTTTCATTTTTTCTCTGGATATGTTGGTTGTGGCGTTTTGTTGTTTGTTTGTGGTTTGCGCCATTATGTCCATTATGGACATTTGTTCTAAGGCTCCCTGTTCTTCTAAGTTGGCGGTTCTTATTCCAAGCAGGCGCACGCTTTTGTTTCCGTCTTTTTCCCAAAGTTCCCTAAAAAGTTCTTTTGAGAGCTGGTATATTTCTGTGCCTGAGTCTGTGCATCTATCAAGTGTTGTCTGCCTTGATGCTTTTATGAAGTCGTTATATTTCACTTCTACAGCTACTGTTTTTGCCATTTGTTTTCCTTTTCGAAGTCTACCGGCTACTTTTTCTGACAGTTGAAGTAGGATTTTTTCTATTTCTTCCATATTATCAAGGTCATATGGCAATGTGATGGAGTTGCCCACTCCTTTTAGTTCTTCACGCTTGGTATTTACCACGCTTTTATCTATTCCATTGGCGTATTCCCAAAGTATTTTTCCATGCTTTTTCAGGTGCGCCTCCAAAATATATTCAGGGCTTGTTGCCAGTTGGCCAATATTGTATATTCCAAGTTTGTGCAACGTGTTTACACTTGATTTACCTGCCATATAGAGTTCTTCAACAGGTAGTTGCCACATTTTTTCTTTTATTTCTCTTCTATATAATGTATGAACTTTGTCAGGCTTAGTAAAATCTGATGCCATTTTTGCCAAAACTTTCACATCGGATATTCCTACGTTTACGGTGAAGCCAAGTTTCTCTTTTACTGTGTCTTTTATTTTGTACGCACATGCTAATGGCGATGGATACTCGTTTTGTATTCCCGAAAAATCCATATAGCACTCATCCACGCTTACCTGCTCAATGTCAGGTGTAAATGTTCTAAGCAAATTCATTAGTTTATGGCTTTGTTCATTGTAATAACCGTGCTCCGGCGGAACAATCAGTATGTTAGGGCACTTTTGCAACGCATTGGCTATAGGCTCACCTGTAACTATTCCAAACTTTTTTGCGGAGATGGATTTTGCCAAAACTATTCCGTGTCGCTTTTCCCTGTCACCGCCTATGATGGCAGGAATATTTCGTATGTCGATTTTCTTTTCATCTTTTGCTGCTTCTTTAAGCAACTTTACTGCTGTCCAACTTAAATAAGCTGAATTTACATCAATATGAAATATTATTCCCATATATTGCCATCCTTAAACAGTTATTTTGATTAAATTATTTTTCATTCTTGCTTGGCAAATTAATTTCTCTTTATCTGTCAAACTAATCTTTAGACATTTTTGAATATTTATTTGTTTTTTCTGTATCTCTTTTTTGCTGCTTTTTTCTTAATTACAGAATATCCAAACTTGCCTATTTTTTTACCAAGACCATAATACCAGCCGTGAGAATATACAATAGGCTTTGCCTTTTCAAAACTAAATGTTCCATTTTCGTCCATATATTTTTTGTCCGCGTGTACGCAAAGTACTTTCGCCACAAACATATCGTGACTGCCACATGGAACAACATCTGTTACCTGGCATTCAATGTTTACAGGACTTTCCTTAATCAAAGGTGCCTTAACATATTTTGCAGGTTCTTTTGTTAATGATGCATTCTTAAACTTGTCCTCATCCTTACCTGACTTTACTCCACAATAATCTGTGGCATATGCCAATTCTTCTGTTGTCAGATTAATTACAAATTCCCCTGTTTCTTTTATCATATGATGTGAGTATCTTGAAGGTCTTACTGAAACGTAAACCATTGCCGGGTCTGAGCATACCGTTCCTGTCCACGCAACTGTCAACACATTATCATTTCCCTCATCATCTGCCACCGTAACCAAAACAGATGGAAGGGGATATAACATATTTCCCGGTCTCCAAATTTCTTTTGACATAGTTTCCTCCATTATTTCCTTGAATCATTTTTTATTTTGTCTTTAATTTTTTTGCTTAAATTTTTATTTGATTTTTCCTTCAAATTATTTTCTTTTTTGTTTTTCACTTAATTTAACATTCTTAATCTTAAGATTTCCATTGTCTATGCTGTACGTAATCTTCAATGTTGCCTTACAACTTCCTGAATATTTATACACATAACTTGTATATGTTGCAATGTCAGTTGTACATGTGTAGTCATAGTTGTATGTAGATGTTACCTGAAAATCTTTACTTTTACTGTCGTATTTTATTGTACTATTCAAATCCTTAATTTTAAAATCAGATACCTTGTACTTGTCTATGTTCTTCTTATCCGACCAATAAAGACCTGACATTGTTTCTTCTACTGTTTTTGATACGGATTTTTGAAGCTTTTTGTCATCTATAAATGCCATAAGTTTTTTATCGCTTTTGCTTCTGTTTCTTGCGGCACTATAATATTTATTAATAAAATCCGTAACGCTGTTTGTTATTTTTGAAGTGTACTGATCATTTGCTGTGTACCAACTCTTTGTCAAATCCACTTCCATATCTTTTTTTATAACATTTGCAAGTGTATTTTTTGCACAATATTCATTCTCACATGTTATTTTATAATTTCCATTTAAAATAGCCTTAAAATTATATATTTGAATATTATTTTCTGTTGTAATATTTGCGTCTTTATCTGTAATTTCAATCCCTGCAATTGTAAGCTTGTCTCCCTGTGGAATCTTTATTGTAAGATTTTTAACTAGCATTTTTTCAATATCTACCTTGTAGTCAGGTTTTAACTTAGGCAGATGCATCTTCTTATTTAAATAAATATTCATATTCTGAGAGCTATCCGTCTCATCATCTGTGCATTCAATTGTTACCACATATTGTCCGTCTTCTTTTCTAGGATCGTTAATCTTGTAAGAATCTATTGTCATTGATTCTCTTGTTTTCTGCATTATTTCCTTGTATCTGTCCTTGCTAATATAGTAGCCGTCTTTCTTGTCCAAAAGATTGTACATTGTGTCATAATCCTGTTGCATAAAAGCTCTGAAATATGTAACCGCCTGCTCCGTCGGATTGGAAACGTGTTTAACGTAGGCTGCAAAAGCTCCTATTCCCATACACACTGCAATAAAAAACAGTATGCTTATAAGTCCGAAAATTCTACTTTTATATATTTTTTTTAATATTTGTTCCATTTTAATCCCCTAATTATTCTGCTATAATTTTTACTATATTAAATGTTACCCATTATCCTTGATTTTTGCAAGGCTTTTATGTATCATTTATTTATTATAGACGAGGTGTAAAATGGATAAAAAATTATTATTTAATGAAGCTCTTACTTCATTGGTAGACTTTGCTGCTGCCAATGCTAACCATGTAACAATGGATGATGTAAAATTATATTTTAAAGATTTAATTGATGATGATAGCCAGTATCAGTTTATTTACGACTATCTTGCCCTTAATAAAGTTGAGATTGAGGGATTTACTCCACCAGCCAATAATCCTTTGGCTGATGACGCTCCTGAAACTGCTTCTGTTTCTAACCATGTTGAATCAGAAGAAGAATTATCTTTTATTAAGATGTATATGGAAGAAATGGAAGCCCTTCCTAATCTTTCAAAAGATGAAGAGGCTGATTTAATTGACAAGCTTTTAGCCGGTGATACTTCCGTTTCATCTAAGATTGTTGAAGCTAATCTTTCTTTAGTTGCAAAAATTGCTGAAAGTCATCGTGGAAAAGGCGTTAACTTTGGAGACTTAATTCAAGAGGGTAATGTTGGTTTAATGCTTGCAGTTTCTGATTACACAGAATCTGTTGGCGATTTTCATTCATTTATTTCAGGTAGAATTGAAGATGCAATTAAGAATACTGTTAATGTTCAGATTAACTCAGACAGAATTGGGCAGCATCTTGCTGACAAACTTAACAGACTTGACGAAGTTACTAAGAATTTAAGTGAGAAACTTGGTCGTGTGCCTGAATTAGACGAACTTGCCAAAGCCATGAACATTTCAAAAGATGAAGCTTCTATATTGCTAAAGACTTCTCTTGATACATTGTCAGTTAACGAAGACACACAGATTACTGACAGTTCTGAGGCTAATGGTGCTTCTGATGGAATATCAACTGAAGAAGCATTTGCAAGACCTGAAAAAGATCCGTTGGAGTGGAGAGTTAATAAGAAATAAAGGATGTAATTCCAATAATAAAAGCAAGAATACTAAGTTCCGCTTCTGCCATAAGCTAAATGCTACTTGTATTCTTGCTTTTTTATACATTTCATTAGTTTTTAACCATTTACTTTTCTGCCCATTTCCACATTTTATCCCAAGGATCTTTTGTTCCTAACGCCAAAATCCATTCGGTAATAACATAGTAACATAAATAAATTGGAAAAATTAAAATTTTCTTTAATGTAATCTTCATACTGTACCTCCATTTTTTACCTTCTATACACATTTGTATATTTTCTAATCTTATCTGCTAATTTGTCTGTCAACTTATCCTTCGTAACACGCCATTTCCAGTTATCACCTAAGGTTGATGGTGTGTTTATTCTTGCTTCATTTCCAAGTCCTAAGTAGTCCTGAAGTGGAATGATACATAAGTCTGCCACTGATGAATGAGCAAGTCTTATTATTTCATCTACCATTTCCTGACCAACAGGTATGTCTCTACCTATGTAATCTTTTATGTATCCTAATGTGTAATCATTTACATGTTTCAACCAACCTAATAAAGTTTCGTTGTCATGTGTTCCTGTATATACAACACAATTATTGTAGTAAGTAAAAGGAAGGTATTCGCAAGGTTCATAAGAATCTCTTGCATCAAAAGCAAATTCTAATACTTTCATATTCGGGAAATTGCTGTCTTTTACAAGCTGTCGTACGCTATCTGTTATATAACCTAAATCCTCTGCAATAATGCTAATCTTTCCAAGCTTCTCTTTTACGACATCAAACAAATCCATTCCCGGACCTTTTTCCCATTTACCAACTACAGCATTCTTTGAACCGGCAGGAATTGCATAATATTCATCAAAGCCTCTGAAATGATCTATTCTTATTACATCATAAAGCTTTGTGCTATTTTCAATTCTCCTAATCCACCATGTATAACCTGTCTGCTTATGATAATCCCACTTGTAAACAGGATTTCCCCAAAGCTGTCCATCTGCAGAAAAAGCATCCGGTGGGCAACCTGCAACAGATATAGGCTTAACCTCTTCATCCATTTGGAATAATTCAGGATTTGCCCATACATCCGCACTGTCATAAGCAACATAAATTGGAATATCTCCAATAATTTTTATTCCCTTATCATTTGCATATTCCTTTAATTTAAACCATTGCTCATAAAACTTAAACTGAATAAATTTATAGAAAAGAATTTCATCCTTAAACTTTTCCCTATATCTTTCCATTGCTTCTGGTTTTCTTACTCTAATTTCATCTTCCCACAATTCAAAGCTTTCCCCATTATGCTCTACCTTTATAGCCATAAACATGGCATAATCTTCAATCCAAAATCCGTTCTCTTCTACAAACTTCTTAAAACCTTCATCCTCTGGATTACTTCTCTTGTAAGCCTTTTTTAGAAGATTAAATCTGCCGTTATATAATTTTTCATAATCAATATATTCATTATTCTCACCAAAATCAACAGAATTACATTCTTCTTCTGTAAGCAATTCTTCTTCTATTAATTTTTCCAAACTAATAAAATAAGGATTTCCCGCAAAAGTTGAAAATGACTGATATGGTGAATCTCCGTAGCTTGTTGGCCCTATAGGCAATATCTGCCAGTATTTTTGATTTGCTTTTTCCAAAACATCCACAAAATCATATGCTTCTTTTGAAAAACATCCTATTCCATATTTTCCCGGTAAACTTGAAACAGGTAATAAAATTCCACTAGCTCTCATTGTCCCTCCTTAATAGTTCTAAGCTATTTCTGCTTGGGCAGTTATATCTAATATAATACCACTTACCACCTTATAATGCTACTTTTCAAAAAATTTTGTATATAATTTTATAATAAAAATCAATGTACATTTATCAATTAATTTGCATAATTATTACTTGTTTAATTATTTATGATACTATTTTTCCAAATATTTATTGGCTGATTCTGTTACTGCAAGTCCACCTGTTCCTGTTTCTTTTAAACATGCCGGCATGCTATTTCCAATGCGACGCATACTGTCAATTACATCATCAGGTGTAATTGCACTTTCTATACCCGCCATAGCCAGTTGAGCAGATGTTACTGCATTAACAGCACCATATGAGTTTCTCTTAATACATGGAACTTCTACTAATCCCTTTACCGGGTCACAAGTAAGCCCTAACATGTTTTTAAGTGAAAGTGCTGTTGCATTTACAATCTGTTTAACTGTTCCTTTCTGGAGAAAAGCTAAAGCTCCGGCTGCCATTGCACTTGCTGAACCTATTTCAGCCTGACAGCCTCCTGCAGCTCCCGCAATAAAAGCATTCTCTGCTATAACTTTGCCAATTCCGGCAGCAACGTACATTGCCTTAACCATTTCATCATCACTTAAATTATATTCTTCCTGATAACTAATAAGTACCGCAGGCAAAACTCCACAGGCACCGGCCGTAGGTGCCGCAACAATTCTTCGCATACAGGCATTTGACTCGCCCATCTTAATTGCTTTTTCCATAACATTTCCAATAAATTTTCCGCAAATATTTTTGTTAGCTGCATTATATCTGTGAATTTTTTCTCCGTCTCCACCGGCTCTTTTGCTGGCTGACTTTAAATTTCCATTATAATTTTTGTCAGCCTCTTTCATTGCCAAATACATATTTAACATTTTTTCGTAGGACTGCTCTTTAGTCCTTCCGTTTTCTTCCATATCAGACTGTTCAATAACCTGCCACACTTCTAATTTATTTTCATTAACTAAATCTTCTAACTCTTTTAATGTATGATAATAAAACATAAACTCTCCGTCCTTAATTTATATTCCTGCAAAATAAGTTACCTTTAGTATTCCTTCAACGTGCTTCAACCATTCGATTCCTTCCTTTGGAATCTGCTGGTCGCATTCAACTACCATAACCGCATTGCCACCTTTTGCCGACCTGTATAGCTGCATGGTCGCAATGTTTACCGACTTGTGGGCAAGCATGGAAGTAACCTCCGACACGTGCCCCGGCTGGTCCATATTATGAACAATAAGGGTAGGACATTCCCCTGAAAAATTAGTATCAATACCATCAATTTGAGCAATATTTATTCTTGATCCACCTATGGATTGCCCCAAAACTTCTATTTTGTTGCCATTGATTCCTTCTAATCTTAACAACGCTGAATTAGGATGACCTTCATTAAGCTTTGCCTCACCAAACTCAATTTTCATATCTTTCTCCTTGGCTATATTAAAGCTGTCGGAAATACGGTAATCATCCGGCTCCATGCCAAGCAAACCTGCAACTATAGCCTTCTTAGTTCCGTGGCCTTCACCTGTAGCAAGGAAAGAACCATACAATAAAATCTGAGCTTTCTTAACAGGCTCCCCTAACAACTTGCCCCCAATATATCCTATTCTTACGGCACCTGCCGTATGGGAACTTGAAGGGCCAACCATAATCGGGCCTACAATATCAAAAATATCCATATTATGCCTCCTTTTTTAGTACATTTTTTGATTCGCGTGGAGAATTTTTTTGTTGGCAAACACGTTACTTTTATCATTTTGCTCCGCCGCCTATTGTAAGACAAAAAACAAAACTCGCCTACGGCTCAAACAGTTTTTTTTGCCTTACACTATACTCGCAAAATTTCAAAAAGTTGCCTATTGTTTGCCAACAAAAAAATTCTACACGCTACATAAAATGAACAATAAAAAAGAACTTATCCATATAACGAGAGGTATTCCCCTTTTTACATTGGTATAAGTTCTTTTAATTTAATCCGTTGTCCTCGGATTTGTTTTAAAACAGCAGTTTTTATTAGTTTTCTTCTATCTGTTTTGGCTTTTTTATCATTGAGATAAGTGCTAATACTGCACAGATTGCACACCAAGCTGCCCAGATTATAAGGTCTGTGTAACTTCCAGCCATTGTGAATCCCATGATTGCGCCCAATCCAAATAATACTATTACGGCGATATTTCCGCCTTTGCCTTTTGAATTACGTGTGGCTATTGATACAATTCCACCTGCCAATAACATAATTGCAACAATGATTCCTGCGCTTCCGCCAACTTCTCCATTGTCCTCTATACTGTTGCTTATGCCTGCTGCACATGACTGAAATGTTACAAATACAAACATAATTATTGACAGTATTCCTGATACCAGTTTCCAAGTCTTCATAATATAAAACCTCCTTCTTTTTACATTATTCTACACTTTTCCACTTTTGTTTTGTTATGCTGGCGGCATACTTTTATTTTAAAGTTATAATTGACAAAATTATTAAAATAGCCAACCATATTACCAATGCTATCCCTATTCTGTTTAAATATTCAAAAAATTTGTACTTAAATTTTCTTTTTCTTATTCTATAAACAACATCCCCTATGTTTGTCAAATATATATATGGAATAATCCAACACATTTCGCTTAAAATAACACATAGCCATTTATAGCCTTTTTTGACATTTATTACGCTTGTTCCTATTTCAGTGTATGTTGCAAAAACAGATACATACATTATTATTGCAATTATCTTGTGCAAAATATTATTTTTTCTAAATCCCGGAACGGTTCTGATTATCCCCCTAAAGCTTAATTCTTCTAATTCATCCGGTTCTAAAATATCCTGATTGTAGTGTTTAATATATTTCAATTTTTTTTCAATTTCTTCAATTGACTTATATCTTTTTTCGGGAGCTATCTCAGTACATTTCCTGCTCATTTTCACAAGTCTTTCAACTATCTTGTGCTCTTCTAATGTAAGACCGGTACCGGTGTACACAATTTCTTCCCCCGAGACCTCCCTAACGGTTTTCGCATAAGGCTTGACCATATCGCCAATAAGCACGCCCAAGGAATAAATGTCGCTTCGCTTGTCTGTCTGGGCAAAACCAAACTGCTCAGGTGATGCATAGCCCACCGTTCCAAGAAATTCTGTGTCACTATCGGCTTCTTCTTTTCTAATTCTTGCAATATCAAAATCAATGATTGTAATATGATTGTGTCTGTCCACAATTATATTTTTCGGTTGCAAATCCCTGTGTACAATATTTTTGTTGTGGACTTCTTTTAAGCCGTTGCAAATCTGCCTTACGTAATCAACAATTACTTCCACTGGAATATTTTTCTGCAAAACATCACATAATCTTTTTCCATTAACAAACTCTTCAACAGCCACACATTTGTCTTCATGTAAAAAACAATCCATTACATCAACAATGTTGCTATTATCCAAATCTTTAAGCCTGTCGTACACATCCAAACCGTGTTTGTCCATTACCTTAAACACCACTATTTCATTAGTATCTGTATTTCTTGACAAAATAGTCTTGCACTTTTGCGTGTCCGCCAAAACTGCCAGTTGTTCGTATTTTTCAAAATAATAATTTTCCTTAAAGTCCATTTTCTATAATATTCCCTTATATAAAAGTCTGTTAATTTAACAGTATTACGTATATAATATCATTATTCGACACATTTTTTAATATGGGGAAAGGATATTTATAATGAATTCAAATAATTTTTCAAATTTTAATAATGACAAATCACAAAAAACTACAGACCAGCTTCTTAAAATTTTACAAAACTCTAATGACATAAATTCTTATTTAACCGACAATAATTCAAACATTAGTAACATAAGTTTTCATGAATATCTAACTCAACTTTTAGATGAAAAAGGTCTGACAAAAGCTCAGGTAATCACTGATTCAAACATCCAAAAAAACTACGGCTACCAAATCTTTGATGGTTCAAAAACACCATCCCGCGACAAAGTTATTGCCCTTGCACTTGCAATGCAGCTGAATTTGGATGAAGCCAACCGCCTGCTTCACCTTTCAAACAATGGCATACTTTATCCGAAAATCAAAAGAGACAGCATTATTATATTCGGTCTTGAAAATAATCAAAAAATCATCGATTTAAATATTACACTGGATGATTTGGGGGAAGCACCATTGGGGTAAATTCTAAAAGGAGCCGGTGGTTTCCCACCGGCCCTTTTAATGAGATTAAGTAAAATATATATTTAAGAACAGAGTTCCAAAATATCGTTGTTATCTAATAGTTCTGTAAACTCAAATTCTATCTGTATTTCCAACTACATTCATAGCTGTTATCAATTATCTGTTATTTTCTTTCATTCTTGTAAGATAATGCTTCCACACCAACTTCTCCTGTACGAACTCTCATAACATCTTCTACATTTGTTACGAAAATCTTACCATCGCCATAGTGTTCTGTGTTAAGTGCCTTTCTTGCAGCTGCTACTACAAGTCCCGGATCAACTGTTGATACTACAATGTCAACCTGTACCTTTCTGTAAAGATTCATTGTTGTTGATACACCTCTGTATCTACCTGTCTTTCCTTTTTCAGCACCACAACCCATTACCTGAGAAACTGTCATACCCATTACTCCGATGGCGTTCATTGTATCACGAAGAACTCCAAATCGTTCTTCAGGACAGATAATAGATACTTTCGCATATCTGCCTTCTGCTCTTTCTCCAAGTGTAAGTGCTACTGGTTTCACATCAGATAAATCAACTGAGCCTTCGCTCTCACCTGCATATGATGGTGCTGCCGGAAGGAAGTCTGCATATGCTGATGCAAGACCATGTTCTGAAATATCCATACCAATGATTTCTTCTTCTGCTGTTGTTCTAAGTCCTATTGTATGCTTAATTAACTGGAACACTATTGTCATCATTACTGCTGCATATAAATCAATTGCTACAATACCTAAAATCTGAATTCCTAAAAGTTTTGCTCCACCACCGTAGAATAAACCTGCATATGTTGAACCATCTGCGAAAGCCTGTACTGTATCGCCTCTGCCTGTTGCAAATAAACCAACAGCGATTGTTCCCCAAACACCGTTTGCCCAGTGAACACCAACGGCACCAACAGGGTCATCAATGTGGAACTTCTTATCAAGTACTTCAACCACTACATCAACCAAGATACCTGATACAGCACCAATTATTAATGCACCAATTGTATCAACTGAAGCACAACCTGCTGTGATACCTACCAAACCTGCAAGTGAAGCGTTCAAACACATACCAACATCAGGTTTTCCATCTTTAATCCAAGTAAATAACATACAAACTACTGTGGCTGTTGCAGGAGCGATTGTTGTATTCATAAAGATTGATGCTAAGCTATCTACATTAGTAGCTGCTGCACCGTTGAATCCATACCATCCAAACCAAAGTATGAAACAACCAAGTGCCCCAAGTGTTATTGAGTGACCTGCAATGGCATTTGATCTTATCTTACCATTAGATCTCTTTGTATACTTTCCAATACGTGGTCCAACAATTATTGCTCCTACCAAAGCTGCCATACCACCAACTGAGTGGATTACTGCTGAACCTGCGAAATCAACGAAATGTAACTGCTGTAACCAACCGTTGCCTCCTAAGTTCCATACCCATCCTGCTTCAATCGGATATACTATTAGGCTTATTGCTCCTGAGTAAATACAGTAAGCGCTGAACTTTGTTCTTTCTGCCATAGCCCCTGAAACAATTGTTGCTGCTGTGGCACAAAATACTAACTGAAATACGAACTGTGACCAGTTAAAACTGTTGTAATTTGTAAAGATGTCAAGATTTGGAATACCAATTACCCCCATTACGTAATCTTCTGACATCATCAAACCAAATCCTAAAATAATGTACATTAATGTACCAATACAAAAGTCCATCAGGTTCTTCATAATAATGTTGCCTGCATTCTTTGCTCTTGTAAAACCTGTTTCAACCATTGCAAAACCGGCCTGCATAAAGAATACTAAGCCTGCTCCTATTAAGAACCAAATTGCGAAGCTGCTGTTTGTAGCTTCCTGTAAAATTTCCTGTGCGTTCATAGTTCCTTCCTCCATTCTTTTCCATTATCCTATTATTTTACTTAAGAAAGCATTGTAAATATTGTCCCTTCATAAATCACTCCAACTTTGTTGTCACAACTTTATGAACTTAACTTTATTTACTTAAAAGGGGATTGCTTTCTTCATTGAAAAACTTATCTTTTGTCTGATTTAATTTCTTAAACCCATTGGCTAATCCGTTAGCTCCTACTTAACTTTTTAACCTAAAACAAAAGAAAAAGAGAGCAAGACTTTTTACGTCTGCTCCCTTGCATTTCGTTTAACAATGGCTAGTATAACATCATTTTTTAAAAAAGCAACTGTGATTTTAACATAACTTAAATAATTAGTTTTCTCATTAATAATTTAAAACCGGTTATTAAAATTATTAATTTTAAACTTTTAAAAATTAACCCTACGCTAATTTTCCATTTCAGTTATTAATCAATTTGGTGAATTTTCTGCCCAAAACTCACTTGTTTTTAAAATATGTTATCTTTTAAGAATTAAAAACTATGCCATGATTTTTTTAATTTTATTGTAAATTCCTTCTGCGTCAAGACCAAATTCTTTTAATAATTCCACTGCAGGACCTGAATGTCCATACACATCTTCAACACCAATCTTTGAAACGCTAACAGGATATTTAGCACTTAAGCAATCACATACTGCACTACCTAAACCACCAATAATTGAATGTTCTTCAACTGTAATAACCTTGCCTGTTTTCTTAGCTGATTCAACAATAATGTCTTCATCTAAAGGCTTAATTGTGTGAATGTTAATTACTTCTGCATTAATTCCGTCTGCTTCAAGATTCTTAGCTGCTTCTAAAGATGCTGCTACCATAAGACCTGTTGCTACAATAGTAACGTCTGTTCCTTCTTTTAATTTAACACCCTTACCGATCTCAAATTTGTAATCTTCACTGTTGATGATAGGTGTAGCAAGACGACCAAATCTTAAATAAACAGGTCCTTCCATTTCGTAAGCTGCCTTTACAGCCTGCTTGGCTTCAATATCATCACAAGGGTTAATAATTGTCATTCCCGGGATTGTACGCATTAATGCAATATCTTCATTACACTGATGAGTTGCACCGTCTTCACCTACTGAAATACCTGCATGAGTTGCACCAATCTTTACATTAAGATGTGGGTAACCTACTGTATTTCTTAACTGATCAAATGCACGTCCTGCTGCAAACATAGCAAATGTGCTTGCAAAAGGAACTTTTCCACATGTTGACATACCTGCTGCAATACCTACCATATTACATTCAGCTATACCGCAATCAATAAATCTTTCAGGGAAAGCTGCTTTAAACTTTCCTGTCTTTGTTGCTGCTGCAAGGTCTGCATCTAAAACAACAAGATTGTCATGTTCTTTTCCTAATTCAACTAAAGCGTCTCCATAGCTGTCTCTTGTTGCGATTTTCTTTACTTCTGACATAATGCTTCACCTGCTTTCTCTAA
>OLVT01000189.1_pt1 | contig 74143 bp, 70 predicted proteins | sample 1673241 | NCBI WGS metagenome assembly OLVT01 (sample SAMEA3178936, study PRJEB25190) | human gut metagenome | biome: human gut; feature: human-associated habitat; material: faeces | place: Austria | collected 2013
ATCCGTGAGCAAGGTTTTTTACCACGGGGTGTCCAACTTGTTATTGCAATTTGCGTAAAAAATCTACAAATACCCTTTGCAGAAAGCCCTGTTTATGGTATCCTGTTAAAAGAGCACATGCGCTCTGCCGGGAGCGCTCATAAGATAGTACAAAGGGACGACCCGCTCAACGGGTTGCAAAGGAATTCAGGAGGATAAAACAAACTATGGCTATGAGAGGTGTAGAAACCCGTATTCAGGAGATCCGCCACCGCATTTTCACCGAGGTTGCCCGTATGGCGTACCATACTGAGTGGCCGACCGACCGCCGCATCGAAGCACTGCCGTTCGACATCATGCCGGGCGAAGTGGGCAACATCCGCAACGATATTTTCCTCGAGCGCGCTATCGTCGGCGAACGCCTGCGTCTGGCGATGGGGCTGCCGTGCCGCAGTGCCGCCGAGCATGCGCCGCTTTCGGATAACATTGAGGCTGCCACCCGCGAGGAAACCTACTACACGCCGCCGCTTATCAACGTGATCAAGTTCGCGTGCCACGCCTGCAAGGAGAACGAGGTCATGGTCACGGACGGCTGTCAGGGCTGCATGGCGCATCCGTGCGTTGAGGTATGTCCCAAGGGCGCAGTATCGCTCGACCGCTTCAACGGCCGTTCTGTTATCGATCAGGAGAAGTGCATCAAGTGCGGCCGCTGCATGGATGTCTGCCAGTATCACGCCATCATCCGTCAGGAGCGCCCGTGCGCGGCAGCCTGCGGCATGGATGCCATCCACAGCGACTGCAATGGCAGAGCCGATATTGATTACGAGAAGTGCGTTTCCTGCGGCCAGTGCCTTGTAAACTGCCCGTTCGGCGCGATCGCAGACAAGTCGCAGATCTTCCAGATGATCCGCGCCATTCAGGCGGGCGAGCGTGTCTACGCCGCTGTCGCACCGGCGTTTGTCGGCCAGTTCGGCCCGAAGATGACACCGGGCAAGCTGCGTGCCGCGATGAAGCGCCTCGGCTTTGCCGATATTATCGAGGTTGCCATCGGCGCTGACCTGTGCGCCGCACAGGAGGCCGAGGACTTTGTAGAGGAAGTACCGGAGAAGCTGCCGTTCATGGCGACTTCCTGCTGCCCGGCGTGGTCGATGATGGCAAAGAAGCTGTTCCCGGAACAGGCCAACTGCATCTCGATGGCGCTCACCCCGATGACCCTGACCGCCCGTTTGGTCAAGCACCATCAGCCGGGTGCAAAGGTGGCCTTTATCGGCCCGTGCGCGGCAAAGAAGCTCGAGGCGATGCGCTCTGATGTACGAAGCGAGGTCGATTTCGTGCTCACGTTCGAGGAGATGGCCGGCATTTTCGAGGCCCGTCATATCGATGTGGAAAACCTCAAGGAGGATCCGCACGGCATCAACGATGCTTCGTCCGACGGCCGTAACTTTGCGGTATCCGGCGGCGTAGCCAAGGCCGTTGTCAACGTCATCAACGAGAAACACCCGGACCGCGAGATCAAGGTCGCCAACGCCGAGGGTCTGCGCGATTGCCGCAAGCTGCTGATGGCCGCCAAGGCCGGCAAGTACAACGGCTATCTGCTCGAGGGCATGGCGTGCCCGGGCGGCTGTGTGGCCGGTGCGGGCACAATGCAGTCCATCAAGAAATCCGCTGCGGTAGTCGGCATGTATGCCAAGCAGGCGGAGCACCAGACTGCAACCGGCACACATCATGTTGCCGAGCTGGATAAGCTGGTTGATTAAAAATAATGCTATAAAAGCCACCGTATCGGATGATACGGTGGCTTTTCTGCTGTATTGGTGCGGAATGGAGAATGGTAAACCATGTGGCCCATTCTCCATTTTCCATTTTCAATCCTCAATTATTTTTCCGGCGGCGTAATTGCCACCTTCATGACCCCGTCGCGGCGCTTCTCAAACAGATCGTACGCCGCTTCGATCTCATTCAGCGGGAAAATATGCGTGATGAGCGGTGTGGTATCCAGCTGACCGCACTCGATCAGCCGCAGGATTTCTGCGGTGTCGCAGCCATCCACGCCGCCGGTCTTGAACGTGAGGTTCTTGCCGTACATATCGGGCAGCGGAAGCGTCTGCGGCTTGTCGTACAGTGCAACAATCGAGACGATTGCATTCGGTCGGGCGCACTCCCACGCGAGACGGAAGCTGTCGTCCGAGCCTGCCACTTCGCAGACCACATCCGCGCCGCCGTGCGGGCTGTTGAGCTGCACAAACTCCTGCGCGTGCTCGGGCGTGATGGTCAGCACATCCGGATAGTGCTCGCGCACAAAGCGCAGCCGCGCCGGATCGGGGTCACAGATGATGATCCTGTGCGGGTGATGCAGCATGGCGCACAGCATGGTGCAGATGCCGGTGGGCCCGGCACCGAGGATAAGCACGGTGTCGCCCTGCCGGATCTCGGAAATCCTGACTGCCCAGTAGCCGGTGGCGAGTACATCGCCGGCAAACAGCGCCTGCCGGTCGGAAACCCGGTCGGGAATGACAGTCAGACCCTGATCGGCATACGGCACGCGGACGTACTCCGCCTGACCGCCGTCAATCCGGCAGCCGAGTGCCCAGCCGCCGTTGGGATCGGTGCAGTTGTTGACAAAGCCGTGCTGACAGAAAAAGCAGTGTCCGCAGAACGTCTCCACGTTGACGGCTACACGGTCGCCGGGCTTGACGGTTTTGACTGCCGAACCGACCTGCTCGACCACGCCGACCATCTCATGGCCGACTGTAATACCGGGTACGGCACGCGGCACCGAGCCGTGCTTGATGTGCAGATCGCTCGTGCAGATGCTCGACATGGTAACGCGCACCACCGCGTCTCCTGCATGCGTGAGAACGGGTTCCGGCTTGTTCTGCAGGGCAAACTCACCCTGTTTTCGATAAGTGTAAGCGAGCATAGTTTACGGCTCCGTTTCGTTAAATGTTATATCCATTATACGGGAGGGCGAAAAGAAAGTCAAACTGTGTCGATTTTATAAGGTGCCGAGAGTCGGGAAAAACCGCGCCAGAAAGAAAAACAGCACCGGCAGGAAGATCGCAGGCAGCAGATTGCCGACGCGCAGCTTGCTGTTAAAGATGAGATTTAAGCTAATGGCAAAAATCAGCACGGAGCCGACACACGACATTTGACCAATCAAGACATCGGTCAGCCAGGGACGGATGAATCGTGCCATCAATGTAATGCCGCCTTGATAGAAGAAAATCGGCACAATAGACAGGTATACGCCCTTGCCGAGAGATGCGGCGAAGAGAATCGAGGCAACTCCATCCAGAATAGCCTTGGCAATCAGCATGGTTGGGTCACCATTCAGACCATCGTTTAATGCACCGACAATTGCCATTGCACCGACACAAAACAGAAGAGATGCGGTAACGAAGCCTTCAACAAATCGGCTGTCCCCTTTGGCAGCAAAGTGTGATTGACAGAATGCACCGAAATCCTCCAGTCGCTGCTCGATATTCAGCGCTTCACCGATGACAGCGCCGAGTGCCAGACAGAGTATAAGCAGCATGGTATGCTGGGTGCCGATTTTGCCATCCTGTATGGTCAATACTTCGCTGAGTGTTCCGCCTATACCGATAAAGCAGGTGCTTAGTCCCAGTCCCTGCATGACCGTTTTTTCAAAGCGTTTCGGCAGACCGTTTTTTAACAGTATACCGATCGTAGTGCCTATAAGCACCGTGCCAACATTTACAATGGTTCCAAGACCAATCATAAAATCCCCTCGTTTCACTTTACAACGCTAAAGTTTATTGTAAAGCAAAATGAGAGGATTGTCAATTCAGCGCAGACAAAACGGCGTTTTGCGGAAATGCCCGCCGCCGATTCGGAGCACCGGAGAGGGGAGCGCCAGCGCGAACAGGTCGTCCGCGAAGGCATCGCGGCAGAGCGCCGTTTGCAGATTTTCGGGCAGGCGTTTTTCCGTCACTGGCTTGACGATAACGGGCAGGGAGGCGGTTTTCAGCACAGAGCGCCCGCGCGGGCTGAGCGCCAGTACGCGCAGATAAGCCGGGGAGACAGGTGCGTCCGTCTCCACACCGAGCACAGACCGCAGCAGCGCACGGCGCACACGAGCCGCCGGAAACCGCCGCGTTCGAGCCTTTTCTACAGCATCTGAGAACGAATGTGCCGTATAGACCGCCTTGCACAGCCGCTCGTCAAAGCCGTCTGCCGAGCCGGTCTGCAGTCTGCCCTGATAGAGTGCCGTCCGCAGCAGCGCGAGCAGTGTGTCCTCCGGCAGAGTGACCGGCGCTTCACCGCAATCTGCGGCCTTCTTCCACACGGCGCGAGCCGCAGGCGGCAGGAACGGTGCGCAGAACGTGAAATCGCCGTCTCGCAAATGCGCTCTCAGCAGACTCGCTGAGGCAAAGCCGCTGTGCGGCGCACGCGCATCGTGGGCCGCGCCCTGCCGGAGCACCGCAAGCGGGCGCATCCCGAGCGGGAGCAGGAAGCGGCAGTATTCCACGGCGAGCGTGTTGTTCGGGTTATCCAAAAGAACGGCAGCCTGTTTGTTGACTTTGCTGAGTTCTTCCTGCCGTCTGGCGGCGTAGGACAGGTGCGGAGAGCCGGATTCTCCCTTCATCGGCAGGCTGTTCAGGAGTTCTGCCGCCTGTAAAAGCAAATCCGTATCCGCAGTCTCCGCGCCGAACGACACCGTGCCGCACCCGAGTGCGTGCAGCGTCTGCACCGCACCCTTGGCGAAGCCCTCCGCCGAGGACAGCGCCGCCGCGAGCGGCAGTTCCGCAACAAGGTCAGCGCCGCAGCGCACCGCCATCTCGGCGCGGGCGTACTTGTCGAGCACGGCAAAATCGCCGCGCTGGACGAAATTGCCGCTCATCACACACACGATAACGGCATTTTCGCCCAGAATGCGCCGCGTTTCGGTGATGTGGTGCAGGTGTCCCGTGTGGAACGGGTTGTATTCGGCGGTGATGCCGCAGACGGTCATGGCGGTGCTCCTTTCAGCGGGATGACAGGGCTTATCGAGGTAAAAACCTCGAAAAAGGGGTTGTACATTTGCAAAGAATCGTGTAGAATAAAAATACAGCATTATTATATAGGCTTCCGCGGCTTTATGCAAGCCGCCAAATACGGCATAAGGGAGTTTTCGCAAATGAAAGTATTGGTAATCAACGCTGGCAGTTCTTCGCTGAAGTACCAGCTGCTCGACACCGAGTCGGGTGAGGTAATGGCGAAGGGCCTGTGCGAGCGCATCGGCATCGACGGTGTGCTGACCCACACCGGCAACAAGTCCGATGAGAAGTTCAAGTTCGACATCGCAATGCCCACCCACAAGGAAGCGATCCAGTCTGTTATCAACATTCTGCTCGATCCGGAAAAGGGTGTCATCTCCTCTATGAGCAAGATCGACGCAGTAGGTCACCGCGTTGTACATGGCGGCGAGTTCTTCTCGGACAGCGTTATCATCACCGAGAAGGTCCTCAAGGCTATCGAGGACTGCGTACCGCTGGCACCGCTTCACAATCCGCCTAACCTGACCGGCATCCAGGCTTGCCGCGAGGTTATGGGCCCGGACGTTCCGATGGTTGCAGTATTCGATACTGCATTCCACCAGACCATGCCGCAGTCCCACTATATGTACGCAATTCCGTACGAGTACTACGAGAAGTACAAGATCCGTCGTTACGGCTTCCACGGCACCAGCCACAAGTACGTTTCTCAGCAGGCTGCTGAGATGCTCGGTCGTCCGCTCGAGGAGCTGCGCCTGATCACCTGCCACCTCGGCAATGGTTCTTCTATCTGCGCAATCAATGGCGGCAAGAGCTTCGATACCTCCATGGGCTTCACTCCGCTGGACGGTCTGCCGATGGGCACCCGTGCCGGCAACATCGACCCGGCTATCATCGAGTTCCTGGCTGAGCACGAGCACATGGATGCACATGAAGTCATCAACATCCTGAACAAGAAGTCCGGTATGCTGGGTATCTCCGGCGTATCCTCCGACTTCCGCGATCTGGATGCTGCTGTTGCTGACGGCAACGCGCGTGCAGCGTTGGCTAAGGATATGTTCAACCTGTCCGTTAAGAAGATCATCGGTTCCTACGTTGCCGAGATGGGTGGCGTAGACGCTATCATCTTCACCGCAGGCGTAGGCGAGAACGACCGTTCGGTTCGCTGGGATGTCTGCGAGCACCTCGAGTACCTCGGCATCAAGATCGACCCGGAGAAGAACAAGTACCGCGGCAAGCAGATGGATATTTCCATCGACTGGGCTCGCGTTCGCGTTCTGGTCATTCCGACCAACGAGGAGCTTATGATCGCCAAGGATACCGAGCGTCTGGTAAACGAGGCCAAGGCTCAGTAAGCCTTTCGTCAATTAGACAAATATGGGGGCGGAGCATAGGCTCCGCCTCTGTTTTTGCCCGGAGAGGAAACTTTTATGGAGCAAATTGATATCCCGCAGGAGCGCCGCTACTGCTCGAAGCTGGGATTTTCCGTGCTGGCGATCATGCTGTGGTCGATCCTCTGGCAGTTCGGCCTGTACTGGCTGGACGGCTGGATCCTGCCGTTCCGCATGCCGGAAACGCTGTATTACCTGCTGCTGCTCGTCGGACATTATGCAGTATCGCTGCCGATCGTGTTCTGTATATGGCGCAAAACACCGCCGATGCCGTTCTGCAGGGAGCGGGCAGGCGCAAAGCGCATGGGCCGGTGGTTTGTCATCGGCTGTGCGCTGATGTGGCTCGGTTCGCTCATCGGCACCAATATCAACGACATGGTCTACGTTCTGACCGGACGCGATCCGGTCGGCATGGTGGACGAGAGCTTTTCGCAGATGCCGATGGCGGCTGTTGTTCTCGGTGCGTGCTTCATCGGTCCGCTGTGTGAGGAGCTGGTGTTCCGCGGTCTGCTGGCCGGCCGTCTTGCGCGGTACGGGCAGAAGCCGGGCGCCTTCATTTCTGCACTGCTGTTCGGCCTGTATCACGCCAATCTGGAGCAGTTTTTCTACGCTTTTGCGCTCGGTCTGCTGCTGTCCTACGCGTACTACCGCACCGGACTGCTGCGCACCTCGGTGCTGCTGCACATGCTGTTCAACATCATCGGCTCGGTGGTGCCCATGCTGCTGCCGGATACCATAGCCGCGCAGTCGGCGCTCGGCATGTTCTGGATGGCGATGCTGGTGATCGGCATGATCCTGCTCGTTCGCGGCAGAAAACAGCAGGTCTGGCTGCACGGACCCTGTGCGCCGTCGCTTAAAGCCGTTTTGCAGAATGCAGGCATGTTTCTGCTGATCGTCGCCTGCTTTGTACAGACCGTGTTCAATTATCTATAAGGAGGAACGTCCATGCGGGTAGACCTGCATATGCACACCGGATATTCGGCTGACGCCCAGTATCCGCAGTCCATCGACGATAAAATTCACGCCTGCGAGCAGGCCGGACTGGATATCATCGGCATTACCGATCATCTGGATTTTCTGCGTTCGGGCGGCACGCGCGACAACCGTGACCCGGAAGCTTGTGCGCGCGAGGTATGGGAAAAGCGCCGTCCGGCAGGGAACGGCGGTATTGAGGTTCTGGCGGGTATGGAGATCGGCCAGCTGCACGCCACACCGGATGCGGACGATTTTGTCCGCACGCATCCGTTCGATATGGTCATCGGGTCGCTGCATGCCATGCCAAACGATCTGGATATCTACTTTCACGACTTTCCCAATATGGACTGCGACAAGTTCCTGCACGAGTATTTCGATCAGCTGCTGCTGCTCGAGGAGCACGGCGGCTTTGACGTGCTGGCGCACATTGATTATCCGCTGCGCGTGATGAAGCACGGCGACTATATCCCGTCGTTTGACAATTATATGGACCGCGTCCAGCAGGTGCTGCGCTCGTGCATCGACCATGGCTATGCGCTTGAGCTGAATGCTGCCGGTATCGCGGGCTGGCAGAAAAAGGTCGGTCCACCGCAGAATATTCTGTACGAATACAAGCGCATGGGCGGCGAGCGCATCTCGATCGGCTCGGATTCGCACACGCTGGACACCGTGGCGCGCGGCGTAGACGACTGCGTGAAGAATGCACTCGACGCAGGCTTTACCCACGTTACCGTGTTCCGTGAGCGCAAACCGGTGCAGATCGCACTGAAATAAATGTAGAGGCTGAAACAACATGCTTTTTAGACGAAAACAGGAAATTACACACGCGGATACGACTGTTCGTGCCCGTGCAAAGATCAACTTGACGCTCGACGTCACCGGACGGCGGGAGGACGGCTACCACACGGTGGAGATGGTCATGCAGTCGATCGCGCTGCACGATACCGTGCGCGTTACCACCATCCACGGCGAGAAAAAGCCGCGTGGCATCGTGCTGAGCTGCAGCCTGCCGTTTCTGCCGACCGACGAGCGCAATCTGGCGTACCGTGCGGCGGAGCTGTTCTACAAGGAGACCGGCGCACTGCTCGAAACCTGCGAGATTCACATCGAAAAGCGCATTCCGGTTGCGGCAGGTCTGGCGGGCGGCTCGACGGATGCGGCGGCTGTGCTGCGTGCGCTCAACGCATTGCATACAGCCGGTCTGACCGACGACGAGCTGTGCGAGATGGGACTTAAACTGGGTGCCGATGTACCGTTCTGCCTGCGCGGCGGCACCATGCTGGCGCAGGGCATCGGTGAGGAGCTGAGCCTGCTGCCCGATATGCCGCACTGCTGGGTCGTACTGTGCAAGCCGCCGTTTGCGGTGCCGACCAAGGAGGTCTATCAGGAGATCGACAGCGTGGATATCCTCGAGCATCCGGATAACAAGGGTATGATGGCTGCGCTCAATCAGGGAGATTACGAGGGCGTGTGTGCGTACCTGTCCAACGTGATGGAGACCGTTACGGCGGCAAAACGCCGCCAGATCGGCGAAATCAAGTCGTTTCTCGCAGCAAACGGTGCGGACGGTACGCTGATGAGCGGCTCTGGCCCGACCGTGTACGGCCTGTTCTCGGATGAGAGCCGCGCCAAAACGGCAGCGAAAATGCTGCGTCGCCGTTTCGCGGATACATTCCTGACGGAAACCTGCAATTAAACGGGTATAGAAAGCCGCCTTTCGGGCATACTGGGTACACCGGATGCAGAAAGGCGGTTTTGTTATGCAGAAACAGGATAGAAAGGCTCTCGCGGCAGTGCTGACAGCGGTTCTTGTGCTGTTCTGGTCGGCGTTTGCGCCGCAGAGTCCTCGTGCGGCATGGTGGTGTACGGCGTTTTCCATCACCTGCGAGGAGGCGGCAGGTGAGAGCAGAACAGGCAGTGACCGGGTGGAATTTCGGTCACTTCTGGCAGACTTGCTGCTTCACAAAGATAACACCTAAGGCAATCCTGCACAATTACATCTACATCTGCGGAGCTTTGCGGAAATTTTGTGCCCTGATTTTGTTGCGTTTTTTGCAATACACCAAGTATTGCAAAAAAACGCGCCGCATCAGTGCGCAAAATTTACTCGCAAATTTCTCTTGATGAATTATGCGGTATTGCCTTAACTTTTCAGTCGCTCTATGGTATAATGACACAGTGAAACACGAAATTCATTTGCCAACGGAGGAAATTTATGAAGATCATTAACGAAAAGGGCAAGCTGTTCGGCATCATCAATGTTGTCGATCTGCTGGTGCTGGTCGCTGCGATCGCTGTCGTAGCCGGTGTCGGCTACAAGCTGTTTGCCAAGCAGATCAAGGAGGTTGCGTCTCCGCAGGTCTCCCTGACGATGACCGTCCGTGTACGCGGTGCAACGCCGTTCCTGGTAAACGAGGTGCAGCGCAACAGCCAGGTAGGCAAGTCGCTGGTAAACGGCAACAGCTATGTCAATGCGCAGATCACCGATATGAAGATCGATGATTACAATCAGCAGGTTACCACCGCTGACGGCCGCATTGTAACGGCAACCGATCCGGAGAAGAAGGATCTGGTATTCACCATCACGACCAAGGTTTCCAAGGGCACGCCTGCACCGGCCATCGGTACGCAGGAGGTGCGCGCAGGCCGTACATTCATTGTAAAGACCAACGATTTTGAGACGACCGGCAACATTGATTCGGTCGATATTGCGGATAATTAAAGCCTATGAAAGCGTTATTTGAAAACAGTCTGTTCGTGCGGCTGTTGATGTGTCTGCGCGCATGGTACCACGAGGGCGCTATCGCGGGATTCTTTAACCGTATCCGGCAGGCGTACCCAAGCTCGGTGTTCTGCCGTCTGTGGAATAAATTCTGCGCGGCACCGATATGTACCTCGACGAACAGCATCTATGCGCGGATTCTGGCAGCGCTGCGCCGGTTTGTCGAAAAACTGGGCGGAATTGCGGCAAACAGCCTGATCTACCGCATCTGCCTTGCCGTCTGGCGGCCGATTGAGCGTGTCGCAGGCGGCGGCCTGATTGGCAGAGCCTGCAGGTTCGTCGGCATGCGCGGCCTGCTGCTCATTTGTCTGGCGATGTATCTGCCGCTCGATTCCGCTGTCCGCTGGGTGTCGGATGCCGGCTATCTGCCGTCGTTTGTGGCGTCCGTGTGGGATGAGTGCCTGATGCTTGCTGCATTTGCGTACATCCTGTGGCACATGGCGATGAAGCGTGCGCCGCTCGGCTCGCGTGCTACGCCGGTGGATGCCTATCTGCTGCTGTTCATCGCGGTCGGCTTTTTCCTGATGTGTGCGGTTTCGCCGAATACGCATATCGCGGTAGCAGGCTACCGTGCGGTTGTGGAGTACCTGTTCTGGTTCTTCCTCGTCACCCGCCTGATTGAAAACGACCGCGATTTCGCGGTATTCTACGGTGCGCTCGTCGTGATGGCGCTCTGCATTGCGGCACACGGCATTTACCAGTATATCGTAGCCGCACCGATTCCGTCGAGCTGGGTCTCTCAGACCGAGGCCAGCGTGCGTACGCGCGTGTACTCGCTCACCGGCAGCCCGAATATCATGGGCAGCCTGCTGGTGCTGTTTGCCCCGATGGTGGCAGGACTTGCATATTACAGCAGTAAAATGTGGGTCAAGGTGCTGGCCGTCTGCGCGACTGGCATGATGTGCCTGAGCTGCATTTTCACCTTCTCCAAGGGTGCTTGGGGCGGTCTGGCAGTAGCCGTTGTGATTTTCGCCATCTTTCTGGACCGCCGCCTGATCGCGCTGATGGGCGTGGCCGGTGTCGGTGCACTGCTGGCAATCCCGTCTATTGCGAACCGCATTACCTATCTGTTTACTGCAGATTACCTTGCAGCAAGCCGCCGCGCAGGTCGTGTCATTCGCTGGTCCAAGGGTCTCAAGCTGCTGCAGGAGAGCAATCCGGTGCTCGGCTTCGGCCTCGGTCGCTTCGGCGGCGCGGTTGCCATGCAGAACAAGGTCATCGAGGAGACCAAGGATTTTTCCTACTTCTACATGGATAACTATTATCTGAAAACGCTGGTCGAGATGGGTTATCTCGGTCTGGCATTCTTTATTCTGCTGCTGTTCGGTCTGGTGCTGTGGAGCCTGCGCTCGATCGGTCGTACCGGCTACACCAAGGGCGACCGCACGCGCGTGTTGGCGGTTTCCATGTTCGCAGGCATGTGCGGCGTGCTGGTGCACTGCTACTTCGAGAATATCTTCGAGGTGCCGTATATGATGGCGTATTTCTGGAGCATGGCGGCAGCGGTTATGTACCTCGGGTACTTCCGAAAGCGAAAAAACTGATTTTTTAGAGAACCTTCGTGAGAGGGTTCTCTTTTTTTCTCGGCACTGACTTGGCGGGGCATAGAACTGCGTTAGCGTGTTCGCCCTTAACGGGTGGGGAGTTTTCGCTGAACATCAGCGAGGGGAGTGCGCCGCCTGCGGCGGCGGGAACGTGCCGCGCCCCGCGGCGGGGAAAGAGGGTAGACACCTGCGGTTTCTACCCTCTTAACTCCCGTTTCCCTTTGTTTCTTAGCCCGGCAAAAATCGGAGAGCGGCGACTGCTTCGAAATAAGGGGAACGGCAGAGGATTCTTTCTACCGTAGGGGAGCACAGTGTGCTCCCATTTCTTGACCTATTCGCAGTGTCAGATACCGTACTGCTACACATGTGGTTTCATCTGCGCAGGCGCAACATACCCGTGTTGCGCAACTCGTTAGCGCGTTATTACAGACAGCACCTGCGAAGATAAATGGTACCGAACGCATAAATCCGCAGGTGCCGTGCGTTACAACGTGCAAAAGGGTTGCGCGGCACAGTTATGCCGCGCCCTGTGGAGAGTAAACCGTCTGTGTAGCAGTACGCTGTCTGTGAACTGCAAATATTTTACGAAAGACATGCAAGAGTAACCCGACTGCCGTTCCCCTATTTCAGAGCGGTCACATGTAGGTAATCTGCGTCAGACTATTTAACAAGGGAAAGGTAGGAGTTCAAAGAGGAAGGAAAACCGCAGGTTGTCCTTCCTTTTTGCCCCTGCGGCGGGCGCCGCACATTCCTGCACTCCGCAGAGCGCAACTCCCGCTGAATCGCAGGCGAAAATCTGTATTTAACAAAGATTTTACCAGAAAAAACACACTTTACTTAAACTTAACGAACTCTCGCTTTTGCATTTTACAAAACTTCCGTAAGATAATCTTGTAACAAAAAACGAAGACGAATGTAAAAGGAGAACTAATTATGAAAAAGAGCATTTCCATGCTTCTGGCAGCACTGATGCTGACCGGTGCACTGAGCGGCTGCGGCGGCAGTTCCTCTTCCGATTCTTCGGATTCCCAGGCAAGCGGCAATGACAGCGGCGTATCCGGCGCGATCACCGTTATCTCCCGTGAGGATGGTTCCGGTACGCGCGGCGCGTTCATCGAGCTGACCGGCGTTGAGGAGAAGAACGACGCAGGCGAGAAGATCGACAATACCACCGCGGATGCCGAGATCGCCAACAAGACCGATGTTGTACTGACCAGCGTAGCAGGCAACGAGAAGGCTATTGGCTACATTTCTCTCGGTGCGCTGAATGACACTGTTAAGGCTGTCAAGGTAGACAGCGCAGAAGCTACCGTAGATAACGTAAAGGCAGGCACTTACAAGCTGTCCCGTCCGTTCAACATTGCAACCAAGGGCGAGCCGACCGGCGTAGCCAAGGATTTCATCAACTTCATCCTCTCCAAGGAAGGTCAGGCTGTTGTAACCGATAACAAGTACATCGCTGTTGACGACAATGCAGCAGCCTTTACTTCCGACGGTTCCTCCGGCCAGATCGCAGTTGGCGGTTCCTCCTCGGTATCCCCGGTTATGGAGAAGCTGATCGAGGCGTACAAGGCTGTAAACCCGAACGCAAGCATTGATCTGCAGACCTCTGACTCTACCTCCGGCATGACCGGCACGATGGACGGCACCTTTGCTATCGGCATGGCATCCCGCGAGCTGAAGGACGACGAGGCTGCACAGCTGACCGGCACCGCCATCGCACTTGACGGCATCGCAGTAGTCGTAAACCCGGCGAACACCATTGACGACCTGTCTATGGATCAGATCAAGGGTATCTATGTCGGCGACATCACCGACTGGGGCGACCTCGCGTAAGCGAATTCACAGACTGATGAAACAGGGCGAAGCGATTCGCCCTGTGCCTGTATAGGAGAAAGATTTATGAAAAACTTTCGGGAAAACCTGATGCACATGGTATTTTTCCTCTGTGCACTGACCTCTATCTTCGCGGTGGTGCTCATCTGTATTTTCCTGTTTGCGAACGGTGTGCCTGCCATGAAGGAGATTGGCCTGCTGGACTTCCTCACCGGCGCAAAGTGGAAGCCAGGCAACGACATTTACGGCATCCTGCCGATGATCCTCGGCAGCCTGTACATCACCGCCGGTGCGATCGTTATCGGCGTGCCGATCGGTCTGCTGACGGCGGTATTCATGGCATTCTACTGTCCGAAAAAGCTGTACGGTCTGCTCAAGCCGTGCACCGAACTGCTGGCCGGTATTCCGTCCATCGTATACGGCTTCTTCGGCATGGTCATTATCGTACCGGCAGTTCGTGCGGTGGCAGGTGTGTTCGGAGCGGATATTTCCGGCTCGTCCATTCTGGCGGCCTCCATCCTGCTGGGCATTATGATCCTGCCGACCATCATCGGCGTGTCCGAAGCGGCGCTGCGTGCGGTTCCGATGAGCTACTACGAGGGCGCCGTCGCCATGGGCGCACGGCATGAGCGCGCGATATTCACGGTTATGGTACCGGCTGCCAAGTCCGGCGTGCTGGCCGGCATCGTGCTCGGCATTGGCCGCGCCATCGGCGAGACCATGGCGGTTATCATGGTAGCGGGCAACCAGCCGCGACTGACCGGCAGCATGCTCAAGGGCATCCGCACCATGACGGCAAACATCGTGCTTGAGATGGGCTACGCCACCGGCCTGCACCGTGAGGCGCTTATTGCGACCGGCGTTGTACTGTTCGTATTCATTCTGCTCATCAATCTGGCATTCTCGGTTCTCAAAAGGAGGAAGGAAGCATGACAAGAGAAGCTGTCTCTGCTGCGAAACCGGCAGTGCGCGCACAGGCAAAGACCGAAAAGGTGCACGGCGCCGCGTCTGCGGTTGTGCTCAAGGGTCTGGTGTACGGCGCGGCTGTGCTGACTTTTGCGGTGCTGCTGTTCCTGATCGGCTATATCCTGGTGACGGGCATCCCGCATCTCAAGCCGTCGCTGTTCCAGTGGAATTATACCTCTGAGAACGTCTCGATGATGCCTGCTATCCTCACTACGGTTGAAACGACCGCGCTGGCACTGCTGCTGGCCGTGCCGCTCGGCCTGTTTACTGCCGTGTACCTGAATGAGTATGCCAAGCGCGGAAACAAGCTGGTAAACGTCATCCGCATCACGACCGAGACGCTTTCCGGCATTCCGTCCATCGTATACGGCCTGTTCGGCATGCTGTTTTTCGTCACCAGGCTGCACTGGGGATACTCGCTGCTGGCCGGTGCGATGACGCTGGCAATCATGATCCTGCCGCTCATCATGCGTACCGCTGAAGAAGCACTGATGGCAGTTCCGGATTCCTACCGCGAAGGCTCGTTTGGTCTGGGCGCTGGACGTCTGCGCACGGTATTCCGCATTGTGCTGCCTGCTGCGGGTCCCGGCATCCTGTCCGGTGTTATCCTCGGTATCGGACGCATCGTCGGTGAGACCGCGGCGCTCATCTTTACCGCAGGCACTATGGCACAGATTCCCGGCCTGTTCCAGTCCGGCCGTACGCTGGCCATCCACATGTATGTGCTCTCGGGTGAGGCGCTGCACATGAACGAGGCAAATGCTACCGCAGTCGTTCTGCTGCTGGTGGTCCTGCTGATGAATACGCTTTCCGCTCTGGCAGCGAAAAAGCTGACCAAGAAGTAAATGGAGAATGAACATGGAAAATAAGATCGAAATTCACAATATGAATCTGCATTACGGTGATTTTCACGCCCTGCACGATATCAATCTGGATATCAAGGAGAATGAGATCACCGCATTCATCGGACCGTCCGGCTGCGGCAAGTCTACGCTGCTGCGTTCGCTCAACCGCATGAACGATCTGGTGGAAAACTGCCGTATCACGGGCGACATCATGCTCGATGGTCAGGATATCTACAAGAACTGTGACGTCAATCTGCTGCGCCGCCGTGTCGGCATGGTATTTCAGAAGCCGAACCCGTTCCCGATGTCGATTTATGATAACATCGCCTACGGTCCGCGCACGCACGGCATCAAGAGCCGTGTGCAGCTTGACGAGATCGTTGAAACCTCGCTCAAGCGTGCTGCTATCTGGGAGGAGACCAAGGATAACCTCAAAAAATCCGCGCTGTCCATGTCCGGCGGTCAGCAGCAGCGTATCTGCATCGCGCGTGCGCTTGCCGCAGACCCGGAGGTGCTGCTGATGGACGAGCCGACCTCTGCGCTTGATCCGATCTCCACCGCGAAGATCGAGGACCTTGTGCTCGAGCTCAAAAAGGATTATACTATCGTTATGGTAACGCATAATATGCAGCAGGCCACCCGTGTTTCGGATACGACTGCGTTCTTCCTGCTTGGCGACATGATCGAAGTGGATGACACCGAAAAGCTGTTCTCCATGCCGTCGGACAAGCGCACGGAAGACTACATTACGGGGAGGTTCGGCTAATGAGAAACCGTTTTGACAATCAGCTTGCGGAGATGAACAATGAGCTGATATCGATGGGGGCACTGTGCGAAAACGCAATCGCCAGTGCGGTAAAGGCCCTGCTTGAGGGCGATATCAAGCTGGCGGCTGCCGCCATCCGCATTGATCAGGAGATCGACCGCAAGGAACGCGAAATCGAGTCCATGTGCCTCAAGCTGCTGCTGCAGCAGCAGCCGGTTGCAAGCGATCTGCGTCTGATCTCGTCCGTGCTGAAAATGATAACCGACATCGAGCGCATCGGCGATCAGGCCAGCGACATTGCCGAGATCGTCACCTGCCTGTCCGGCGTGTGCGGTCACAACACGCATATCGACCAGATGGCGCAGGCAACCATTAAAATGGTGACCAACAGCCTGGATGCGTTTGTCCGCCGTGACCTGACCCTTGCATGGAGCGTTATTGAATATGATGATGTGGTAGACCGCCTGTTCGATGAGTGCAAGAGCGACCTTATCGCGGAGATCGCGCAGAACCCGGAGGACGGCGAGCGCGTACTCGATGTGCTGATGATCGCCAAGTATCTGGAGCGTATCGGCGACCACGCGACCAATATTGCCGAATGGGTGGAGTTTTCCATCACCGGCTCGCATAAAAGCGCAATGCACGGCGCGGAAGCGGCGGCGCGCTGACAGAAATCGGAGTGTAACATATGATATACTGTGTGGAAGATGATGCGGGTATCCGCGAACTGGTGGTGTACACGCTGCGCAACACCGGTTTTGAGGCTGACGGCTTCGAGGACGGTGCGGCGCTGACCGCTGCTCTGAAAAAATGCAAGCCGCAGCTGATTCTGCTGGATATCATGCTGCCCGGCGAGGACGGCATCACCATTCTGCGTCGTCTGCGCGCAGCGCCGGATACGGCGAAGATTCCGGTCATTCTGCTGACTGCGAAAAACACGGAGTACGACAAGGTAGTCGGTCTGGACGCCGGTGCGGATGATTACATTCCCAAGCCGTTCGGCATGATGGAGCTGATCGCGCGCATTCGTGCGGTCCTGCGCCGTGCCGAGGATATGCAGGACAAGGATGAGCCGCGTCCGCTGGTAGCCGGCGGCATCTGTGTGGATGAGCGTGCTCACACCGTATTCGTTAACGAGCAGGAGGTGCAGCTGACGCTCAAGGAGTACCAGCTGCTGTGCCTGCTGATGAAAAACCGCGGTGCCGTGCTCACGCGCGATGTGCTGCTCGAGAATATCTGGGGCTATAATAATGAAAGCGAAACCCGCACGGTCGATGTGCATATCCGCACGCTGCGGCAAAAGCTGGGCGCGGACGGTGCGCTGATCGAGACTGTCCGCGGTGTCGGCTACCGCATGGGAGAGCACACATGAGAAAGCGCGTATTCGGCAGCATTTTCCTCACATCGCTTGTCACGCTGCTGCTGACGACCGGGCTGCTGATGCTGGCAGTTCACGCCGGTCTGACCAATGACATGCGGCGGCGGCTGGTGACGGAGAGCAGCTACCTGTCTGCGGTGGATAACATCCGGGAGGAGCTGGAGAAGTTCGGCTCGGTGTATGCCGACCGTTTGACGCTGGTCGCGCAGGACGGCACGGTGCTGTACGACAACCGCACGAATGCCTCCGAGATGGAGAACCACGCCGTCCGTCCGGAGATTGCGGCGGCAGAGCAGAACGGCACGGGCGAGGACAACCGTCTGTCCGAAACCTTCGCTAAGCAGACGTTTTACTACGCGGTGCGCCTGAAAAACGGCGATGTTCTGCGTATTTCCGCAACTGCGGACAGCGTGTTCGGCGCACTGTCAAATGCGTCGCCGTGGATTGTGCTGATCATCCTGCTGGCGCTGCTGGTCGCGGCGCTGCTGGCAGGCTGGCTGACTGGTCTGTTCCTCAAGCCGATCGAAGCGCTTGACCTGCATGAGCCGATGAAGGGCGAAGCCTATGACGAGCTGTCGCCGCTGCTGCACCGCATGGACAAGCAGAACCACAAAATTCAGGCGCAGATGGACGAGCTGCAGCGCCGTCAGGCTGAGTTTGACGACATTACGGCCCGCATGGATGAAGGTCTGGTACTGTTTTCCGGCAAGGGCATGATTCTGTTCGCCAATCACGCTGCGCGGGCGTTGTTCCCGCATGACAGTGCGGAAGGCAGCTATCTGACGCTGTGCCGCGATGCGAATTACATTCAGGTGGTCGAGCAGGCGCTCGACGGCAATGGCGCGCACGGCAAACTCGAGCGGAACGGCCGCATTTATGAACTTACGGCAAGCTCGGTGGAGGAGAACAGCGCATGGCATGCTGCTGTGCTGCTGATCGTGGATATTACCGAGCGCGAGCGTGCCGAGCAGCAGCGGCAGGAATTTACAGCCAATGTGTCGCACGAGCTGAAAACGCCGCTGACCAGCATCATGGGTTACGCGGAGATCATCGCGGGCGGCATTGCCAAGCCGGAGGACATAGCGCCGTTTGCGGGCAAGATTCGCACGGAAGCGCAGCGGTTGCTGGCGCTCATCGAGGATATCATTCACCTGTCCCGGCTGGATGAAGGCGGAGAAACAGTGGCTTTTGAGCCGGTGGAGCTGTCCGCCCTCTGCGATACCGTGCGCGGCCGCCTGCAGAGCAAGGCAGCAGGCAAGGGCATCACGCTGCGCATCGAGGGAGAACCGGCTGCGGTTTCCGGTCAGCGCCGCACGCTCGAGCAGATGATCTTCAATCTGACGGATAACGCCATCAATTATAATAAGCCGCAGGGCAGTGTGACGCTTACGACCGGCACGGAGAGCGGGCGACCGTTCGTGCGGGTGGCGGATACCGGCATCGGTATCGCGCCGGCGGATCAGCAGCGCGTGTTTGAGCGGTTCTACCGCGTGGATAAAAGCCACAGCAAGATGACCGGCGGCACCGGACTGGGGCTTTCGATTGTCAAGCATGGTGCGGCGCTGCATCATGCGGAGGTTGAGCTGAAGAGTGCGCTCGGCAAGGGAACTTGCATTACTTTGCGGTTTCCTAAAGAATAAGCTGCGCTCTGCGGAGCGCGGGAGACTGCCGCATCCGCGGCGGGGACAAAGAGGAAGGGACACCTGCGGTTTGCCCATAGGCTGCTAAACATTGTTCCCGCGCCGTGCGCGGATTAAATGAGTGCCCTTCCTCTTTGAACTCCTACCTTTCCCTTATTAGTTAGTCTGGTGCAGATTGCAGACATGTGACGGCTTCGAAATAGGGGAACGGCAGAGGATTTTTACTTCCGTGTCTTTCGCAACCGATTCGCAGCGTCAGATAGTGTTCTGCTACACATGTGATTTCATCTAAGCAGGTGCGGCACAAGGTGAATTGCCCGAAGGGCAAGAGAAGGTCCCCTGGGGGATGACAGTGCCGCACGATTCGTAAGTCTGGAGATTACAGACAGCACCTGTGAGGATAAATGGTATAAACCAGATAGATTCGCAGGTGCCTTCCGGCACAACGCGCAAACAAGTTGCGCGGCACTGCTATGTTGCGGCCGCGCGGCGTCAGCGCAGTTTCGTTCGCTTCTCAAGCGAATAATCAACTATTAGCACTCGCTAACGCACAAGCCACACAAACTTCATTGGAAAACCCATCAAACAATGCTATACTATAACCACTACACAAAGGAGAACCGTAATTTATGAAAATTCTTATCGTAGTGGATATGCAGAAGGATTTTATCAGCGGCCCTCTCGGTACGGCTGAAGCGCGCGCCATCGTGCCCTATGTGGCAGAGAAGGCAAAAAATACACCGCGTGAGAACCTGTTTGTCACGCTGGACACCCACCAGCCGAACTATATGGAGACAAACGAAGGGCGTCATCTGCCGGTGCCGCACTGCATCGAAGGAACGGAAGGTCATGCACTGGACAATGCCATTGCTGCCGCTGTGGACGGCATTCCGGCGTCCCGCATCATCCGCAAGCCGACGTTTGGCTCGGTGGCCCTGCCGGACATGCTCCGCGCGCTGCCGGAACCGCCGACGGAAATTGAATTTGTCGGCGTATGCACCGGCATTTGCGTGATTTCCAACGCCATGCTGTGCAAGGCGGCATTTCCGGAGGCGAATATTGTGATTGACGCGGCACTCTGCGCGTGCGTCACGCCGGAGTCACACGATACTGCGCTGAATGCGATGCGTCTCTGCCAGATGGAAATTCTGCATCAGGGTGAGGAGCCGTGGCGCAAATGAGCAGACCCAAGATCAAAATTACGCTGATCGACCGAAAAGGCAAGCACGGCTGTCACCGCGGGCACAAAATCGGCGACAGCTTCGACTTTGACACTGAGCGCGGGCAGCTTTGCCCGATGGCGATGCACGTTGCGTTCCCATACATCGACATTCTGCGTTACGGCGGTCATCTTCCTGGGCAGGAGGACGGCACGGCGGTGTTTTGCTGCCCCGATGTGGACACGATCAACGTATTCCGTATTGAAATTGTAGAATAATCGTAAGACGGAGGGCGAAAAGAATATGGATATCAAAAAAGTTACGGGTGTGTATTTCAGTCCGGCAGGAAGCACAAAGACCGTTGTTGAAACAACGGTGGATGAACTGGCGCGTCTGTTTAAGGCAGAGTGCCGGTACATATCACTCAACACGCCGTCTGACCGTGCGCAGGAGTATCAGTTTGCCCCGGATGAGCTGGTCGTATTCGGCTGTCCGGTGTATGCCGGTCGGCTGCCGAACAAGATTTCGCCGGACTTTGCTCGCTGCCTGCACGGTGAGGGTACACCGGCGGTGGCGCTCGTCACCTACGGCGGCAGAGCGTATGACAATGCGCTTGCCGAAATGTGCGAGCTGCTGACAAAAAACAACTTCAAGCCGGCGGCAGGAGGCGCTTTTTTGTGCCGGCATGTATTCTCGGACAAGCTGGCGGCAGGCCGTCCGGACGCGGCTGACCTCAGTGAGCTGCGTATGCTGGCGCAGGATGCGGCGCTCAAACTGAGAAACGGGGGAGAAATCAAGCCGCCGAAGGTACCGGGTGACGCGCAGGCAGCCTACTACACGCCGCTCAAGACTGACAAAACGCCCGCAAAGTTCCTCAAGGCCAAGCCGACTACGGCGATGGTGCTGTGCGAGCACTGCGGTCTGTGTGCGAAAATCTGCCCGATGGGTGCGATTGACCCGAACGACCCGTCTAATATTCCGGGCACCTGTATTAAATGCTGTGCCTGCACGACCTACTGCCCGACCGGCGCAAAGAAGTTCGACGACCCGGATTTCCTGTCGCACACGGCCATGCTCGAGAAATTCTGGACCGAATCCCGTAAGGAGAATGCAGTTTTTCTCTAAGGCGTTGCCGTAATGACGGATAATGCGGGGAACGTGTGGTATCCTGTTATCGGAAACAAGATCGAAAAGAGGAAAATCCCCGCCACTGGCGGGGATTTTGTTAATTGTCAAAAGGATATGTGTGTTTGCCGACACCTAACAATCCGCGGATGCCGGTACAAGACCACCAATAATAGCTGTCGTCTTTGTAATTGCCGTTGGAGTCGGGCACGGCATCAACGGCGGCATTATAATAAACCGAACTATAATAATCATTGAACAGGTTATCGCTTATTTTACCGCCTTCGGCGGTTTCACCAATTTTATAGGCACTATATTGGTTGGTATCACTAAAGTAAAGGCCGAGGTAGCCGCGGTCGGAATGATAAATAATCGCGTGGATTTGTGCCTTGCTATTGATAAGAACGAGAAAATGTCCAGAACCGCCTTCCTGCAGACAAGGTACTTCGGAAAGTTTTGCAATTTTATTGTAGTTGGCCTTCAAATCATAACCATTAGGATTATTGCCAATTACTGTGCCTGTACTGTTTGCAAGTGTGGTGTTGAAATTAAGTTTCCAATTTGAAGAACCATATAGTTCGGACATCTCCGTCTGCACGGCCTCATGCAGCATTCGCGTTTCCGCGATGACCTGATCCTTTTTCGTCTTATCAATATATCCTGTCAGTGCCGGAATGAGCAGCGCCGCGAGGATCGCAAGAATCACTAGCACGACGATCAGCTCCACGAGCGTGAAGCCGCGTTTTTTGTTTTTGGAGTACAGCATTTGGAAAAGTTCCTCCTTCCCGATTGCGGGATAAAGTTCGGTTTTCTTAGTATACTCGAAAATATGCAATAAAGCAAGGAGATAGATACAGATAAAGTGCACAAAAAATAAAGGGTTCCTGCCAAAAACACAAAAAAGAAATTGGTTAAATCGGAGAAAGTGTTTTGTAAAGCCGCAGAAATATTGAGATTTACAGCAGGGTGTGATAAAATAATATCAACCTGATAAAAAAGAATCACCTGCAGAGACAGGCGATGAGCAGGTCCGCACCGCGTATACAGACGCAGGTGCGCGAGCGGCAGATACCGACGGATTGCAGCCGGTCGGTTAGTGCCGCAGCTTTCGGCAGACGGAAGCGGGAGAGAGAAATGAAGAGGGAGTATTGGGTTACGGAAATGAAGAAATGGGGCATTGAAAATGCAAATCTATGACTGGGTCAGCATAGGCGTATTGTTCGTTCTCGGTATCTTGTTCTATTTCCGACCGGCATGGCTGTTGGGTGAAGACCGGCAGCAGGCCGATGGCGTGGTAAGCAAGGTACGCACTGTCAGCGCGGCTGCGGTGGTATGCGCCATGGTAATGACCGTGATCTGCGTGATCGGATAAAGAAAGAATTGGCTGCAAAAACGCTCCCGTTCGGAAGGTGGATTCCGAGCGGGAGTGTTATTTTTTACGATTTCGATTGCGGTCTGGACAGCAGCGCGAACAGACAGCCGAACACGATTGCGGCGGCAATACCGCCTGCCGCACCGGTCACGCCGCCGGTGAACACGCCGAGCAGACCGCTCTCCGCAACTGCTTTGGCGACGCCTTTCGCCAGCGAGTATCCGAAGCCGAGCAACGGCACAGTCGCGCCTGCACCTGCGTAGTCCACGACTGCCTGATACCAGCCGAGCCCCTGCAGGATAACGCCGAGCACCACCAGCGAAACGAGAATACGCGCCGGTGTCAGCTTGGTTTTGTCAATCAGCACCTGACACAGCGCACAGATCAGTCCGCCGACCCAGAAAGCATTCAGGTAGTTCATGCTTCGCTCCTTTCCAGCACGACGGCGTGGCAGATGCCCGCAATCGGCTGTCCCTGCTGCACCGAGGTCGGACTCATCATCGCACCCGTGCCCGCAAACACCAGCCGGTGGATTTTGCCGCGATGCATATCGCGCAGCAGCGGTCCGCAGAGAACTGCCGCTGAGCAGCCGCAGCCCGAGCCGCCTGCATGCGCGTCCTGCTCGTCACCGAAAATCAGGCTGCCGCAGTCCGAGTAGACCGGGGACAGGTCGATGCTGTCGCCGCGCAGCAGCGTCAGCAGAAGGTCCGCACCGATGTGACCGAGGTCGCCGGTAACGATGCAGTCAAAGTCCCGCGGCTGTGCGCCGAGATCCTCCAGCAGCGCGGAAAGGGTGTCGGCAGCAGCGGGGGAAGATGATATTTTAGGACTATGCGGTCTTTCCATGCTTGCGGATATAGTCCTGTGCTGCCGCATAGGCATCCGAAAATTTGAATTTTATCGTGATTTTACCGCCTTCGTGTACATAAATCATGTCGATGAGTTCGACAACGACCTCGCGCGTCAGCGTTTGCAGGCTGCGGTATTTGACGAACTGCGACAGGAACGAGTTGGTCTCGTTCACGCCGTTCTGCACCTCGTCGATGCGTGATTGCAGGGATGCAAGGCGCGTGTCCAGCTTGGCCTGCTGCTGCTCGAACTGCTCCTTCAGCCGATGGTATTCCTCGCGGGAGATGTCTCCGGCTTTCCAGTCCGGATACAGGGACAGCTTCATCTGCTCGATGCGTTCACGCTCGACTGTAAGCTGTGCCCGCTCGGTTTGCAGATGGTCTGCGGAACGGCTGCACGCGCCGCTGCGGTTGATTTCGGCAATCAGCTCATCCATCTCGACTGCCAGCGCAATCTGGCTGCGGAGCGTCTCGAGCACAGCCTGCTCCAGACGGTCGCTGCGGATGGTATGCTTCGTGCAGGCGCCGCTGTGCTGCTTCTTAAACGTCGAGCAGATATAGTAATAATAGTTGCGGTAAGGCTGTGAAATGGTCTTGCGGTTCATCGCCTTGCCGCAGTCCGCGCAGCGGAGAAAACCGGAGAACAGGTAGACCTGCTTGTGCGTTGGCGCGGTGCGTGTATCGCGCTCGAAAAGCGCCTGCGCTTTGTCGAACAGCTCGCCTGGGATGATGGCCTCATGCGTCTGCTCAACAGTGATCCATTCGTCCTCGGGCACGGCCTCGCTGATGTGCAGCTTGTAGCTTTTCATGCGGTTTTTGCCCTGTACCATCGTACCCGTGTACAGCGGATTGCGCAGAATGCGGCGTACTGAACTGTCCGGCCACAGATCATCCAGCCTGTCCGAGGTCGGATGGCGGTAGTTCATGCCCTGCTGCCGTTTGTAGGCGGATGGATTCGGAATGCCCTTAGCATTCAGCTTTTTGGCAATACCGAGTACGCTCGTTCCGGCGAGAAACCAGTTGAAAATGTCGCGGACAACGGCGGCAGCCGGTTCGTCAATCAGCAGACGGCTGTGGTCGTTGGGGTCTTTGCGGTAGCCGTAGGACGCGAACGAGCCGATGAATTTGCCCTGGCGGCGCTTCAGGTCAAGCGAAGCGCGGACCTTGTTCGAGATGTCTCGGGCGTATTCATCGTTGAGGATGTTTTTGAACGGTACGACGAGATTGTTTACCGAGCGCGGGTCGAGGTAGCTGTCCACGTTGTCGCTGACCGAGATGAAGCGCACGTTCAGCAGGGGAAAAACGTGTTCCAAATACTCGCCGACGCCGACGTAGTTACGGCCGAAACGCGACAGGTCCTTGACGATCACGCAGTTGACGAGGCCTGCACGCAGGTCGACAAGCATGCGCTGAAAGTCCGGTCGGTCGAAGTCGGTGCCGGTGTAGCCGTCATCGGTATACAGCCGGGGTGCAGCCATGTCGGTCTGCGTGTCTACGAACTCGGTCAGCAGTTCGCGCTGGCTGGCGATGCTGTTGCTTTCTTCGCGGTCGCCGTCCTCGCGTGAGAGACGAATATACAGCGCCGGTTTCCACAGGGTTGTGGATAATTTTGCGGATGAATGCTCATATTTACTTTTTCGAGCCATTGGTGTGCCTCCTTCAAAAAAACAGGCGGCACGCTGATGGCTGTGTTTTGCACGTTTATTGTACCACAGCGCGCAGCGTACCGCAAGTTTCGGGACGTAATATCCGGTTTTTGACACTATTGCAGCTGCCTGCACATGCCGCTTAGGCAGGCCTGCAGGCTGGGAGCGCTGTCGTCAAACAGCACCTCGACCTCAGTGTCGCCGACGCGGAAGCGGTGCGGATCGCCGATGGCGGCGGCGAACAGGCGCAGCCGCTCGTTCACCGGCAGGGTCGGGTCAATGCGCGCCTCGCGGATGTCGGGGAGCGGGCAGGGAAGTGTGGACTTGAGCATAAGGTTGACCTCCTTTGGTTTGGGTGGATAACAGAGACATTGTATATTCTTTCCATTGTTATACTATATATACGACTGGTGGGGGATAATCGGATTTCGCCGTATCAGACACCTGCAGAACCGCGCCTGTATTGAGGCTCGATGCCGCAGGTGCTATACTGAGAACGGGATTACTCGCGCGCCTGTTCTGCATAAAGGTTGTACTCTTCCGCGCTGTCGCGCAGCGTCTCTACATCAATCAGCAGAACACGAGGCGACGCTTGCCGTCCTTGAGTTTGCCGATGTGGACGGTATTGCTCTTGTCCTCATTGATTGTCAGACAGCCGATATCCTTTAGATAGTCGGTAATCTTCCGACTGGAGTAGTTCTGATAGCCGTTCTGGTTGCGGATAAACTGGACAAGTGCGGTCTGCTTGATGCCGACCTGTTTGATGACACCGTTCTTCTCCTTCCAGATGATGCCGTTTCGCTTGAAAAGTTTTTCTTTTTTACGACAGAGCTTAAATTCGTCGCTGTCTATCGCTTCACAGAGCAGAAAAGCGATGTTACCTTCCTTGAGCTGCGATTGAATCTTGCAGAATTCCGTAACCTGCTTGCGGACAGAGCGGTGAACCGCCTCCCAAAACTTCTCGTTGAGAGCATGCTCATCACTGGAAGACAATTCCATGCGCGCTTTGATCATCTCAACCATACCCACAAAGGCCCACTGGAGCAGAGCGAGGTTGTCCTGAATGCGGCGCTCGCGTGTGAGCAGCTCCGTAAACTCGTCTGCACCATCGGCGCGGAGATTGATTGGAATATTCGGCGAATCGGCGATTTTGTGAAGCAGTTCGATGGCGTGGTCGTAGTTGTCCGCGAACCAGTCGGCGAACTCCTCGAGGACCGCTCCGATCAGAGCAGGACAGACGTCCTCGGTCAGATTTAACTTTTTTTCAAGGTACACGAAAATACTGCGTGTGAGCTCGGAAACGCCATCCAGCACGAACTCGGCTGTCAAGGCAATTCCGGCGGTGCAGTCTCGATGATCGGTCTTGCCGGTTTTACCCTTCTTGGTAGAGTCGCCTTCGTTGGCAGCCAGACGGAGTATGGCTCCGCCGAGCTTCTTGCGATGTGCTTCGATGCTACGCGTGGAGGACTTTGCGAGATCATCAATGATCACGACGCAGCCTGGATTCTCCGAAAGGGTATCGCGCACGGATGCCTCTGTGCTCACTGCCTCCAGCATAAGTGCCGGTTTACCTGGGGTTCCGATATGTTCCGTGTATCCGAAGACACGACGGGCAAGCGTCGTTTTGCCGCTGGACTGAACGCCGGTTATGTAGAGACCGCCCTGCAGCGGATGCTGCTCGGCAGTCAGAACATCGCGACGCGAGACAAGCAGGGCATAGACCACAGACTGCATCAGCGCGGCGTCGTTTTCCTGCAGGGCATTGACGAGCGTCTCTATCGGGTTTTCCGTGCGTTTTGCAATATGATAGCTGTCGTTCGGCCTGATCATATACGGAACCTCGAGCTTGGTCGAACCTGCGACACGTCCGTTCCACACGGTGATGTGCTGACCATCCGCCAGGCGGTAGGTTCCATTGCTCGGCAGGTAGAGACCGAGCTGGCACTCGCCGGGGCGCTCTGCCTTGGAAAGCTGGTCAACGATGTACTTCTGTATGAGAGGTGCGTAGCCAGTCTTGAGGAGCACGGCGCGCGGCTCTTCGGCGACAATTCTGCGTGCCAGATTTGAGGTCATGGGCAGGGTAAGTCTGCGCATGGAACCGTCCTCTAAAATCAGCTCAATGCCCAGATATGCCGGGATGTCCTGCGGATCATCCAGATTAAAATAAGCGGTTTCGATTACAGGGGTGAAATTCGTCGCCTGCTTGGGCTCGTGCTCGCCGTCCTGAACATACAGTGCGTAGTCAGTGTTATAAACTTTCATTTGTTACTCCTCCTCGAATTCGTCGATATTGGTTTCGGTCCAGTTCCAGCCTGGTGCTTCGTCTGCAGTGGATGCTGGAAGCGCCGGGCGCTCGGTCAGCTCCTCCATTGCGGTGTCAGCGGCGATTACATCGGGCGGCGCCTCGACGGCAGTATTGTCCGACTCCTGCTTCGGATGCAGGGAGGGGACAATGAACAAGTTGACGCTGCCAATAGTGTGCTGGCGTGCGGCCTTCCTGCCGTCGTGCGGTGGGTCTGACCAACGGTTAAAATGCTTAACATGATTCATAGGGGTATATTCTCCTTATATTTCGCTTATTCCCGGGGATTGTCCCCGGGAATATCTCTGTTCCGCGCATTGCTGTACGTAAAATTCAGTTTCTGATCATATTATAAGGGTGGAAAATAAAAGCCGCTATTCAGACGTCGTTTTAATGCAAATTATAGCAGTTACGAGGAAAATATAGCTTTATAAGGAAGAAAAGTTCGGAAATATTCGATGAAGTATACGACGGAGCACGCAATTCATCGAAAATGGCCGATGAGAGGGGAATATGAGAATGCAAAAAGACAATCATTTCGTAGAGATCAGGCCAAGGGGCAGCCAAAGACAGTATACGCTGGAGGAAAGGCAAATTCTGGCGGACGATATGAGCTGCGCGAGTGTGGAGCAGGCGGACGCCATCAATGACGCGCGCACTGCGTTTGCCGCAGCATGCGGTTTGCCGCACAGCCGACCCAACGAAGTTTATCGGGTGCTGGGACATAAGGTGGCCTTCATCAACAGCTATGCGGAAAATATTACGGACATGAAAATCGTAGATGCGTTGCTTGCGGATCGCAGCACACTCTTTAGCAGCAACTATGAAGACGACCGGGTCAATCGTTCGCATTTGCATGAGCTGTTGAAGCAGTATGGAGAAGGCACGCAGCAGGCATATGCTGTTTGTGTCGAGCGAGCTTGGGACAAATATTGCAGCGCAAAGAAACAGGAACAAATCGACAAACTGGAGCAGATGGTTCGTCCAATGTATGAAAGCACGCTGAAAGCGCTGGCGGAATATGCTCGCGCGACGCGGAACGGCATGCAGTATTATGCGCGAGAGCTGCATAATGCCAACGAGAACGCGCCCGACGGACAGGAGGCGCAGGCGCTTACAGCGCAGATTAAGCAGTGGGTTCCGGATGCTGTGTTGACGGAAAACCGGGCCATGGATTTCTATGTGCGCTACTTTTCGGCGTTTATGAGCGCTTATCGGGAGCACCGGTGCTTAGAGAAGGATCACAAAAAATTCGAGGGTCAATATATGAAGCGCGACGCAGAGGCGCTGAAACAGTATCTGGAACGCCAGAAATGCCTGAACGAATATCGGGAATTCTGCAAAGAATGGAACGAACGCAACGAAAATACGTTCGAGATGATAGGCGAATGGAATGATTGCAGTAACATTTGTGATGCCGAGCATCTAAAAAAGAGTGTGACAGCTTATCTTAAGGCGACACGAGGTAAAAATGTTCCGGATATGGAGAATATAAAAGAGGCGCTGCAGCTTGCTCGACATGCTGCTAAGCATACCGCGTTCGTGTTCTTGCTGATCTGTATTCAAAAGAGGGACTGTATTGCCGCTCGTAAAGATGGGAAACGAGATTTGAACCTAGATGAAGTATCATTTCCTGCAAATGTATATCAAAAGGAACCGAGCGAGGAAAAACAACGGAAAGCGCGGCTGCGGCTGCTGCTCGACGTTTGTGAGCTCCTTCATGATAACGAAGAAACAGTGCGAGAAAACCTTCTGTATTTTCTTAAATTGCATGGCTACAGAATTCTGTCTGAGGAAGAGGCAGAACTCTGGAGAACGGCGCTTGAAAAGTACGGGTTAATGGATAATCCGGTGAGCCTCGCGTGGCGGTATTACGAAAACACTCAGCAATGTCTGCAATTTAATCCGAGCGAATTATATTGCTGCGAGGCGGCATCTCCTGTACAGATTGACGGTTTTTGGGCGCTGATGGACAACGCCGCATTCGTGCGGTATATCAGCGGCAAGTCAATCCATATCGAACTTTCGGAAGAGTCAAAAACGGAATATCTGGAAGAGTGGTCGGCAGACTGCCCGGATGTAACACATATAAAGGAAATCTGCCGGAAGGCGATAGGGAACAATGAAAAAAAGAACATCAATGCGTGGCTTGAGCAATGGAACGAACAGAGCAGGAACGGTGAACACTGGATGACTCGCGAGATGGATTCTGACGAATTGTATAGTGTGTTGATGGAAACGATTATCCAGCAGCGATTGATAAAGGACGCACGCGACATTCTGCTGAAGAAAATTGACGAATTGATGCCGTGAGCAGGGAATTCACTGCAAGGCTGCTGCTTCTGCTTGGGACGGCTACTGTGCAGCTGTTACTACGGACTCTTGCCTGAAGAGCCAGAAGTCCGGCCTGATTGAGGCTGTTCCGCTGACCGACCGTCTGGATTTCTACAACGACTGATTGAGTCATTGCCGGATACGCTTACATTTATCCTCTTGCAAGAGCTGATGGATTTTCTGTCGGCTCTTGTTTTGGTTTTCTGGGCGAAATTTTTAGACATTTCCTGCCCGTATTGTCCAAAATTCCTTGACATTTCCATAGTAAACGAGTATGCTTAAAAAGCAGCTGTATTAAAATTCAAAGGAGCGATAAAATATCCATATTTGAATGATAAAGACAGGTGTAGAAATCCTATATTTACCACGAAAGAGGGAGTACACATGAAGAAGAGAGCGGCCAGCCTCGCGCTGGTGCTTTCCATGATCCTGTCGTTCACCTGTCAGGCGGGCGCTGTTGATGCAAACAGCGGCGATGACGGACAGCAGGTATCGACCTATGCGGCGCTCGAAGCTTCGGCACAGAGCGGCGGCTTGACCAAACTGAATGCGGTCAAGTACATTCTGCTGGATTGCGGCATGAAGGAAACGCAGTTCCCGAGCGGCGACAGCGACTACATCGCTATGGCGAAGAGCGTAGGCATCGCAGATGACAAGTTCGACGGTTCCGCAGCCTGCTCGCTGGAAGAGCTGCACACGATGGAAAACAGCACGGCAGCTGTTAACCTGCGCAATGCAGTAAAGAACGGCACTCCGCTGTTCGTAGACGGTGTGGCACAGCCGATTTTTCCGTACACGAGCGGCGTTCCGACCGAGGACGGCTACAGCAACGATAAGAGCGACATCATCCGCTACTCGGTTTACGTTGAGACCAACTACGACACCGACGGCGATGGCAAGCTCGATCTCGTAAAGGCTCTGGTGCAGCTTCCCCGCGCTGCCGCCGAGGGCAAATACAAGGCGGCTGCCATCTACGACGCGCGTCCGTATATCACGGGCTGCACGGATAACGGCGATGACCGCAAGTTCACCTATAAGGAGGGTGATCTGGGCTACGACTTGAATAGCCTGTACGGTTCGGCAAAGTATCAGCGCGTTTCCACTGGAGAAATGAGCACGATGGACGCGGCCGAGAAAGCAAAGGCAGAAGAGTGGTACTATCTCAGTCCATATGAAAGCTCTCCTAAATACCCGTTCTACGATTACGAGGACCTCGACTGGTACGATTACTTCCTTGTTCGAGGCTACGCGGTTGTTGAGGTAGGCGGTCTGGGCACCCGTGGTTCCGAAGGCCTGGAGACCTGCGGCGCTGATGTTGAGACGGACGCATTCAAGTGCGTAGTCGAGTGGCTGGCAAAGGATAGCACTCGCACTGCATACACCGATAAGGAGAACAACATTCAGATTAAGGCTGACTGGTCGAACGGCAACGTTGCTATGACCGGTCGTTCCTACGGCGGCACGACCGACTTTGCAGTTGCGTCTACCGGTGTAGCAAACCTCAAGACCATCGTTCCGGTTGCAGGTATCGCAAGCTGGTATGAGTACACCAACTCGCAGGGTATCTCTACTGGCCGTAATCCGGCATATTCGGATAACCTCGGTTTCTACTGCGCTGGCCGTTATATTGATGAAGACGACTGGAACAGCATGAAGGATGTTTACCAGAAGTACCTCAACCGTATTTATAATGACCAGATGACGCTGAACGGTGACTATGGCACGCACTGGGCAACCCGTGACTATACCGCAGGCAATGACGGCAAAAGGGTAGATGCAGCTAAGAATATTCAGTATAGCAAGTTTAGCTGCCCGGCTCTTATCGTTCACGGTCTGAACGACGATAACGTTCGTACCAAGCAGTTCCAGCTGATGTATGATGCGTTTAAGAATGCAAATCAGGATGTCAAGCTGCTGCTGCATCAGGGCGCACATATCACCCCGGACTATGACTCTCATAAGACCTCTCTGCTGATTGGCGATGAGACCTACAACAGTATTCTGAACAAGTGGTTCAGCTACTATCTGTATGATCGGACGGAGAATCATGCAAACGAAATGGCAACTGTTACCGTACAGCGCAACATCGTTGACGGCGGCTGGTTTACCTCGGATACCTGGCCGACCTCGGATGAAGCATCGGCATATGCCAATACGCTGACTCTGACCAACAATGCAACCGGCACGACCACCATCAACAGCAACATGACCGGTATTTCCAGCTGGCGTGATGCGTTCACGACTGCGTCCACCTCTGCAAGCGCAATGTACACCTATGATGTCAAGGCCGATACCGTTATCAAGGGTACGGTCAAGGTAAACATCTCGGCGGCTCCGATTCAGCATCCGGATAAGCAGGCTGTCGAAGCAGCTGATTTCGAAGCAGTCGAAGCTGCTCCGCGCGGCGTGGATCATGAAGAGATCATGAATCCAGACAATCAGGTTGCGGACGAGGATGAATATGACGCTGAAGATGAGTATGGCATTGCAGTCATGAGAGCAGGCAGCAACAGCCGTGATGCGCTGATGATGAGCGCAATGCTGGTTGACGTATCTGACGAGGCATTCCAGAGCTACACCACCAGCGTCACCGAGAACAAGACCGGTGCGGTCAACTGGGTCGGCAGCGGTGCTGAGGATTACGATGTAATCAAGTTCAAGCCGACTACCTCCAAGTACAAGATTATTGCACGCGGCTGGATCGATCTTGCAAACCCGGGCGCAGGTTTCAGCTCTGCTTCCGCAGCGAACGAGATTGAACTTGAGGATGGCACGTACAACAACTACACCGTATATCTCCAGCCGAACTACTACACCGTAAAGGCAGGTCACAAGCTGGCTCTGGTTGTTTACACCTACGAGCCGGGCAAGGCGAGCTACTCTGAGAACTACGGTATCACCATTGACAATGCTGCACTGTCTGCCGTTATTCCAGTAGAAAACGGTCAGTACACTGCGACTATGTCCGCAGTAGACAACAAGTACTGCGTAAGCACCAGCGCAAAGAATGGCAAGGTTACCGGCCTGGAGAGCAGCGTGGTTGCAGCAGGCACGGAAGTCACCCTCACCGCGACCGCAGACAGCGGCTATGACTTCAGCGGCTGGACGGTAAACGGCGAGGCAGTCGAGGGCGGTGCAACGAAGACCTTCACCATCAACGGCAACACCACCATCACGGCAAACTTCACCGTGCATCATTCGAGCAGCGGCGGCGGCTCGTCCTCCGGCTCGAGTACTACGGTTTCCGCTTCCAAGTCGGATAACGGTTCGGTTTCGATCGACAAGACCTCGGCTTCCAAGGGCAGCACGGTTACTGTTACCGTAAAGGCAAAGGACGGCTACAAGCTCGACAAGCTGACCGTTACCGACGCAAAGGGCAAAACCGTCGAAGTGACCGACAAGGGCAACGGCAAGTTCTCCTTCGTTATGCCGGAGGGCAAGGTAACGGTTACCCCGACCTTCGTTGCAGACAACGGCGGTCAGACCGAGAGCAAGTCTTTCTCTGACGTCAAGACCGGCGACTGGTATGCTGACGCGGTCAAGTACGTTTCCGACAAGGGTCTGATGAACGGTACCGACGATAACCAGTTCTCGCCGAGCGCAACCACGACCCGTGCAATGCTGATGACGGTTCTCGCGCGCTACGCAGGCGAGGACACCACCGGCGGCGCGACCTGGTACGAGAAGAGTATGGAGTGGGCAAAGGCTAAGGGCGTGTCCGATGGTACGAACCCGAACGCCAACATCACCCGCGAGCAGCTCGTTACCATGATGTACCGCTACGCTGGTTCTCTGAAGGCAGACGGTAAGCTCGACAGCTTCTCTGATGCAGCTTCCGTCAGCACCTATGCAGCAGATGCAATGCAGTGGGCAGTAGCTCACGGCATTGTCAACGGCTCGAACGGCAAGCTCAATCCGCAGGATAACGCAACCCGTGCTGAGGTTGCCGCAATCCTCATGCGCTTCTGCGAGATGAGCAAGTAAAAACTGAAAAAGTAAATCAGTGACATGCAGCCGCCGGGTTCCCCGTATTTGGGAGACCCGGCGGTATTTTATCCTGAGATTCGAGATAACAGCTATTGCATTATAGCATTATTAGAGTATAATATAATTATGATATTACTATATGGAGGTGCTTTTATGAATATCAAACCGAGTGCAAGTATTCGTCAGAATTACAATGATATTGCCGAGCTGTGCAGATCCACCGGAGAGCCGGTTTATCTGACCAAGAACGGCGAAGGTGATCTCGTTGTAATGGATATCAATTCATTTACAAAACGCGAAAAAATGCTAAAGCTACGCGAGGAACTGCTTGCTGTTGAGGAAGACCGTTTACACGGTGCACCGGACTACTCGGTGGATGAAGTCGCTTCCATGATGGATCAGGCAATTCGGGAGACCTGCCATGCCGGAGCGTGAAAACAAATTCCAGGTTATCGTATCCAAGCGAGCAGCGCAGCAGCTGGTTGAGCATGCGGTATTCATGGCACGGTTAGAAGAACGATTGGCACGCCAATTGGCAGCTGACTTCTGGAAAGCGGCAGATTCTCTGCAAAGCTTCCCATATCGAAACCCAATCTTGCGTTCGAGTGTTTTCGTAACAGAAAAGTATCGCAAAATGGTGTTTGGTAAATGGTATTTACTCATTTATCAAATTAAAGGCGAACGAGTTTTTGTTGAATACGTGATTGATGGACGGCAGGATTATCAATGGCTGATTCAGTAAAATTCTAATACAACATCTGACGAGCGCAGGCAGAAATGTCTGCGCTCGTTCTATAGCGCTTACTCGTATTCGCATTATATGGATTTGATGCGCTTAAGCGCAAGAGAAGTCTGGGAGCACCTGCGGTAAAATGTGTTTGCCTTCAGTCCTGTCTGCCGCATAGCCTCGGCTGCGGTAATCTCTCCTGCCCGCCAGCGAGCAACCACTCGCTCAAAGTTGTCCGGCAGAGGCATCGGCTTACGGCCGGTGTACTTGCCCTGTTCCTTGGCGATGGCGATACCTTCGCGCTGGCGCTGGAGAATATACTCGCGTTCGAGCTCCGCGACTGCTGCAAATACGGTGAGCATAAATTTTCCTGTTGGCGTGGTTGTGTCGATAGCCTCTTTGCGGCTGACGAATTCCACCTGTTTCTCGGTCAGCCGTTCCACGAGGTCAAGCAGGTCGCGCGTGTTTCTCGCAAAGCGGCTGATGGACTCGACGATAACCGTGTCGCCGCGCCGGACGTAATTCATCATACGGGTAAGCTCCGGACGGTCGGCGTTTTTGCCGCTCGCCTTGTCGATGAAAACCTCGTCAACGCCGAGCTCGCGCAGCAGGACTTCTTGTCGAGCTGTGTTCTGTTCCTCTGTACTAACGCGGATATATCCAATCTTCATGGTGTATCTCTCCTTTAATATATGGTATAATGGAAATAATAAGGACGGTGACGCTGATGGATAAGACAATCGAACAGGTAAAACAGTTAGCATACCGTTATGGAGTGCCGAAACTGGTATTATTCGGTTCGCGCGCCCGCGGCGATTATCGCGCCCGCAGTGATTATGATTTCGCGGTCTGGGGATGCACGCCGCAGCAGCGTGCACAATTCAGCGATACTGTCGAAAATGATCTGGACTCGCTGTATTCGGTTGATCTGGTGTTTGTCAGCGAACATACCGATGCCGCATTGCTTGAAAATATAGAAAAGGACGGGATTTGCTTGCTGGACCGTTACAATACGAAATTCGAAAATCTCACCAATGCTGTAGAGCGTCTGCGCGAGGGCGTGCAGGCGTATCAAGAGAATCCGGCCAAAATCATTCGCGACGGTGTAATCCAGCGCTTTGAGTTCACCTGCGAACTGGCATGGAAAACCACTCGTGAGTTCTTACTTGACCAAGGTTTTACAGAGTTGAACAGCCCGAAAGCAACGATGCGCAAGGCGTTCTCGTATGGCTTGATTGATGATGAACAGGCGTGGATTGCACTGCTGAATGCCCGCAACCAGACCTCGCACATTTATGATGATGCAACCGCGCAGGAAATCTACTCTCAGATTGAGAGCGAGTTTGTATCGCTGTTTGATAAGCTTATCGAGCAGTTGAAATGCGGTTAATTTGAGAATTGCTTACTATGCCGAATATACAACAGACTAAGATTACCGAAATTCTTAATAACATTGCCATGTCCTGCCGCATGGAAGGACTGGAGATGACCGATGAAATACGGGCAATGTGCCTTGCTATCTATAACGGCAGCACAACTTTACAGGATTGCCTGCATAAGATCAATGCGAAATACCTTTGAAACTCATTTATGTCAATAGGATCGCCACACATTCTGACATATTGCAAAAGCCTGAAAGCGACCCTATTGACATAGTTTTTCGTTATTTCATATAGGTATAGCCTAATGACACGCTCAAAAAATACCGGCTCTTGATGAGTCGGTATTTTTGTGTTTAGTCATCGTCAATGATATCGGCCAGCAGACCGATAATAGTCAGCGCACCGAGAATGACTTTTCCTGCGTTCACTTTTTCACCTCCTCAACTGTCCGAGAAATTTTCAACGGCCTCGATAATCAAATCGACCACCGCGCCTACAGCCTGGAAAATTGGGCCTAATGGAATCATAAGCAACGCCTCCTTTCAATCAGTACGCATATAGCAGCTCACCGGTCATCTCGTGGAGCAGAGTCGGATCGTAGAGCATTCCCTCGATTTCTTCCTCGGAGCAGCCGTAATCAAGAAGTGCCTGCACTTCTTCAGTCGAAACGCCGAAGGCTTTTGCAACGCTGAATAAGTCATCGTAGTTTACGGGCGTATCTATGCAACAGTCGCGGTAATATGGAGAATAACGCCGCCACCAATGCTCATAGCTGGTTCTCGGTGCAAATGCTCCGGTAGTGATACGGCCTGCTCGGTCAATCTTCAATATCTCGCCCTCCTTTGGCTCCAGAACATCGGTGGGCGCTTTTAGTCTCAGCTTTTTGATGGCCTTGCAGAGGATTTCCTGCGTGGACGCATAAATCAAGAAGCCATCATAGAACATTACGCACAACGGGTTATCTCCAACTACGAACCAGATGGAATTGTCCTTATCCAGAACGTTAAACACAAAAGAACCCTCGACCTTCTCAGCCATAAATTTCAGGCTGTCAAAGTCGAGGGTTTTCTGCTGTTCGAGAAGCTGAACGGCAGCGTAGCTGTCCGTTTCGACGCTCGTCAGCGGTAAATTTTCTTCCATGCGAAGTTCTTTGTCATTCCAGAGAACGCCATTATGCGCGAGAGCAAAACTGCTGCCGTCAGCGTGACCAAGAAACGGGTGGTTATTCTGGTTGAACTGTGCGTTGCCCTGTCTGTACAGCATGCACACTGTACGCGAGCAGTCGATTCTCCGCTTTCCGATGCAATGAGCACCTTGTCCGAAGCACAGATCAACGCAATTACCTATCGTATCTACGAGGAAAACGAGTTTGGTGCATCCATGGCCATGCAGGGTCAGATCATGAACCGCCAGAACTGGAGAAATTACGAGCAGGCATTGCTGGACACGCTTGTAGATCGTATTGGCAATTATGACATGAGCGGAATAGACCCCAATTACACAGCAGAGCAAAAACTGGCAGCATGGATGACTGTACTGCCGAACGACCCGAATACCGGCGTTATCACATGTCAAATTTCCCGCGCTTCGTTTGAGCAATGGATGGCGGCAAATTATGATATTGACACTTCGATTGCTCCTCAAGCGGGCATTTATGACAGTAATGATCAGTGTATCATTCGCGGATCGCAAGGTTATATAGAAGATGACATCAATGTTTATAATATCCATTCTATTGACGACAGTACATTTTATGTTCAGTTTGAGAAGACATACCCTACGGATAGCACCTCTGACGGATACGGCTATGCTGTTGTACACATGGATGATCTGGATGATCAGCATTTCACCATCTGGGAGCTTGGCTGGGATACGGAGTCGATTTCCGAGCAATCTCTTGCAGCCTATAAAAATTAAAGGAGTGTAAAATAATGAAAAAGAAACTAATCGCCGCATTACTGGCCGCAACGGTCGCTGCGGGTACTATGCCCTCTGCAGGTGCCCTGCTGGATGGCTTTACTGCCTCTCGTACGTACAGCAACCAGTTTACCGATGTGCCGACAAATGCCTGGTACTACAATTCGGTCAAAACCGCGTATGAGCTGGGGCTGACCTCTGGTACAAGTGCAATCACCTTCTCCCCAAAGAAAAGCGTCAATGTAAATGAAACGACTGCATTTCTCGCACGCATTCATGCTGTATATAATGGAAACGAAATCACCGGACAGCCCGATGCAAGCTGGTCGAGCAAATACTACGACTATGTAACCGACTTTATCGATTCCGGTTATATGGGTGACGGGCTGTACGAATTGGCTACTGAACCTCGCTGGGAATTTGCCTATCAGCTGAGTAAGGCACTCCCCGATTGCGAGTATACCGAAATCAACTATATTCCCGACGGACAGATTCCCGATCTACCTGTGAGCCAGTACGGCTATGATGTGGTAAACCGCATTTATATGCTCTATCGTGCGGGTATCCTGTCCGGCAATGATGCGTACGGTACTTTCGCGCCAAACTCGAATGTCACCCGTGCTGAGGTAACGGCAATCATCTCTCGTATGATCGACCCTGCTCAGCGTAAGACGTTTACATTGAAGGATAAGCCCAAATTTGCACTGAATGACTTCGCCGGTTCGTATTTTACTTCGCTCGGCGATCCGAACCGCTCGTGGATGGGCTATACGCTTAATATTTCGAGTATCAATTCCAACGGTATTTACTTTACTTTTCAGTACGATAAATCTGGTCACGCAGTAGGCTTTACCACGCAGAAGGCAATCTTTACCTCTGCGACAACCGCAACAGCAAACGGTACAACGTATTATGCCGATCAGCCTGCGAAAAAGATTGCCGTAAAGTATTATTTCACCTTCTCCGACTACAATATTAACTTCAAGATTTACCAGAACGGCAGTATTATGTACAATATCGACTTTGATTGCAACGGAACTGTAGGTTAACAAAATCTACAGATTCGTCTCGAAAAACTCCATAATCCCAGCTTTCAACACTCGCCACTCCCTGCCAACTTTCACGGCCGGGAGTTCTTCGTTTGCGATCATCTTGCGAACCTGCTGGCGCGTTGTCTTGAGCAGGGCAGCCGTTTCCTTGATGGTCAGGATTTCATCGTTCGACATAGCAAAACCTCCATTAACATAGGTGAAAAACGCATTTCACTATAATTCATGTATGTTTATTCTAATGTTGGCGATTGATTGTCAAATCGCACTGTTCAAGCAGGCACAAATACCCTGCAACAGGCCGTTAGAACGAAAATTATAAATGATGATAAAAGAGAAAATTTGCCTGCATGCGCTGATGAGAAATAGATTTATGACTTGAATGAAATACATCCTGTCTCCATCTCCTCAAACTTCCCCAACAATTTAATAAAGTCAGATTTCTTAATCCTGCAATCTTTCTGAACGGCTGCGAGCGAAACGCAGCCGTTCGCCTTTTTCGCGATACGACGCAGCTTTCTCTTCGTCTTGTCGCGGTACTTGGAAGCGTTGATACAATCCAGCAGCGCGGGAAGCGAAATTGGGTCAAAATGCGTCATATGCAGCCGATGCAGAAACTTATGCTGCTGCTTTTCAACCTGTGAGCCAAGTTCGACAAGCTGGCTTTCCCAATCTTTAGATTTGGTCAGTTTAGTGATTTTCGATCGTCCAAACCGCAATTCCAGCCGCAGAATATGCTCATCAATAGCGATATTATGTCGCTTTTCGAGTTCGTACGTTTTATCATAAACCGAAAAAGCACAGCTTTTAGACTTATTCTCGATTGTCCATGAATGCTTATTGGCTCCCTTGAATTTTTCATTGGAATTTGAATATTTACCGAACTTAACCGCGCTGTAATGAGGGATAGGAAAGGATTTCTTGAAAATATCCAAACGATCTTGAATATCGGCCTTGCGTTCATAATACAGATTGCAGGTCAAATCACACCGTGACAGCTTGAACTCCTTGAGCCGCCGGTTAACGCCGATTTTATCAAGGATATTCCGCGGGCGGTGCTTTATCTGCTGAACAGACTTTTCGTCAGCTTGAAATAATGCGGTCGGTTGATATGTACCGGCGAGCAGTGAAGATGGGTTGACAATCAACGTTATCCAGCACGGACGCGAAACAGACTGACCAAGCTGTATCTCAACGCCGACATCCTTGAACTGCGGCATCTGGTAATACGATGAAAGACCTAATTTCCCTTTGCTGGTACGAATGCACTCATTTTGTTCGATAATATTTTGAATTTCCGAATATTTGCATTGTAATTTTAGTGAAAAGGTATGAATACCGTATTCGTTCATAATCATTTGCTATTCCTCCGTTTCTGCGCGCATACGGTGCAGCGCTTGCAGGTTTTCGTTTCATGCTGGCCTTGGTACTCAAGGATATCGCATACCATGCAGCTGTCGCTATGGATAAAATCGTGTACCTGGCTCAGCTTTGTCTTTATTACTTTCGCGGCTTTAGGTGACTGCTTTTTCGCCTTCTTGATAAAGCTGTTTGAGATAGCCTCATCATCACCGTTCTGATCGTAGAAGAGGACACAGAGCGCCTTTCGTCCATCACGTCCCGCTCGGCCAATCTGCTGAATGTAATCCGTCATGCTGATCGGCGCGTTGAAGTGCACGACAAGTTCAATATCGGAGACATCAATACCCATACTGAATGCTGAAGTCGCAATCATAATTTTTCTTTCACCTTGCAGGAAGTCGAACAGCAGCTCTTTCTTGTGACGTTCCGGCTTAACTCGTGAATGATAGCGAGTCACCTCGTCCGTATATCTTTCACGCAGGATATTGTATAGCGCATCGACATAAGCCGTAGTCTGCGCAAAGATAAGCACCGAACCGTTTTTGTGATACTTATCAATCAGTTTGCAGAGCTTCTTGATACGAAATTCCAGCCGCGCCTCCAGCGTTTTCTTGTTGCAAGTGACATCCTTCTTGAGCAGAATAAGATTATCACGCCGTAAATCACTGCGGAGCACAGCAGGCTTGTCCATATGCAGACTATCATGGATGATATTCAAAGAGTCAGCAGATATTGTCGCAGAGCAGGCACAGATAACCGGTTTATGTTTCAGTTTACCAATAAAATCACCGATATGCAGATAAGCGTCACGAAACGTATAACCCCATTCCGTAATGCAGTGACACTCGTCCGCCACGATCATAAAAATATCCGAATGCTGTATAGCTTCAATAAACACATGATTTTGCAGTCGTTCGGGAGTGACATAGAGGAAAGTCAGTTTTCCTTTGCGAGCCCGGTGTAATATCTTATCAATATCCTCTTTCGAGCGAGTCATATCGATATAATCGGCAGAAACGCCATGATCCTGTAACGTCTGCACCTGATTGTAGATCAGCGCAAGCAAAGGCTCGATAACGATAGTCAGCTTGTCGGAATGAGCCAGTCCAACCGTTTCATAGATGATCTGCTTGCCGGAACCAGTAGCAGCAATGATGATTGCATCCTGTCCGGCATCGAGCGTATTCATCGGAATAATCTGTGCCTTGCGAGGCTTATCAAGACCAAGCTGTTTGAGTGCAGATTTCAAGTGTCTTTTCATATCCATAGAGATAACCTCCAATGTGTTAAGATTATCAATATGTTATAGGAATGTAAAAAGATAATGCCGAATAGTGAATATTTTCCCAAAATAAATTACATTTTTCGATTTAATAGATTTTCCTCTCAAATGCCTTAACAGGATAGTTTAGGCCTGAATATGGCATTGTAAATGATAGAAAGTGTAAAAAGGTTAGAATAGATAAGTGCGGTTCATGCGCAAAACGACAGGCCCTGCCGCTCGAAAAGTATCCGAATGGCAGGACCTGACTTGCTGGGTAGTTGGACTAAATCAGAGAGCAGATTTTTATGAAGTTGTTGGAAGTTCAATAGGCAATATCTATCAATTTCTTGCTTTTGAATTTATTTCTCTTGACAAAATACCATTCTCCTCCTATCCTACAGAACAAATGTTCGTGTTATTTGAAAGGAGGACTTTATGCAGGTAATCAAAACAGTCGCCTTACAGGCAGCAAACAATACCGGTCAGCGCATTCGTGAACAAGCTGCATGGTTTTATCTGCGGCATATGAATATCGACAAGGACACTTCCCCCTCTACAGCATTTCATGCGCTCCTGACACGGAAAGAACGTGAATCTCTGCCCGCACCGCAAGGCGAAAAGGAAAAAGCGGTACGGAGCCAGCTTTGTACTCGTTCAGCCTTGTTCGAAGCACAGCTTTATGATACGATAAATGCATACACAAAGCTGTTCATCATGAGCACAGAAGATATTCCCACCGGTCTGCGGTACAAGCTAAATTCTGATCTGACTTCATTCAATGAGCAGACCACGCAGGCGCTGATGAATCAATCCACAATTTGCATACGTCAGAACAGCACTGCCGACCAAATGGCAAAAGAACTGCTTCTTGTATGGGATAAAGCCTCCAAGCGATTAGCCGATGATATTGACGGCGCCTATATACAAGCCAGCTGGTATTATCTTCTCCATCAATTTGATAAGGCCGGCTATCACAAATTTCAGTATATCGTCGAATATCAGCAGGGACTTTGTAATATCTGTCTTTCATTCAGCAACAAAACTTTTACGCTGAATGAATTGATTCAGCAGGACTTGCTTCCGCCACTGCACCCGCACTGCCGCTGTGCCGTAATTCCGGTTTACGACTCTTCGTCGGTATCAAAACAGCCCACTGTTGCTGCATCACCCAGCGCCGACAATCATGCGAATTGGTATGATGCACTGCTGCGCATTCCCTCTGATGCCAAAGCACTGCTGAACGGTTTTGTTGCCGCCCAGCAGGAACGTATTAGCCGCGGAACACTCGGCGGCTTTCTTGACTGGCTCACTATGGGTACAGTCAGCGGTCTTTATGAGGGATTAAAAACGCGCACAGATGCAATGGCAAAAGATCCCTCACTTTATAATATCGTAAACTGGCTGACTCTGGGCACCGCTGATATGGTAAAGGGCGCATTTTCGCCGGATGAACCGCTGTCACTGGAACATTGGCTGAATTCCCTCGGTGTTGCTTCAATCGCGGTTGGCACATATGAATTAGCACAAAAATATGCTCCGGCGATGATTGATGATGTGGCGGCATTTGAACCATCCGCGAAATCTGACATATTCAACGCCACACCATCTAGAGAGACTCAAATTGTACGAGAATCCAAATATCTGAATGTAGAGGGAAATATCGACTGGCCTCGATATGCACCCAATGACGGTTTTGTAGAAGGAAGCCAATATATGGTAACTTTGGATAAAGATACTTTAATTGACCGTTATGGCGCTCCCAACGGTAGTTTTGTCGCACCTGCTGGAACATTGTATGAGATGCGTTCTTCACCGTACTTTGAAAATCCATATGCCTATCATGAGTATCGTGTAATCGAACCCATTGAAAATGTCAAAATGGGTGAAATTGCTCCCGCATTTGACCAGCCGGGCGGCGGAATTCAATATCTACTGCCTGCTTCCATAAAAGATTTATTAGGGAAATATATTGAGGAGGTTAAGTAATGATCACGCTGAATCGAAAACAGCTTTATGCAATCCTACATTATTTGAATATTTCATCCGAGTTATATGATGTAGGGTTTGGAATGCGTCCGGAATCTTGTGTAGCTATTGAACAAAACGGTACCGGTTGGTCCGTATTTGATGCTGACCGAGCAAATCGCTATCACGAGAAAATTTTTAATAGTGAGACTGAAGCTTGTCTGAACGTATTGGAACGTGTTTTCGAGATGAAAAGCTGTGTTGATGGTGTTTCTATGAATATCCGTCAGCTTCATTCCATTCTGGTCTATCTGAAAGTACCCGAAGAGTTGTACGATTTCAGCGCCGGCTATTTCGGCACGAACTGCTATTCCATGGAATGGACAGCGCAGGGCTGGGAGGTATTCTTCGCCGTGAACGGCGAAAAGTGTGATGTTGCCGTCTTTGACAGCGAAACCGATGCCTGCCTCGACCTGCTGTATAAGGTGATGCATCGCTAAGCACCTTGCACAGCAGCAACAGATTGGGTATAATAAAAGCAAATATCTGGAACAGCAGGAGAGATAACTGTGGCAGAAAGTTTTACCACTCGGCTTATCCAGCGTCTTCAAATCGAGCAGAAGAAAAATGACCACGGCGGCGTATACGCGTTCGCACAGAGAACACTCGCCTATCATTCCAACAGAATTGAAGGCAGCACATTAACGGAAAAGCAGACGGCATCTCTGTTCGATACCGGCACCCTGACGTCGGAAGATGCGCTGATTCGCGCAAAAGACGTCGAGGAAATGACCGGCCACTTTCTGATGTTCAATGAAATGCTGAAAACCTATAAAGAGCCGCTTTCGCATGAACTGATGAAGCGGTATCATTACAAGCTGAAAAGCGGCGTGTTTGAGGACATTGCAAACGGTTATCCGATCGGAGAATACAAGAATCGCCGAAATATCGTATCGGATATTACAACTGCGCTGCCGGAGGATGTCCACGCACGCATGACGACACTTCTGGACGAATACAATGCAGCAGACAAGCATGATCTGCACGGATTGGCAAAGTTTCATGCAGATTACGAGGCCATTCACCCGTTCCAAGACGGAAATGGACGAACCGGACGGCTGATTCTGTTTAAGGAATGTCTGAAAGACGATATTATCCCCTTTGTGGTAAATGACAGCCGCAAAGCAGAATATTATCATGCGTTGAATACCGCGCAGACAAAACAGGATTACAGCCTGCTGGAGCGGTTCTTCCGCGAGGAGCAGTCCGAATACCGTCAGCAGGTCGAAGGTTTCCTGCCACCGGTCAAAGAATAGCCAACGCCACTGCGGCTACTACGAGGCTACTGCCACCGAATATCGGCAGTCCCAACAGGGGCAGAAAACATACAAAAGCCACACAAAATGTTGGTGAACTGCACCTTTTTAGTAGTTGCTGCGATGCAAACACCTCACATAGCACCGCTTCGACTCCAAAGGCCATGCGTTCAAATCGCACCGGGCGTACCATATTAAACCGCTTGTTTCTTTAAAATGGGCGGTTTTTCTTTGCTTTTGAGTGATAATTTGACAAAATTTCCATAAAAATCACCGGAATCATTTGATTCCGGTGATTTTTATGGAACTTGCAGATTTTATTAGCCAATGCCGCCGAACACAATACCCAAAATGAAGCAAGCTGCGCACAAAGGTACAAATACATACTTGCCGAAGGAGAGGAACCAGGGCATGACGGGCTTCGGATCGCCCTCCTGCACGGCCGCCAAAGCGGTGTCCTTCTTCATGATTCAGAAGAACATAATACCGGCGGTAAGTGCGCCCAGAGGGCAAAGGTAAATGGATACCATATCCATCCACTGAGAGGTCCAGGGCTGGATCGTCAAAGCTATCGCCACGCCTATAATGTGGATCACGGCGGTGGCCGTTACGCGATTGAAATGCAATTTCTCCTGAAGGAAAGCAACAGGGGTCTCAAACAGGTTGATAATAGAGGAAAGACCTGCAAAGAGGACGGCCACATAGAAGAAGATGAACATGATCCGAGCAATTCCGCCCATATTGTTAAACACGGGGATCAGATAAATGAACATCAGGCCGGGGCCGCCGTTGCCAAGGTCGGCACCGGTGGTGGCCATTGCGGGAATAACGATGAACATGGCCAGTAATGCCGCAGAGGTATCGAACAGTGCACAGAGGATCGCGGACTGGCGGATCTTAACGTCCTTACCGAGATAGGAGCCATAAATAACAGAACCGGAACCGGCCACAGACAGAGAGAAGAAGCACTGACCAAAGGCAAACACCCATACGTTCACATCCAGCAGACCTCTGAGATCCAAAGAGAAAATGTACTTGTAGCCCTCGCTGCTGCCAGGCACAAAGGGCATCATAATCGCCAGTATGATGAACAGTACATACAGGGCGGGAATCATGACCTTGCAGGATTTTTCAATGCCGCCTGCAATACCCAGAATCATAATAAGGAAGGACACTGCAATCGCGAGAATAATCCAGAAATTATTGGCGCCGCCTGTTGCAAAGGTCATCTTAATGGCTTCCGGCAGGCTGGCTGCCTCCGGTGCGACAGCGCCAAAAGTCCCGCCGATGACATTCATATCGTTTCCCATAGCGACCAGTTCACCGGTCAGCGCCATTTTGGCATAGTAGAATACCCAGCCCATGATGACGGAGTAACCGATACCGAGACAAAGGGACGCAAACACAGGGACGCCGCCAATGAGTTCACCGACCTTCTTGGATTTACCGCCATTTTCCATGGCTTTGCCGAAAGAGCCTACCGGTCCATAACCCGCCCAACGGCCCAGAGAGAATTCCTCCATCATGCCGGACTGGCTGATGACAATCACGAAAATGAAATAAGGAATCAGGAACGTCAGGCCGCCGTACCGGGAGACCAGCATGGGGAACCGCTAAACGTTTGCCATGCCGACACAGGATCCGACTGCAGCCATGATAAAGCTCCATTGAGATTTGAACCCATCCTGCTTTGCAGGTGTAGTAGTATTTTTCCCTGACATAAAATAACCTCCTACAATAATAATTATGGTTTAAGGCGCGGCAGCCAGCCTCCTCTCTTATTCACAGTATGCGATTTTGTGGGATTTTCGCTTTGCAGTGATGATTTTGAGTGCCGCAAAATCATCTCTCTCACTTGAGATAAGTTTATTAGTTTAGTAGAAAAATGTCAATTTGATTTATACACTTTTAACACGAGAAGCGCGGTTCTTAACGCATAAATTAGTTCTTGTGCACATTTTTGCCGTTGCGTATCCGATGAATCTTCAATGAATTCATATTTTCAACAAGCTCCTTCTTCTTTAAAATCATATGTTTCAGAATGAAGTGCAGCACATGCCGATTGTATCGAATCCGCTGCTCTGGCAATATATAACGCTGACGGAATTCCTGATTACTATATGCAATGTTAAAAGGGCGCGATTTATTATAAATCGCGCCCCTTAATTCAGCATTGCTCTAAGCGGTTGTTGATGTTATCTTTGCGCGTGGATCGCATTAAGCCGCAACCGTTTTTTTGCAGTGCGTTCGATATGGGCAGCAACAAAGAAGCCGAGGGTCAGCAAAAAAATGACGGGCAAACTCCCGAATCGACGAACAGAAATCACATAGCAGGCCGTATTGACGCTCAACACAAAGTCCAGTGCTGCTCGATCTGCTTGCGGATAAAAACTAACAACTTGTGAATGGTTTTTTAGAAAGGTTCACCGTATCCTATAGGTACGGTGGACCTTTTATTTTGTGTAGGCGAGAGGAGGCACGCATTTGGACCGGAAATACATTCAGTCAGTCAAGCCGCTGACCGACCACGTTCTGCAGGTCGATTTTATCTCCGGCAGCCGACTGCTGCTGGATATGAAGCCCTATCTGGATAAATTCCGATTTCGGTCACTTTCCGACCCGCAGGTGTGGAACAGCGCGGTGACAAACGGCATTTTTGTCCGCTTCGGCGATGTGGAGATGAGCCATAACGAGCTGTTTTCCATGGCCGAGCAGGAACACTGACACAGAAAAGGAGGAAAATGGTATGAGTAAAAAGCGGTTTATATGGCAGAGAAGGTTGAGCGCAGGATTGTCTGTGCTGCTGTGCCTGAGTATGCTGCCGGTGGCAGCGCTGGCGGAGGAGCCGGACGGCAGTGAAGATGCGCTCCGGAACACTGCCGTTGAGAAGGTCGATACCGAGATTATCGAAAACACGACTGACAATGACGCTGTCGTCGAGGATGCCATCGTTGAAAACGCAGTTATTGAGAACGATGCTGTGGAGAGCAGCGATGATGCGGATGCGGACGCACAGGACATTGACGTTCAGGACATAGACGCGGATGCTGTTAATGTTCAGGCTGCTGCCGCAGAACACGCTCATCCGATTTGTGGCCACGGGGACGCCTGCACAGACCCGAATCATGCCAGCCACGAGATTATCACGGACTGGCAGCCGATCGGCAGTGAGAGTGAGCTGCGGAATACACAAGCGAACGGACACTACTATTTAACGGCTAATGTTGTTATTGATGAGTATTGGCGGTATCACAACAGTATCGTACTGTGTCTGAATGGTCATACCATCACTTTTCTGGAGGCAAAGGACAGCACGACGAACGGCGGTGTTACAATCACAAGCGATACAACTTTCACGCTTTGTGACTGCTCGAAAAACCAGACCGGTAAAATCACCGGTTCTACCCGCAGTGGTGCAAATGTAGGTGGAAGTACAGCAATCTTCAATATGTACGGCGGAAAAATCACCGGAAACACGGCCGGGAATGGCAGCGATGTTGCTTTGTATGGGTATGGCCGTATGTGCCTTTCCGGTGCACCGATCCTTGGCGATATCTATTTGGTTCAATTAGATATCGGCGGTATTGATGTAGGAGAAGGCGGCTTAGCTGAAAATACGACCTATCAGATTAACTTTGCTGGAATGGAATCCTCCAGTATGGTTTTGCGCTGCATCGGTACGATGAGCAAGGAGGATGCCGGTCATTTCCCGGCACCCAGCGGAGCAAAATACGACCAGGGAAACCCCTGGAGCACGTGGTATAACGGAGAACAGCTCTTTTTCGTGCGTGAAAGCGCCAAACACCAGGGCGGCATTCATCCGATATGCGGAGACGGTGCAGCCTGCACAGCTCCGGATCATACAGAAAATCACGAAAATATAGCCTGGACACCAATCGAGTATATCCATACAGAGCTTCAAGAGGGCGAATTATATATAGAACCGGGAAACTATTACCTGACCAAAGATACGACTCTTGTCGATAATGACAATTCAAGAAAGATCGTCGTCACCGGAGACGTGAAGATCTGCCTGAACGGTCATACGATGAAATACAGGCCTCGGACGACCGGACTATCAGGCCTTCGTCGTATTTATCTGGAGGAAGGCGCCAGCTTCTCTATCTGCGACTGCTCGAAGGGACAAAACGGCAAGATCGTTCAGATTTCGGATGACGGGAACACGTATTCGGCACTGTTCGAATGCCGGCGGAAGAGCACGCTCAATCTCTTCGGCGGCGAAATCAGCGGCGGTGGCAGCAGCGAGGTGCCGACTAACACTGCCTATCCGGGCGCAGTAAAGCTGTATGGCGGTACATTTAATATGTACGGCGGTAAGATTACGAACTGTACGACAAATGCACAGTCGGTTATTGATGTAGACAGCTCCAGCGCCAGTGGATTTGATGAGGGGCGGCCTAATGTTCCGGGTGTATTTAATATGTACGGCGGTGAAATCAGCAGCAACAGAATGACGCCGTATAAAGGTCAGCACAATACCGCCGCGATTGATGCAACCCGCAATAATGTTAATATCTATGGAGGAAAAATTTGCAATAACACCGCTGTCGGAGACGGCAATGTGGCGCATAGCGTAGATGTGATTTGGAGCGACCTTACCATAAGCGGCGGCGAAATTACCGGCAACAGCGGCTATGGCGTATGGATGACGAATAAAACACTGGCAACTGCCTTGTCCGGCGGCAAGATAACCGGCAATACAAAGGGAAACTTCTGCTTTGCATTCCAGCGGACGAGCGGTTATGTTTCCTCTACTGCTGTTCTGGATGAAAATATGGCACCCGACACTAACATCGGCATTACCATATCTCCTTTGGAGACCGACAAAGCATCGTATACCCTGTCTGAAGCCTGCGATACGGATAACAGCCGCTTTTTCTACTCGGATATGGCTGGTTATGCCGTAGTCTATGATGAGGAGAGCAAAACCCTGCAGATGCAGAAAGGCACGGCGCTCACTGGAACGCTCGAGATCAACGGTGCTGCGAAGTTTGGACAGGAACTGACGGCAGCTTTGACCGATACGAATAACTCCGGCACCTTGACCTATAAGTGGTATCGCAGCGGTGAAAACGCGCCGATCGCAACCGATACCGACAAGTACACGCTGACTGCGGACGATATCGGCAAGACGATCACCGTGGTGGTAAAGAGCAGTGCGGAACTCGGTTCGATGACTGCTGTTACCAAGGTGGTCGAAAAAGCAGACGGTCCTGCGGCTCCGGCAAAATTTACCCTTGGTTTTGCACTCAATGAGGATCAAAAGACCTTCACAGCGACCATTCCGGAGGTAGAAAACGCGGAGTACAGCTTCGACGGGAAACAGTATTCCGCAGTCAACACCAAGACGGACTGTGCGCCGAACACGGAATATACCGGCTATGTGCGAATCCCGGGAACCGATACGCAAAAGGCAAGTGCGGTGACCAGCAGCACGCAGACCGCTCCAAAGCTGACCGTTGCAGCGCCGGTCTTCAAGCCGGACGGCACGACCAGCTTCCGCGGTACGTAGACGGTGGAGATTTCCTGCGCAACACCCGGTGCTTCCATTTATTACACGACGGATGGCACAATGCCGACCAGCAACAGTACGGCTTACAATGGTGCAATCAGCCTGACCTCTACCACCACGATCCAGGCGATTGCGGTCAAGGCAGACATGAATGACAGTGCCGTTGCCGCAGTAACCTTTACCAGACGTTCGTCCTCCGGCGGCGACATCTCGTCCGTACCCGGCTACGATGTTTCTGCGGATAAGACCGAAAACGGCGCCATCGCCGTATCTCCCCAATCCGCGTCCAAGGGCGACACCGTGACCATCACGGCAACCCCCGACAAGGGCTACACCCTCGAAAGCCTGACCGTGCTGGACAAGGACGGCAAGGCACTCACGCTGACCGACAAGGGCGGCGGAAAGTACACCTTCGTCATGCCGGCGGGCAAGGTCATGGTGAAGGCGGTCTTTATGGACGACAACACCATGCTCAACTTCTTCACCGACGTTCACGCGGAGGATTACTACTATGACGCAGTCCTCTGGGCGGCGCAGAAGGGCATTACCGGCGGTATGAGCGACACACTGTTCGCTCCGAACGCTGCCTGCATCAGAGCACAGATCGTCACTTTCCTGTGGCGTACGGCGGGTTCGCCTGAACCGAAGGCGCTGAGCAGCTTCGCGGATGTTCCGGCAGATGCATACTACGCCAAGGCGGTTGCATGGGCGGTCGAGAATGGCATCACCAACGGTACGACCGATACCACCTTTGGCCCGGATGAGACCTGCACGCGCGCACACGGCGTAACGTTCCTGTCTCGCGCAGCCAAGGCAAATACCGCTTCCAGCAACAGCAATTTCGCTGATGTAGACGCGAACGCATATTACGCAAGTGCGGTCAAGTGGGCGGTTGACAATGGCATTACCAACGGTATCAGCAGCAGCCTGTTCGGCCCGGACAGCAGCTGCACCCGTGCACAGATCGTCACGTTCCTGTACCGTATGTATCAGGGCAAGTAAGCAGTACAACACAGATATCAGGCTATAACTGAAAAAACAGGACTCCTCGGAGTCCTGTTTTTTTGAGGCTGTCGAAAAACTGTAGTTTTCGATAGTCTCCGTATTTTTTTCGGTCTCATCATTTATTGAGATAGTGCAGACGGCGAAGGAATTCTTCATTATCCGTTTTTTCACAGATGGCATCGATGCCTGAAGAAATGATCCATACAGCCATGCCGCGCTGAGCACACAGTACGAGCAGATCAATAATCATCTTGTGATGTGTGGACTCCTGTCCGGCGAACGGGAAAAAACAGATAAGTAGGCGCGGATTAAGCAGATACCACCGATAATACGAAAACCGAAGCCGTTCAGGGTAGGACCAGCTGCTCAGTGGCTGCAGCAGCATTTCCTTCGGAAACCAGCGCAAAGCCTCGGATAAAATGCTGGATACAATTTTTTTGCGGATGATATGCTGTCCGGCCTTGGGGATAAGGCTGGTGCACAGATTGTCGAGCGCGGTCATGTTGTCGAACAGCACGCCGCCGGGGCGGTCGGGTCGCTCAATCTGAATGCCGATCTCGCTGCCGATGACGCGGCCGAGATCGCCGGGCTGGTACAGGCGGCCGTTGAGCCGGAAAAAGCCGCTCGTCCAGCCGCGATCGCCCAGAAAGCATTCATGCAGGCGGCGGCCAGTGTTGTAGTTTTCATCGCGCAGAAAAGCAATCTCGCCGCGCCTGATATCAAACGTCATCGGCGGCAATGCGGGAAAGTGCAGATCCCGAACAGAAAGCACGGGGGCGCCTTCTGTCATAGCAGTGTGCTCAAAGCGTTTAACGCCTCTGTCGCCCTCCCAGCCGAGCAGCTCAAACAGACGAGGGCCGTACTCCTCCGGATACAATCTGAAAAATGTACGCCGGTCGCGGATTACATCGATGCGGCTCGCGTATCGGAACATGAATGTTTCATCCATGTCAAACAGGAACACCGCTGTACCGTGGCGAAGCAGCAGCTGCACGCAGTCCATTAGCTTTGCAAGATCCTGGCGGCGCAGCGTCTCGGTCAGCCGGTCGAGCACAAGCAGCTTGTAGCCGTTGAACCATGCACGAAAAATTGACAGACGGTAGTAGTCAAGCATGGAAAGGTCGATAAGCCGCGTACTCCATGGCAGATTAAGTCCCATCCGGTGGAGCATGTCAGTCGCTGCGAGTGATGTCAGCCGTTCGGTGCTTGGGAAGCGCTGCCGAAGATGATTCGTACGAACAAGTGCGAGAACAAAATCGCGCATGGTCAGTTCCTTGCTCGCGAAACGAGATTTGTCCACCACAATGGCATTCTGACGAATCCAGCGCTCCAGACCGGTTGCGCCAATGCGTTGTCCGCAGCAGAATGCCCGACCATCGGTAAACACCGTTTTCCCCTTGAAAATATCGAGATATGCAGTACCGGAGGTAAGGTGTTCATCAACATAAACACCGATACACTCACCGTGTGCGATGGAAACATCGAACTGGTACTGCCCGCTCTCGCTGTGAAAATAGCCATGCTCGATGCGAATAAGCTCTTCTTTCATGTCAGTCTCCCTGCATCAGTAGCGGCATTGTGACGCAGCACTCCGTACCGATGCTTGTTGCACTGAAAACGCGAAGACCGTAATCTTCGCCGAACATCAGCCGAATACGGCTGTTAACATTGCGCAGCGCGATTCCGCCGCGTTTTTTATCGCCGGAGGCTGGGCTGCCATGGACAAATTCCTCGTTAAGCAGCATGACCTGCTCCTCAGGCATACCGACTCCGTTGTCCTTTACGCGCAGGAACAAGGTATTGGCACTGTTTTCAATGGATATATATACAATGCCGTGCCCGATTTTGCCTTCCAAACCATGTACGACAGCGTTTTCTACGAGCGGCTGGAGAATGAGTTTCGGCATTCTCGCCTCAAGCAGATCTTCATTTTCCATTTCAAGCTCCATTTCGAGTTTGTCGCCGAAGCGGCAGCGCTGGATGGTGAAATAGTTTTCCGCATTGTCCAGTTCATCCGAAAATGTGACATATTCCTGTACATTTGATATGGTATAGCGAAAAAACGTAGCTAACGCTTCGGTGGTTTCCGCAATATCTGCACAATCCGCCAGCAGAGCGTCCGAACGGATAGCCTCGAGTGCATTATACAGAAAATGCGGGTTGATCTGGTTTTGCAATGCCAGATATTCGGCCTGCTTCTGCCGCAGGCGAGTGATCTCCTCACCGTGCAGACGATCTACGATTTCCCGGAAGAACGCAAAGATCTCGCGGGAGCGGCTCCAGTCTGCGCCGAGGACGGCATCTACATCGCCGTCTCTGCGATAGCGGCAGAGTGCCCGGCGCAGTTTCCATTGTGTTGTCAGCCACATAAGCGACACCTACCTATAAAGCTTCTTGTATTCGGAAGGACTGATGCCTGTCGTTTTCTTGAACAGCCGCGAAAAATATTTCAAATCACGGTAGCCGATCTGATCAGCGACGTCCTGCACAGAGTTTTCATCACTGCATAGCAGCTCCTTGGCCTTGTTCATGCGCAGCTCGGTTAAATAATCCATAAAATTCTGGCCGGTCTCCTTTTTGAACATGGCGGAAAAATATGTTGCATTAAAGCCGACCGCACTGCTTACATCCTCAAGGCGCAGCGCCTCTTGATAGTGCTGCTGAATAAAGCGTTTGGCATCCGTAATCGGACGCGCCTCGCGCAGCATGCGCTCGTTGCGCAGACGATCTATTTCGCCACACATATCATCGTGCAGCAAGCGGAACAGCTCCTGTGCGTTGATGGCCTGCCACAAGCCGTCCATCATGCGCTGATAGAAGCTGTTGTCGGTCTCGCCGTTCCGCTGCATTCCGTAACGCATCGCCGTGAGGATCTCAAGAAACCAGTCCTCCAGCATCTTTCCCCAAAGTGGCTGCCTGGACATAACATCGCGGTAGCTGTCCTCGAGTTCACCGATGTACTGCTCCTTGTTCAGATATTCGGCGGCTTCCTGAAAACGGCGCTTACAGCTGCTGTCCATCGTGTAATACGCGTGAAAATCAGGGATATCAGTCTCCGCATCGCGCCAGACCGGAGTATGACACAGACGATCGATACACAGCCAGAGCGCCTCGCGCATAGAAGCGCCAAGCGCATCGGCAGCGGAGCATCGGCTGCCAAGGCAGATTGTTGCACGGATGCCCCAGAACAGATCGCGCTGCTTTTCTATTTCCTTGCGTATTTTGGTGAAGCATTGCTTGACCTCGACCGGCTGGTACTCCGGCAGATAGGCCGCAACAGCGACACCTTCTCTTCGAATGGCTGCGGCAAAGCCGCATTTGAGCTGTCCAAGCTCCTGCCGGACGATTTCAAGTGCGTGCTTCATCATGGCGTGCACGCCATCCGGGTTCTTCCATGCTGATGGAATATCCGGCTTGACAATAGCGGCGAAATAACAGCCGTTGGATGGCAGACCGTATTCCAGATTGAACGACCGCACCGCACTGGAGGTACGGACATCGCCGTGTATCTCGCCTATCAGCGTGTCAATGATACGCTCCTGCTCACGCTCATCGCTTTTCTTCAAACGGTACTCAATCGTAGCCTGCTCGCTGAGCTTGCCCTTAAGTCGGGTGAGAAGATCGGTCATCTCCTGCACCTTGAGCGGCTTCAGCAGATAACCCTCTACACCGTATTTTAGTGCGTTCTGCGCATATTCAAACTGGGCATAACCGCTGACAACGATAAAATGCAGCCCCGGCTGTATCTGCTTTGCCTGACGGATGAGATCAATGCCGTCAAAGCCCGGCATCCGGATATCGGTTACGAGCAAATGCGGCTGTTTGTCGCGTATCATCTCAAGCGCATGCATACCGTCGCTTGCCATGCCGACAATCTCAAAGCCAAGACTTTCCCAGTCAATCAGCTTGCACATCAGCAGCAGGACCTTTTTTTCATCATCTGCCAGTACGACCCTTAACATACATATTCCCCTTTAAAGGTAATTTTAGGAAAACAGATTTGCTTGTTGATAGGAAAAAGGGAAAACGTAACCGTTTTCCCTTTTTCTTATTCATAATAACACTGTTTGCAAGGATTTGCAAAGCATTTTCAAGAAATTACTCGTAATCCTTAACGTTGCTGGAGTCGATCCAGGTGTTGTCGGTTACGATCTCGGTGGTATCGAGGGTTTCGCCCTTGAGCAGCTTAACAGCAGCCTCGATGCCGTTTGCAGCCATAGCGCCGCCGTTCTGAGAAACCGTACCGGAGATACGGCCATCCTGAATAGCTTCGAAGCCGTCCGGCGTGCCGTCAACGCCTGCGATAACGATACCGGAGTTTGCACCTGCTGCGTTGCCGGCGCCTACTGCCATGCCGTCGTTCTCACAAACGATTGCGTCCAGATCGTAAGCGGACAGCCAGCTCTCAACGGTGGACTGAGCGCTTGCGGTGTCCCACTGGCAGTCAGCCGGTGCAACGACCTGCTTGATCTCGGGATAGTTCTTCAGAATGTTCTCATAGCCTTCCATGCGCTGCAGACCGCCTGCATCGCCGGACGGGCCGGTCAGGATAGCGATGTTGCCCTTGCCGTTGAGGAGCTTTGCAACCTGCTCCATCTCGGTTTCGCCGGCCTTTACGTTGTTGCCGTAGGAAACAGCGGAGATGCCGTTGTTCTGCCAGTCGGTGCAGGCAGAGATGATGTTGATCATAACAACGCCGGAATCAGCTGCGGACTTTGCAGCATCAGCAAGGCCGTCCGGATCAACAGGCTCGAACAGGATGGCATCATAGCCCTCGGATACGCACTGCTCAATCTGGCTGATCTGGGTAGCAGCGTCCTGATCGGCACTCAGGATGGTCAGGTCAACGCCCAACTCGTCAGCCTTGGCCTCAGCAGCCTCGGATACGGCAATCTGGAATGCGTTGGTCTGGTGCTGCTGGATGAGGGCGATCTTGTAGGAATCGCTGCCGGAATCAGCACCGGAATCGGTGCCTGCATCAGAACCGGTGGAAGTACCGCCGCAGGCAGCCAGACTCAGAGTCATGGCACCGGTAAGCAGCATAGCGAGAAATCTCTTCTTTGTCATTTTCTTTTTCCTCCTTAGAGACGTTGTGAATATGATGAAGAGGAGAGGGGAGCGCGAAGCACTCCCGCTGCCTCTTTATCAGCAAAAATCAGTTTTTCTTGGTCTTTCCCTTTACGTCGATCAGGACAGCTACCACGATGATAACGCCCTTGACGATCTTCTGCCAGTGGGACGATACGCCCATAATGTCCAGACCGTTTGCAATAACGGTGATAAGCAGGCAGCCGATGACAACGCCCCACGGCTTGCCCACGCCGCCGGTCATGGATACGCCGCCGACAACGCACGCCGTGATGGCATCCATCTCGTAGCTCTCAGCTGCGGTCGGCTGGCCGATGGTAACGCGGGAGGTCATCAGGAAGCCGCACAGACCAGCCAGCAGGCCGGCAATGGCGAACGTGGAAATGCGGATGGCAGTGGTGTTGATGCCGGAAACGCGGGCCGCCTGAAGATTGCCGCCGCAGGCGTAAACACGCCGTCCGTAAACCGTTTTGGACAGAACGAATGCACAGATGATGATAACGATTACAAGAAAGACGGACAGCATCGGGATGCCTGCGATAGAGGAGGCAGCGACCGCCTTGTATTCCTTGCTGATGCCGGTAATCGGCTTGCCGTTGGAGGTAAGCAGAGCCAGACCGCGAACTGCCGTCATCGAGCCGAGTGTCATAATAAACGGGGGCAAATCGCCAATGGCAACGCCGATGCCGTTTACCATGCCGACTGCCAGACCGGCCAGCATCGCAACAACGAGCGGCACGATGAGCGGCAGGTCGCCCTTGCCGAGCAGCGCGGCCAGAATGCCGGTGAATGCAACGGTGGAGCCGACCGACATATCAAAGCCGCCTGCGATGATGACGAACATCATGCCGAACGCCAGAATGCCGTTGATGGAAGCCTGTTTGAGGATGTTCACGAGGTTGGTCGGTGCGATGAAGCTGGGCTTCAGGCAGGTAAGCACAACGACCAGTGCAATGAAGATCAGGAAAATGAAGTATTCGCTGATCAATCCCTTGATATTTTTCTGTTTCATTTCTCTTTTCTCCTTATACTTCAATCGCGGAGGCCAGTGTCATGATACGTTCCTGCGAGAACGCATCGCGCTGTACCTCACCGGAGAGATTACCCTCGCACATTACCATGATGCGGTCGCAGACACCCATCAGCTCGGGGATCTCGGACGAGATCATGATAACGGCCTTGCCCTGCTGTACCAGCTTGCCGAGCAGCAGGTAAATATCGCGCTTGGCGCCGACATCGATGCCGCGGGTCGGCTCATCGAGGATGATGATATCCGGGTCGTTCAGCAGCCACTTGGCGATAACAATCTTCTGCTGGTTGCCGCCGGACAGGTTGCCCGTAATCTGGTCGCCGGAAGGAGTTTTGATGTTCAGCTTTTTGATGTACTCCATGGAAGCGGCGCGTGCCTTGTTCTTGTTGTAAAGGCCGTGGCTGAGCAGCTTTTTGATGGCTACCATGGCGATATTGTCGTTTACCGAGCCGCTGAGGTTCAGACCGGTGACTTTTCGGTCCTCGGTGATGAGGGCCACGCCCTCCTTGATGATGTCCTTCGGAGAATGGACCTTGACCTGCTTGCCCTTGACGAAGATCTCGCCGGAGGCCAGCTCGTGCATACCGAAGATGCCCTCGACCAGCTCACTGCGGCCCGCGCCTACCAGACCGCCGATGCCGAGGATCTCGCCGCGGCGGACGGAAAGGCTGACGCCCTTTACCTTGTTGTCGGCACGAACGATGTTCTTTGCTTCAAAGATCACATCGCCAATCTTCGCCTCCAGCTTGGGGAATACATCGGTAATCTCGCGGCCGACCATCATTTTGATGAGTTGAGCCTCGTCGAGGTCCTTGGTGTCGCCCGAACCGATGTACTGACCGTCGCGGTAAACGCTGACACGGTCGCAGATGGAGAAGATTTCATCCATACGGTGCGAAATATAGATAATGGCAACGCCCTTAGCGGTCAGGCTGCGAATATGCTCGAACAGCAGCTCGACCTCGCGGTCGGTGATGGCGGCTGTCGGCTCGTCCATGACGATGACCTTTGCGTTAATGGAAATTGCCTTGATGATTTCGATCAGCTGGCACTGTGCAACGGTTAGGTTGCGCAGCTTTTCTTTCGGAGAAACGTGCAGGCCGCACTCCTTGATGAGCTTTTCGGCCTCTGCGATCTCAGCCTTTGCATCGACCAGACCGTTTTTGCGGATCTCACGGCCGACGAAGATGTTTTCATACACGGACATATCCAGAATCGGATTGAGCTCCTGATGAATCATCGCAACACCGTGATCCATGGCTTCTTTCGGATTGGATACATGGTACGGCTGACCGTTAAAGATGATCTCACCGCCGTTGTCCTTTGTGTAAATACCCATCAGAATTTTCATCAGAGTGGATTTACCGGCACCATTCTCGCCCATTAAAGCGTGTACCTCGCCGGGCTTAACCTGAAGCTGCACATGATCCAACGCCTTCACGCCGGGGAAGGTCTTGCTGATATCTTTCATTTCCAGTACATACTCCATGCTGTTCTTCCCTCCTCATGTGTCATTTTATTGTCATTATTTTATCAAACTGCTGCACATAGGAAAACACACAATCTTCACATATGGGGGGACGATTTTTGGGTTTTTCACAAATATAGCATTTTGTTTAATTTATGCAGAAATAATTTGTGCTATATGCATAAAACACTGCCGTCCAAATCTCCGGAAGCAAGCCTTTAGCGAAACGTTTTTCACTTTCGGTACGTTAACTCGAGCCGCTTTCTTGGCTTTCTCATAATTATAATTTCCCGGAAATGACATGATATATAAATGGCAGATGAACGTTTGCGTTGAACTGCTGTCTATAGTTTTAATCTATGGACGATGATGGGTTTATCGTATTTTACAAAGGGGTCATCAGCCTCTATACTAATATCATAAAATAAACGAGCCACTGCTCATTGCATAGATCAGAAAGGACAACATCCTATGAAAAATCCCGCTCCTTATCGTTACGATATTGTCGGCAGCTTCCTGCGCACAAAGGCTATCCACGAAGCTCGCAGCAAGTTTGAAGCCGGCGAAATTTCCGCTGAAGAACTGACCAAGGTCGAAGATGCCGAGATCACCGGTCTGGTAAAGAAGGAAGAGAATGTCGGTCTGCACGCTGTCACCGACGGCGAGTATCGCCGTTCCTTCTGGCACATGGACTTCCTCTGGGGTCTGACCGGTACGCAGAAGGTCAAGTCCGAGCACTTCTCCGTCGCATTCAAGGGCTTCCAGCCGAAGGCTGAGACCGTAAAGATCGTGGACAAGCTGGATTTTCCGGATGATCATCCGTTCCTCAAGCATTTTGCATTCCTGCAGAGCGTGGCCTCCGACCTCGTACAGCCCAAGCAGTGCATTCCGTCTCCGTCCATGCTGCATCTGATCTGCTGTGTTCGTTCGACCGACTACCAGCCGATCGAGCGCTACAAGGACGAGCAGGTTCTGCTGGACGATCTGGCAGCGGCTTACCAGAAGGCTGTAAAGGCGTTCTACGCTGCCGGCTGCCGTTATTTACAGCTCGATGATACCTCATGGGGCGAATTCTGTTCGGCTGAGAAGCGCAAGGCATACGCAGAGCGCGGTATCGACGTAGACGAGGTCGGCCGCAAGTATGTTTATGTGCTCAACAAGATCCTCGAAGCAAAGCCGGAGGACATGGTTATCACCATGCACATCTGCCGCGGCAACTTCCGCTCGACCTGGTCGTCCGCCGGCGGCTATGAGCCGGTAGCGGAAATCCTGTTCGGCCACTGCAACGTGGACGGCTTCTTCCTCGAGTACGACAGCGACCGTGCCGGCGGTTTCGAGCCGCTGCGCTACATCGGCAAGCAGAAGGTCGTTCTGGGTCTGGTAACCTCCAAGGATGCTAAGCTGGAAAAGAAGGAGGACGTTATCGCGCGTATCCGCGAGGCTTCCAAATATGTGCCGCTCGAGCAGCTGGCGCTCAGCCCGCAGTGCGGCTTCGCTTCCACCGAGGAAGGCAATCTTGTGACCGATGCGGATCAGTGGAGCAAGCTGACGCTCGTCAGGGAGATTGCAGAAGAAGTATGGGCCGATTAAACAGCAGGACAGTCTAAAAAGCAGGGAACACGGAAACCGGCAGGTCTCACCGCCGGTGTTTGGATAAGAAAAACATTTGCGCAGATAAAATCCCACTTGATGTCAGGTACGGTATCAAGTGGGATTGTCTGTTTTCTGTTTCTGTTCGTTCTAACGGGAATACCAGCGAATGGTTATGATAATAGCGGATTTTCTGCAAAACACAGCGCTCAGCGCACCGAAAAATGTATGGGTCTAAATTTACATCTTCGGGCGCCATCGCCGCACCCATGTTGGCCGCATCCTTGACGCCCATTTCAACCATTTTGCCGAACAGGACATGCGTCACGCGCACATCGCACGGCTCCGCGCCGTTCGGCACCGGTTCACTGCCGAGCACTGCCGCGCCTGCCGCAGTGGCTGTCCACTGGGCCGTCGGTGTGCGCTGACCGCCGTAGGCAAGCGGAAAACGGTACTGCCGCTCCGCCGAGCAGAAATGCGAGGATGCTGCCGCAAGCAGGCGGTCTGCCGCGCCGCTCTCGACCAGACAGCCGCCGAGCGCAAGACCCTGTGCCATAGTCGAGCATGCACCGTACTGCCCGAGATAGGGCACATTCGCGTGCATGGACGCTAAAAACGAGCCGATGCACTGGTTGAGCAGGTCGCCTGCAAGGATCAGGTCGAGCGAACGCTCGGGCAGGGTGGCCTTGCGCAGCGCAAGCCGGATGGCGGTCTTTTGCAGTTCGCTCTCCGCCAGCTCCCACGAGCGCTGCCCCATGCGGTCATTCTTCGCCACATAGTCAAACCGCTCACCGAGCGGGCCTTCGCCCTCTTTTTTGCCGACTGCCGCCGCGTGTCCGAGCAGATACGGCCGGTTTTCGAGCGCAAGCGTGCGCTTGCCGATGCGCTTTATCATACCGAACCGCCTCCCGTCAAAAACAGAATGAGACCGTAAATGACGCTTGCCGAAATGCCGTATACCAGCACCGGTCCCGCGATAACAAACAGCTTTGCGCCCAGACCGAGGATAAGCCCCTCGCTTTTGAACTCCATCGCCGGAGAAACAATGGCGTTTGCAAAGCCGGTGATCGGCACAATCGTGCCTGCTCCCGCATATTTTGCGAGCTTTTCATACAAATGCAGGCAGGTGAGCAGGGCACCGAGAAACACCATCGTGATGGCGGTCGCGGCTGCTGTGTCCTCGGTATCCAGTCCGCGGGAGAGCCACAGCTGTCGCACCCCCTCGCCAACCGTGCAGATCGCACCGCCGATAAGAAACGCCAGCAGGCAGTCGCGCCACAGCGGCGAATTCGGACTTTTGCGTTCGAGCAGCTGTTGATAGGTTTGTTTATCCAGTTTCATGCAAGGTTCCCCTTTCTGTACGCGTAGTTTGCCCAGCCGTTCCGGGATTATCCATCTGACCCTGTAAAATAAATGCGAACTGACCATTTTCGACAGACCATATTCGCGGTATGATAAATAAAACATATCAGATCAGGGGGATTTATGATGGAATCCAAGAAAAAAGCGTTTTCGCTGTACGACATCGTGATGATCGGTCTGATGGCGGCAGTGGTATTCGTTGTTACCATGTTCCTGTCCATTCGCATTCCGACGCCGACAGGCACCACCATGATCAAGCTCGCAAACGCGTTCGTGCTGCTGTGCGGCCTGCTGCTCGGACCGGTTCGCGGCGGTCTTGCTGCCGGTATCGGCTCGATGATCTTCGACCTGATGACGCCGGAGTACGCACCGGAGGCGTGGATCACCTTTCTGCGTTTCTTCCTGATGGCATGGCTGTGCGGCGTGATCGCTTACGCCGGTGCCGCTGCCGCAAAGAAGTTTGCGCGCAACCTCGTGGCGTGCCTTGCAGGTGCGGTGTTCTCGTCGCTGCTGTACATGATCAAGGGTATTATTGAGCTGATGATCGGTGGCAGTGCGCTGGTTCCGGCTTTTGTGGCCAATATTCCGAAGCTGATGACCTCGCCTCCGAATATCATTATCGCGGTAGTTGTTGCAATGGCGCTTCTGCCGGCGCTGCAGAAGGCGATGCATTCGACCTCGTTCGGCCGCCATATGGTAGAAAAGTAAAGGCAATGTCGCACAATTAGAACTGCGGCGCGTCAGTACGCAAAATTTACTCGCAAACCGCTCTTGCCTAATGGTGTGGTATTACCTGCAAATCCGTTTGAGGACGCGCTCACTGATTACCGGTGAGCGCGTTTCTCATGCTTTGCAGAAAGTCGGATTTCGTGGTATACTGTAGTCATCTAAAGAAAAGCACAGCGAGGAGGAAAACAGTATGGCGGATTTTGTATCGCATCATCTATTTGGCAGGCAGGTGCTGACGGTGTTTCCCGCACCGGCGCAGCGGGCAGCGGCGTGCCGTCCGGCGTGCTTTTTCTGGGGCTGTCAAGGACCGGACCCGCTGTTTTACCGGAAAATCCTGCTCGGCAGTCCGCTGCACAAGCTGGGCAACCGTATGCACTCAGAGAAAACGGACGAGCTGTTTGCGGCGCTCTCGCGTGCGGTGCGCGACCTGAGCGGCGACGCGCAGGAGATCGCAGCGGCCTATTTCTACGGCTTCGTGTGCCATTATGCGCTCGACAGTGAGATTCATCCCTACGTTTACTGCCGGCAGGTGCAGTTCTGCACCGAAAATCCGAAGCTGTCCGCGTCGGCGGTGCACAGCCGTATTGAAAGTGACATTGACTATCTGCTCTACGAACGCGCATGCCACCGTCCCATCACCGAGTTCGACCCGGAGGAACGCTATCAGCTGTCACCGGTCGAGCAGGCGGTGCTGTCGGTTGTGCTGCACGCAGTGCTTAAAACCGTGTACGGAGCCGATGTTTCTGCGCGTGAGCTGCGCCGTTCGTTCGCGGAAATGACTTCATGGGAGAGTTTTCTCTATTCGGAGAGCCGCGCCGTCTATCGCGGAGCGAAAAAGGCGGAAGCCCTGCTCGGCCGGGGCGCCCTGCTCACCGGTCACATGAAGCTCGAGCGTCCGATGTGGGATGCGCTCAATTTGGCTCATCAGCCGTGGCATAACCTGTGGAAACCGGACGAAATCCGCACGGATTCCGTGCCGGAGCTGTTCGGCCTGGCGCGTATTCGTGCCGCCGCTCTTGCCGGGCAGTACGCCGCGCAGTTTGACGCAGGCTGGCTGATGCACTATCACTTCGATGAGCCGTTCGACAGCGGCAACCCGAAAAAATGATAATGGAAAATGAAATGTGAGTGCATTTTTCATTTGTCATTGCGATTGCAAGAGAAAAAGACTGTAAAAGACAAAAGGCGCCTGAAAAGGCGCCTTTTGTGAGGCTGTCGAAAAACTATCGTTTTCCGAGCAGCCTCTCGCTCGAAACCACGCTTTCGAGCGAATACTGAAGAAAAACCGCGCCCTACGGGCACATTTTTTCTTCCCTTGTATAAATTCCGAGATACATGCTCCCGGAATTTATGAATTTGCTTCGCAAATTCTATTTTATGCGTGCTGCCGCACGAAGCGTAAAAATTAAAATAATACTTCTTTGACAGACTGACAAAAGGCGTCTGAAAAGGCGCCTTTTGTGTTAGACACCGCTACTTTTTCGTTAGTCACGGCTATTTTTGACCTGATTTCTTTGCAATACGGCAATGCCTGTGGTAAAATTGTAGGAAATCCGAAAGGAGGTGCAGCAACCGTGCAGTACGTGCTGTACTATTTTATTGCAGTCAGCGTCATCGGCGCGATTGTCTGCATTTACGATAAGCTCGCCGCGGCTCGCGGCTGGAGGCGTGTGCCCGAGCGCACGCTGTTTTTCTGGGCGCTGATCGGCGGCGGGCCGGGCGTGTACGCCACCATGCTCATCATCCGTCACAAGACGCTGCACCATATTTTCATGCTCGGCATACCGGCAATTATGATTCTGCAGGGAGCAATTATTGTTGGTATTTATAACATTCTGTATATGAAGGGACTTCTATGACAAAAGCACTTATCCATATTTTCATCCGCGATGCGGAAAACACCGGCGATTCGCGGGTGCGTGAAAAATTCGGCGTGTTGTCCGGTGCGGTCGGACTGGCATGCAACTTGTTCCTGTTTGCGCTCAAGCTGATCATTGGTCTGCTTACAGGGTCGATTTCCATCGCGGCGGACGCATTCAACAACCTGTCGGACGGTCTGTCCTGCTTGATTTCCATTGTCGGCTTCAAGGTTTCCGGCAAGGAGCCGGATGCGAAGCATCCGTTCGGCTACGGACGCACCGAGTACATCGCGGGACTGATCGTCTCGTTCATCATCATTCTGGTCGGCTTCGAGTTCTTCAAAACCTCGCTCGACCGCATTCTGCATCCGGCTGCCGTAGCGTTCTCGGCGGTGCTGATGGGGATTCTTGCCGTATCCATGCTGGTTAAGCTGTGGATGGGCGCGTTCAACGTCAATATCGGCCGCAGAATCGACTCTCCGGTGCTGATGGCTGCCGGTCAGGACAGCCGTAATGATGTTATTACCACGGCTGTTGTCGTACTCGGCATGGCAGCCGGTCGGTTTACTACGCTGCCGGTGGACGGCTATGTGGGCGTTGCCGTTGCCGCGTTTATCCTCTGGTCGGGCATCGGCATTGCGAAGGATACGGTTGCGCCGCTGCTCGGCGAAGCCGCCGATCCGGAGGTTGCCCGCAATATTCGGCGGATTGTAATGGAGTCCGACCATATTGTCGGCGTACACGATATGATTATCCACAATTACGGTGCGGGCCGCTCAATTGCGTCGCTGCATGCCGAAGTGCCGAGCGACTCGGACTTTGTGGCTGTGCACGAGGAAATCGACGAGGCCGAAAAGCGTGTCTGGCAGCAGACCGGTGTGTATCTGGTCATCCACATGGATCCGATCGATATCAATAATGCGTATGTCAACGCGCTGCGTGAGCAGACCGATGGCGTGCTCCGTCAGATCGACGGACAGCTTACCATGCACGACTTCCGCGTAGTGGACGGCAAACACCAGATCAACCTGATTTTCGACGTTGTTGTGCCGTTTTCCTATGATGAGGATGCCAAACGCGACCTGCTGATGAAGATCTATGACAGCCTGAAAGCGATCGACTCGCGCTATAATCCGGTTGTAACGCTCGATCATCAGATGTGATAAGAAAATAATAAGCAGAAAAAAGAGGTGCTTTTGCATCTCCTTTTTCTGCTAAAAATAGCATAGAAAAACGGTAGGGAACAAAATAATCCGCGAAAACGGCAAGTTATCATTGCAATAACCCGGAAATTTGCTATAATGGAGATAGCGTTTTTACGCTTTATCAGATAACATTATTGTTTGGGGGAATTTAAGTGAGCTTTTTCTCGGGCCTGCTTTCCGCACTTCCCGGTGCAGTGGCGCAGGGTTTGATCTGGGGACTGATGGCGATCGGCGTATTCATCACCTTTAAGGTGCTTGATCTGGCCGACCTGACCGTCGATGGTACGATGGCGACCGGCGGTGCGGTGTGCATCGTTATGATGACGCACGGCGCGAATGTATGGGTGGCAATGCTGTGCGCTTTCCTTGCCGGAATGCTGGCCGGACTTATCACCGGTATTCTGCATACCTGTATGGGTATTCCGGCGATTTTGGCCGGTATTTTGACACAGCTGGCGCTGTTCTCCATTAACCTGCGCATTATGGACAAAAAAGCAAATGTAGCGATCAATCCGGACAACTACAAGCTGCTTGTTTCGCTGCGCAACGTTAAGAAGGTGACTATCGAGAATCCGATTTTCGTTGCGGCTGTCTTTACGATTGTGGTTATCGCACTGCTGTACTGGTTCTTCGGTACCGCGCTCGGCTGCTCCATCCGTGCGACCGGCGCAAACCCGAATATGAGCCGTGCACAGGGCATCAATGTTGATTTTGTCAAGGTGCTCGGTCTGATGCTGTCCAACGGCCTGGTTGCGCTGGCAAGTGCGCTGTACTGCCAGTATCAGGGCTTCGCGGATGTCAACGCCGGCCGCGGCGCTATCGTTATCGGCCTTGCCGCTGTCATCATCGGCGAGGTGCTGTTCAGCCGTATTTTCCGCAACTTTGCGATGCGTCTGCTCGGCGTATCGCTTGGTGCGGTTGTGTACTATCTGGTTATTCAGGTGGTCCTCAACCTCGGCCTGAACACCAACGACCTGAAGCTGATCTCGGCTTTCGTCGTTGCAATCTTCCTTGCTGTTCCGTACTGGAAGGGCAAGTATTTCCGCGGTGCAGCCAAGAGCGCCGCGAAGACTGACGCAAAGGAGGTCAAGTAACATGCTGCAGCTCAAAGGACTTTACAAGACCTTCAACGCGGGCACGGTAAACGAAAAGCGTGCCATTGACAACCTGAACCTGACCCTTGAGGACGGCGATTTCGTTACCATCATCGGCGGCAACGGCGCCGGCAAGTCCACCACGCTGAACCTGATCGCAGGCGTGTATCCGGTGGATGCGGGCATGATTCATCTGAACGGCTACGACCTGACCAATCTGCCCGAGCATAAGCGCGCGCGTTTCCTCGGCCGCGTATTTCAGGATCCGATGATGGGTACTGCCGCTACCATGGGCATTGAGGAGAATCTGGCGCTGGCATACCGCCGCGGTCAGAAGCGCGGCCTCGGCTCCGGCATTACGAACGAGGAACGCGAGCTGTACCGCGAAAAGTTGGCAACGCTCGGTCTGGGATTGGAGAATCGCATGACCAGTAAGGTTGGTCTGCTGTCCGGCGGTCAGCGTCAGGCGCTGACCCTGCTGATGGCCACCCTGCGCAAGCCGGATCTGCTGCTGCTCGACGAGCATACCGCAGCGCTCGATCCGAAAACCGCAGATAAGGTGCTGCAGATCACCGAAGAGATTGTCGCACGCGACAATCTCACCACACTGATGGTAACGCATAACATGAAGAACGCCATCCAGTACGGCAACCGTCTGATTATGATGGATGCCGGTCGCGTTGTCGTTGATATCCGCGGTGAGGAAAAGAAGAACCTCACCGTCCGCGATCTGCTCGAGAAGTTCAATATCGAGAGCGACCGTATGCTGCTCAGCGAATAAGGCAGATAAAAAGACCCCGAAACCTGGTTTCGGGGTCTTTTTATGTTCATTCCGACTCGCTAAGAGCCGCCCTACGGGCGGTTGCTCGCTGGACGCCCACTGCGGTGGGTGTCTCCATTGTCTATTTTCCATTCTCCGTTTATTTGCCAACCGAGCGGTGTCCGCCGGAACAAAGCATTGTGCAGCCCTGTCAGCGCCTGCCATGTGGCTCGATCGGTAATGCCGGTCTCGGGCAACTGAAAAATTTTCTGCGCCCGCCGGACAGCGGCCTGCGTATCGCTGTCGTATTCGCCGGTGAGCGGCACGGCGGCAATCCGGTTGTAATGCGGCGCAATTTCGCTCAGCATCAGCTGCAGAACGTACACCGAGGAACCCTTAGTGCCTGCCTTCAGTACGGCGTCGCTCTCCGGCGGGAAGAATGCCGTCCGCATCGGCAGCGCATCTCCGGCGAGCAGAAGCGCGTATGCGGCGTAAATTGCAGTCCATGTGCAGAAATCTGCCGTTCCGGTTACGGGAATACCGTTCCGCTGCTGATAATCGCGCACGGCAGCGGCAGTCTTTGCATCCCAGATGCCGTCCGGCACGAGCGGTGCAGCGCTGCCCTCAGCCTGCTGAATACGCCGCAGAAAGGTCTGCAGATCGAAAATATGGCTGCGTTTTTGTGCGTCGGTGTACAATCACGTTGCCTCCTCTCCAACGGGATAGCCGGGGTACTGTCCCTGAGTATTCCGGCTGCCGACCAGCACGTTTTCGGCGAGATCGGCCATGCCTTCCCATGTCAGCGGACCGATAGCGCCCGTGGCGGGCAGGCCGAGCAGTGACTGGATGACTGACACCGAGGACTCGGTCGCGTCTCCGAAAATGCCGTCCACCGTGACAGCGGGCACTTCGGAGTAGCCGCGGGCGATGATATTGATGAGCGTTTGCGCCTGTCGCACGGCCTCACCGCGCATGCCCTTGACAAGAAAGGTCTCCGGCAGGCCGATAAATTCCTCAAGCCACTCCTGCTCGGGCTGGGCGAGCAGCACGGACTGGTAGGTGGAAAGCAGGGCATACCACGTCTCTCGGTCCACCGCACCGGTGATGGGCAGGCCGACAAGCTGCTGATACGCAGCTACGGCTTCGCGGGTCTGCGGACCGAAAATACCGTCGATCTGTCCGGCTTGCCAGCGAGGCAGAGCATCATAAAACTCGCCGACGATGGCAAGAAAATACTGCAGCAGCTGCACGCCGGTGCCGCTCGTGCCCTCGGTCAGCCGTTCGGGGTACTGGCGGGAAATCTCGCTGAGTGTCAGCCCCTCGCTGTTCAGCTCGCTCAGCCGTTTGACGTTGTTGTAGATGAACGCGATGCGGTACCACGTTGCACGGCCGACAAGACCGTCCTCGGTGAGGTTGAACTGCCGCTGGAACGCCCGCACGGCGCGTTCGGTATCTGCGCTGAACACGCCGTCCGTGGGATAGATTTTTGGAATGTTCGGAAAATTGGTCGAAATGCGGTTAAGGCGCGTTTGAATCGTGCGGACATCCTCGGAAAAATCGCCAAGCCGCAGTGTCACACCGGGAAACGACCCGCCGAGATTGGGTGAGAGCGGTGCTCCGGTGACAAAATTCACATCGCTGCCGTAAAACGACTGCACAATCTGCTCGGCAGATAGTCCCTGCTCGGCCAGCGGCACCGTGCCCCACTGGCTCAGGCCGCCCGGGCAGGTGACGGTCGTGCCGTTGCAGTACTGCGCGAACAGCGGCTCGACCGCGTCACCACGGGTGAGGTAAGTGCCGATCATATCATCTACAATGGTGGAAATATTCTCGAAAATATCCCGTCCGGGCACAAAGGACTGGTCATACCGCGTGGAATTGGTGATATCAAAATCGTAGCCTTGCGCGCGGTACCATTCGGTGAACACACGGTTGAGCACATAGGACATTTGTGCGTACACATTGGCGCGGATGGCCTGCTCGGGCCAGGTGGGATAAATCTCAGATGAGGCAACATTTTTGATGTAATCGGCAAACGGCACGGTGATATTCTGCGCGTTCTCGGACGGCGCACCGAGGTGCACCGTGATGGTTTCGGGTATGGAAACATAGGGTTCGGGCAAAGCTATCCCTCCTGTTATGGCATTTCCGGCAGCTCCGGATCGAGCGCCTGCGGTGAGCCGGTAGCGGTCAAGTCGGTCTGCGCAAAACTCTGATTCTCCTCGAGCGGCGTAAGCGCCACCGGCAGCATGGTCGGCACACCGGAGAACATGGCGATGTGCAGCGCGGTCAGCGGCGTGTAGCCCTCAGCGGAGATTTCGACCGTGTAGACCGCAAACGGCGGACCGCTGCCCGGACTCAGCGAGTTGCTGCGCGGCGGCGTTGTCAGCACCATGGACGGCGTCATGCCGCCGGAGTCGGTCGTGACCGAGTAAAGCAGCGTGCGCATGCCGGTCTCGTCCGGCACGGTGGAAACGGAAACGATGGCGTTTTCGAGCGGCAGTGCGCCTAACGCGGTCGTGACGAGTACACGCAGCTCGGCGGTGCCGTCGGTCAGTTCAGCCATGAAAAAACCTCCTTGTCAGCAGGTGGAAAAACAGATATACTAAAGGTAACAGCCGCAAAGGCGGCAAAATCTCGAAAGGCGGGGACAGTATGCAGGATTACAAAACGATGATCTCCATGTGTGCAGAGCAGGAGGAGAAGTTTCAGTTTGAGCGTTTTTCGCGCGAGGATGCGCTGAAAATCGGCCTCAAGCTGCATGAAAACGCAAAGGAGCAGCCGGTTGCGGTTGAAATTACGGTGAACGGTCTGGTCGTGTTCCGTTACTTCGCAGAAGGCGCAAAGCCGGACAGCGAGCTGTGGCTCGCGCGCAAGCGCAATGCGGTTGACCTGATGGAAACGTCCTCGCTGCGGTTTTTCGCAGAGCTGGAGGACGCAGGCGAGACCTTCGCGGACCGTAAGCTCGACCCGAACGAGTACGCCGCAGGCGGCGGTTTCCCGATCCGGCTGCGCGGCACCGGCGTGATCGGTTCCATCTGCGTTTCCGGCTATCCGGATCATGTGGATGATCATCAGCTTATCATTAACACCTTGGCGGAGTATTTCGCATAATTGAGCATTTTAAATGGAGGATGGAAGATGAACGTATCGTTTTTCATTCTCCATTATTTTTATACTATTTTGACATGATAATGCCGAAACCACCGGTCAAGCTGGATGATATACGCGAAAATCTGCGGGGTACGCATCAACTGTCCGAACCACGGTTCGGCAAGGCTTTCCGGCCGCTGCATGAGTTTTTGCACGGCATTCCGGTCGAACAGGGAAGCGGCGACCGAGGTGTTATCCTCGAAAATACGGCGGACATAGTCCGCGCACAAGCGGGTATAAACCGGATGAAAGGTTTTCGGATACGGACTTTTCTTGCGGTAAACGATCTCTTTGGGCAGTTCATCGGCGAATGCGCGGCGCACGATGCCCTTCTCACGCCCCTCGAGAGACTTGAAGTCCCACGGCATATTATAGGCATACTCGACAATGCGGTGGTCGCAGAAGGGCACGCGCACCTCAAGACCGGAGTACATGCTCATGCGGTCCTTGCGGTCAAGCAGGGTGGCCATGAACCAGTCGAGGTTGAGCACGAACATTTCGCGCATCCTGGCCGCTTTTTTGTCATCGGACGGCAGCCTGGGTGCGCGGGCGCAGGTGTCGCGGTAGTGCTGGCGCACAAATTCCTCGCCGTTTCTAACGGCATCCGGTGTGAGCAGCCCCAGACGCAGACCGACCGACCGTGACCACGGAAACGTATCTTCAAACAGAATTTCCTCACGGTGGTACCACGGATAGCCGCCGAATAACTCGTCGGCGCACTCGCCGGACAGGCAAACGGTGGTTCCGCCGCGCTTGACGGCCGCACAGAACAGCAGCAGGGAGGAGTCTACATCCGCCATGCCGGGCAGCGCACGCGCATCCGTCGCGGGGAGCAGAGCTGCGCACAGTGCCTCCGGCTCGAGCACAACGCGATGATGGTGCGTACCGAGAAAATCCACCATTTGATCAATATACGAATCGTCACTATTAGGTTGAAATATACTTTTTGTAAAATATTTATCGTTATCCCGATAATCCACCGACCAGGTATGCAGCGTTTCGCCGCGGGCCGCGTAATCTTTTGCCGCCAGCATGGACAGGATGGACGAATCCAGTCCGCCGGACAGGAAACACGCCAGCGGCACATCGCTAACCAGCTGACGGCGGGCGGTATCGCAGATGAGCGTGTGCGTGCGCTCGATGGTAGTCGGCAGGTCGTCCTCATGCTCGTGCGCTTCGAGCTGCCAGTAAACGTGATCGGTGAAGTTTTCCGGAGTCAAAACAGCAAAATGTCCGGGGAGCAGCGACTTTATCTGCCGGAAAACGCCGGATTCCGGCGGGCGCGCAGGCCCGAGCAGCAGCAGAGTGCGCAGACCATCCTCGTCGAGTTCAGGCTCGATCTCCGGATGGCACAGCACGGTGTCGATGGTCGAACCGAAGGTCAGACCGTTGCGAATGGGAGCGAAAAACAGCGGTTTCACGCCCAGCCGGTCGCGGCAGAGCGTCAGTCGGCGTTCGCGTTTCTCCCAGATAGCAAAGGCGAAAATGCCGTTCAGCCGTGCAAATGCATCGGTTTTCCACTCAAGATAGGCGTGCAGCAGCACTTCAGTGTCCGAATGTCCGACAAACTCGTGCCCGCGTGACATAAGTTCTGTACGCAATTCCGGTGTGTTATATAACTCTCCGTTATATATAATGATAGTATTCCTGTCGGGAGAGTGCATCGGCTGCTTGCCGCCCTCCGGATCAATGACGATCAGCCGCCGATGAACAAGCGCTGCGTCCTCGTCAAAATAGGTGCCTTCGGCATCCGGCCCGCGCGGCGTGAGCGTGCGCTTCATGCCGTGCAGGATGGGTCCGCCGCGGCGTGCATCCCGTTCAAAATCCACAAAACCGCCGATACCACACATAGGCAGTTCCTCCTGAAAATAGTGATTTCTTTCTTTTATATGCACTCGAAACGGGAAATATGAGGTGGAATCCGAAATTTTCTTAAAAAGGAAAGCGCTGGCGGAAAAGTGTGCGGTTTGCGTGCGATCTGCGTTCATTTATGCCGAGGATTGGAAGAAACGCACAAAATTTGGCGGCAGGATTTTATCAGTAAAAAGAATGTTAAATCCTTGACAAATGGTTTTCGAACGATATAATAGAGATAGACATGCTCCAAACAAGGGTATCGCTGGACGCGGCGCTGCGGCCACTGACCGTGTGCGCTGTGTTTTTGTGCGTATCCGCATTACTTATTTATTTGGGAGGTTTATGGCATGGATTTTAGGCTTACAAAAGAAGAAGCACTGTTCCAGAAGATGTGCCGCGAGTTCGCTTTGAACGAAGTAGAGCCGATCGCAGCTGAGATCGACGCGGAAGAGCGCTATCCGGAGGAAACCGTTCAGAAGCTGATGAAGTACGGACTGATGGGCATTCAGTTCCCGAAGGAAGTCGGCGGCTCCGGCGGTAACTATATCTGCTATTCTATCGCAATCGAGGAAATGAGCCGCGTATGCGGTACCACCGGCGGCATCATGTCCGCTCACGGCACCCTGGGTGCTTGGCCGATCTACGCATTCGGTACTCCTGAGCAGAAGGAGAAGTGGCTGCGTCCGCTGATCGAGCCGAAGGAAGGCGCCAAGATCGGTGCATTCGGCCTGACCGAGCCGAACGCAGGTACTGACTCCGCTGCACAGCAGACCATGGCTGTTAAGCAGGAGGACGGCTCCTACATCATGAACGGCTCCAAGGTGTTCATCACCGGCGGCGGCCGTGCAGATACCTACGTTGTATTTGCTATGACCGACAAGACCAAGGGCAACAAGGGCATTTCTGCGTTCATCGTTGACAAGGACGACCCGGGCTTCTCCATCGGCAAGATCGAGCACAAGATGGGCATCCGTGGTTCCCAGACCGCAGAGCTGATCTTCGAGGACGTTCATCTGCCGGCAGACCGTCTGCTGGGCAAGGAGAACGGCGGCTTCAAGATCGCTATGATGACTCTGGACGGCGGCCGTATCGGTATCGCTTCTCAGGCTCTGGGCATCGCACAGGGCGCTCTGGATAAGGCTATCCAGTACATGAAGGAGCGCGTACAGTTCGGCAAGACTCTGGACAAGTTCCAGGGCCTGCAGTGGATGGTAGCTGATATGGCAACCCAGATCGACGCTGCTCGTCTGCTGGTTCGCCGTGCTGCATTCAACCACGATGTTGGTCTGCCGTTCACCAAGGAAGCTGCTATGGCTAAGCTGTACGCTTCTGAGGTTGCAATGGACGTTACCACCAAGTGCGTACAGATTTACGGCGGCTACGGTTACATCCGTGAGTACCCGATGGAGCGCATGATGCGTGACGCTAAGATCACCGAGATCTACGAGGGCACTTCTCAGGTTCAGAGAATGGTCATCGCTGGTCAGGTTCTGCGCTAAGAAAAGGAGGAAAACTGAACTATGAAGGCAATTGTTTGTGTAAAGCAGGTTCCGGATAC